>ENA-UEYL01001328-UEYL01001328.1-human-gut-metagenome-genome-assembly--contig:-NODE-1328-length-21663-cov-7.164319_pt1 | contig 21663 bp, 19 predicted proteins | sample MGYA00242941_ERZ507946 | MGnify/ENA primary metagenome ERZ507946 (study PRJEB26167, sample SAMN06115482) | human gut metagenome | host: Homo sapiens | place: China:Guizhou | collected 2015-03-11...
CACGCACTGTCCTCAGTGCATGTCCTCTCCAGGAGTGCATAGATACTTTAGCACCCCAAAATTTGACAAAGAACCAGAAAATGAGGATCTTCTTTATAGGGGATGAAGGCGGGACTTCTACCTGGTTCAGTCAGATAAGGCGTAAGGAGCATAACTACTTCAGTGCGCGTTTTTTTGCGAGACCGAAAGGTAAAGAGATTCCCTAACAGGGGCAGTTTTGATAGGAGCGGGATGGTTTCCAGACGTTTTTGTTCCTCATCACTGATCAGGCCGCCGATGACGAGGGTTTCGCCTTCCAGAAGACGAACATTCGTATCCGCCGTTCGGCTTGTAATCCGGTAATTGTGGAGCTCTGAAATTAGGGTTGGGGTGCTGACTTCCGTATGGACCGAAGCCGTGATAACGCCATCAGGACCGACAATGGGGGTGTAAGAAAGGCGGATACCCGCATCTACATATTCTGTCGAGGTTGTCGTGGTGCCGTTGGAAACTTTTTCCGTAACGACAGGGATATGGTCACCAATGAAGATTTTTCCTTCTTTTCCTGGCACGGTGACAATGCGGGGCGTGGCAAGGACCTTTGCCTTTCCTTTTTGACAGAGAGCAGAAAGGATGCCTTGAAAGGAGCCCGTATAGCCATGCCCAAGATGGAAGGTACCGCCATCTGTTTCTTCGCTATTTTGCTGCGGCAGTCCGCTCCATTTCCACTGGAGGCCCAATTCGCGGGAGGCGTCTTCCTGCAGGGAGAGAATTCGGGCTTCCAAGGTTACCTGTTTTTGCAGCCGGTCCATGCGGGCAAGGACCTTTTGGGCCCGCGCTTGATCTCCAGGACTTCCCAGCACAAAAAGAGTATTGCTTGTCTGATCAAAGGATAGGGGCGCCTTGATGAGGGGCTTCAAGGTTTCAGCCGCTTCCTTTGCTGGAACGTAGGAAAGAGGGTAGGCTGTGAGTGCACCGAACCCTCTTTCCATGGTCCCTGCCGGAGCTACGATGGTGACGTCCCCGACTGTTTCAAGGAAAAGCCCTTGGGAAGCGGCAGCAAGACGGAGGGCTTCTTCGTAAGGCACGTCATGAAGGGTGAGGGAAAGTTCCCCCGTAAGGGCTTCAGGAAAGACAATGTTTTTTCCACTCATGGAAGCCAGGGAACGAAAGACTTCTTCGGTCGGCGCTTTTTTTACGGATAGACTGACCAAGGGACCGGCAAAGGCTCTGCCGCATACAAAAAGTAAAAGGCACAGGAAGAAAAAACGTTTCATGGAATCACCTCACCAACGGGGATGACCATATTGTTCCAGATGATCGAATCGGAATGGATGGCGCGCACTTGCCCTCTTTGTGGAATCTTATCCATGGTTTCCAGCAGATAGGTCTTTTCTGGGCCTATGAAGAGTGCTTTGCGGCATCCGTCGACCGTGAGGATTCCGCTAAGGCGCAGCATTGGGCTTTCAGTCTTTTCCCTTTTCCCAAAAGGGAAAGGGGAATCATCTTTAGCCGTAGGAAAGGGATGCGGCACAGGGGAATGGGAATGAAACAACCCTTCAAAAGGATCCCTACGGGGCGGCACAAGACCTGCTTTTTCTTCTTTCTGGGGGAGTACGGGTATAATGGCAGGCGGTGGGGAAAGGGGCTCATTGGGCAAGGAATCTTTTGGACGGAAGATGAGAACGCCAATAAGAAGCGGAAAGGGAAAAAGGAAGAAAATTCTTTTTTTTCTTTCTTTCAAGGCTTTTTTCAGGGCTGATGGATGAATCATTATTCCTCCTTTGAAAGATATGACAGAAATATTCAGCTTTTTTTAGAAAAGTATGATACTCTATTAAAAGAACGCTTAATAACGTCTTTTATTATACTGATTCCTGTTCTTTTTTCCTACCCCGATTGATTAAAAGGGGGGCGCTTCATGGTAAAAGGCTGTTTTCTCGTGACGAACGTCCCTTTTTTCGCATTATCTGCTTTATTATATGGAGGAATGATGATGAGCCAATCCCAGACACAGCAAGCCCCTTTTTTTCAAGAGGCGCTTTTTTCCAATGCCGGCAGAGATGATGGAAATATCATTGCCGCTTCCAAGAAAATCCTTGAAGTCTGTCTGGATCTGTCTGTCAGCGATGTCCATTTGGAACCGCAAAAAAATGGACTTCGCATCCGCGGACGCATGGATGGTGTCCTGCAGGACCTTATGCGGATTCCACCGGTCATGCAGGATGCTTTGATTTCCCGCTATAAAATTATGGCCCGCATGGATATTGGAGAAAAACGCCTGCCCCAGGATGGCCGTATCCAAATGACTTACCAGGACCGTTCCATTGATATCCGTGTTTCTTCCCTTCCTACGCTTTACGGAGAAACGCTTGTCATGCGCCTTTTAGACAGTGGAAAAGGTCTTTACTCCCTGGACCATCTGGGGTTTTCAAAAGAAAACCTGGAACGGCTTTATCAGCTTCTGCATGAACCTTATGGACTGATTCTGGTAACCGGACCGACGGGATCGGGGAAATCTTCAACGCTTTATGCCATTTTGCAGGCCCTCAATGAATCCGGTCGGAGCCTTGTTACCGTGGAAGATCCCATCGAATATCAGATTGACGGCATCAGCCAGGTTGCCGTGCACCCCAAGATTGGCCTCACTTTTGCCAGATGCTTGAGAAGCATCCTCCGACAAGACCCGGACCTGATTGTCGTAGGTGAGATCCGTGATCGGGAAACGGCAGAAATGAGTGTCCATGCCGCGCTCACCGGTCATCTTGTCTTCAGTACGCTTCATACCAACACCGCGGTTGGTGCTGTAAGCCGTCTTCTTGACCTAGGGGTTGATTCCTATCTTGTGGCTTCGGCCCTGAAGGGAATTGTGGCCCAGCGTCTTTTGCGACGGCTCTGCCTCCAGTGCAGGACGGCCTATGCCGTTGGGGAAAATAGTTGGGAAAGGACGTATTTTTCTCTCAAGGGGCCGCTTCATCTTTTCCATGCGTCCAGCTGTGCCCATTGCCGAGGAACGGGATACAGCGGGCGTCTTGCGGTTCAGGAAGTTTTTCCTTTTGACGAGGCGTGCCGTCAGGCTGCTGCCCGAGGACTGGGTGAGAAGGCCCTGCTTGAGCTTGGTCGTCAGCAGCAGGTTGCTTCCCTTTTCGAAGATGGCCGCGCAAAAGTTCTTGCTGGAGAGACCTCGCCGGAAGAAATGCTTCGCGTCTTAGGCCCCTTAGAGAAGAAATAACCACTGCCTCTGTTGTTTTTTGGACGCTTTTTGGATAAGATAGGTGCGGAGAGCCCTTATTTTTCTTCCAACCAGTTCGTTTCACTCGATTTTATTCAAAAAGGAGATTTCTTATGTGGCTTTTATGGAATTTGTTTGACCTTGCCGGAACCCTATCTTTTGCTGTTTCCGGTGCCATTGTGGGTGCTGTCAAACGGATGGATATTTTTGGCATTTCCGTTCTTGCCATCCTGACGGCAGTAGGCGGCGGTATGATTCGCGATGTCTTGTCCGGTCATATTCCTCCGGCAGCACTGCGCAATCCTGTTCCCATAGGACTGGCCCTATTGGCTGCTATTGTAACCAGTTACTGTATCTCTTCGTACCGTTTGGAGGGCCGGAGAAAAAAGTTCCTCAATCTTCTTTATATTGCTGCTGATACCATTGGCCTTGCTTCCTTTACGGTTACAGGAACCATGGTAGGCCTTTCGGATGGAGAACCAGAATCCTATATTTTTCCTGTTGTCCTAGGACTTTTAACGGCAGTGGGCGGTGGTGTCCTGCGGGATCTCATGGCGCAAAAGATTCCTGTCGTCCTTGTAATGGATGTTTATGCCACGGCTTCTATTGCGGGAAGTATCATGATCTGTCTCTGTTGGCGTTTTGGGGCCATGGATCTTGCCCCTATCATTGGGGCCCTTGTGGTAATCATTCTCCGCGTGCTTGCCGTGCAGTTTAAATGGCAGCTCTACCGACCGGTAAAGTAAAATAGAGGTAGGGAAGAAGGACATTCATCCTTTCTTCCTTGCCTCTTTTTTATGTATGTTCTTGTCCTCTCAGCTAGATATGACGAGGCCAAGATGGCCATTGCCGACAGTGGTCGATTCTCCCTCAAGCTGCTTTGAAACGGGATTTTTATTGCGGTTGTCTTGATAAGAAATGTGAACTTGCTATGGCATGCAAGGCTGTTGGTTCACTTGAATGTCTGTGTCTTACGTTTTTTCTGGCTTTTTGCAGCTTAGGTTTTGATGGGGACAGATACGAAGATCCATCGGCCTCGGTGACGAAGCAAACGTGCTGCTTGTCACAGTGATCCAACCATCGTGTTTTTTTCAGTTATCTAATTTGGAGGGGAACAGATTATCCAGATGCCAGCAAAGAAGCTGCCGACTGACAATGCGGATGGGCCGATATGCGGATATGCGGCGTAAGCCTGTGCTCTTTCCGCTAACAAACGTAAAAATTCCTGAAAGTGGATCGAACGGCGACGGTATTTGGAGGATGACTTTGGAATGAGAGTGTGGTACGAGGCTTTTTGCGAAACATCATGCCCCCATTATTTTCAGAAGTATCTTTTTTAAGCAATGGGGCAAGTAACCCCATCCAATCGGAACGATTTTGGCACTGCCCAACAATGAATCGCAAAATTTCACCGCATCCGCAAAAGCTTTGCGCAGTCGGTTAAGGGGGAGCTTCCGCGGCATATCCCAGGGCAAGGGCACAGATTGGTTCGCAGCGGCTTTTTAGCACCTGGCATAATTCGGGGTAGGCAAAATAAGTATTGCAGATCCAGAGACTGCCAAGTCCTAGACTGTCAGCTGCAAGACACATGTTTTCGACGGCAGCGCCAATGGACTGGGCGTAGCAAATTCCCGATACCCGTTCGTCCCAGCTGAGGGTGTGATCCAGACGGCAGCCTAGATCATTCATGACAAAGATCAGGACGGGGGCCTCTTTCATGATTCCTATTGTAACGATGAAATGCTGGGCTGGCGATTCTTGGAAGAAGGGGCCAGCAGTCCGGCTTCCAGGACTTGTTCGACAAGGTCCCGGGGAACAGGGCTATGCTTATATTTGCGGATGCTACGCCGTAGAGTGATAGAAGCAATCATGCTGAAAATCCTTTCCTCGTTGTTTGAAAAAGGGCTGTGAAGAAATGAGATGATTATTTCCTCACAGCCCCATTATTTTTTTTATCGCATGTTGATGAACTGGATGTCGATACCGAAATCATCACTGCGGATGAGTTGGATGACGGCCTGCAGATCATCTTTTTTGGGCCCCGAAACCCGAATTTGATTATCCATTTGCTGGGTTGTGACCTTGATCTTTGACGCCTTGATGGCAGCAATGATCTTTTTGGAGGTTTCCTTATCGATGCCCTGCTTTAAGGTGACGGTTTGGCGGACCGTTCCTTTGGCAGCCGGTTCGACCTTACCTGGTTCCAAGGCACGCAGGCTGAGACCTCGTTTGGCCATACGCTGGCGCAGGATGTCAAGGATGGCGCCTAGCTTGTATTCGTCTTCTGCGGTCATTTTGAGGTTTTCGTCAACAAGTTCAATGGACGCGGCCGAACCCCTGAAATCGTAACGTTGGGAAATTTCTTTTCTCGTTTGGTTCAGGGCATTGTCAAGTTCCTGCATATCCAATTGGGAGACGATGTCGAAAGAGCTGTTTTTTGCCATATATAAGTTCCTCCTTTGGCATTTTCCTGTGGTTATGGATTGACGCGGACGGAAACTTCGAACATGCGGTTCCAAGGAAACTCAATGGTATAATCTGTTCCTTTTACGTCCGGTTCATCGCTGATGTAGGTCTTGAAGAGCCGATTTGTTCGGCTGAGGATCTTGTTGTAATATTTTCCAAGATCATATTTGAGCTTTACGTTGTGGCGGTCCATTTCAAGGGATACACGGTAACGCACATTGGCTTGATAGATCCAGTCATCGAGGAGTCGGATCTTAAGCAGGCGGAACCGGTCTGTTTCAGACATTCGTTTGGCCAAGATCCCTTGGGAAAGGGCAAAGCCGATGCTGTTGTCCGATGTGTTCCATCCCGAATAGGCCGTAAGGTCAAGCAAGGCTTTTTTATGGGAGAGCGCTTCCATAAACCCGTTATCGGCACCATTGGCATAGGCAATGTCTGCAAGGGCAACGGGTTTTATGCGTTCTAAGTCCGCAATCTGGGCAGCAAATTCTTTGTTGGCGCGGTTGCTGTAGGGTGCATTTTCGTTGGCTGTGGAATCGCGGCAGATGCCATCGTCCGGAGTATTGACAGCAAGGATGAGGTCTGCTTTTTTAGTGCTTGAAGCAATCTTGCCGCCAATGGCGATAATCTGGTTATGTACCGAATTTTCGGCACTTTCATCTGTATACAAGGGAACGGTGCTGCCTCCTGTCCCAGGAGCAAAAAGTGGATAGACTGCGGGCTTATCGCCGCGGATTTCGTTGATGGCCCGCGTGACCAAGGTGAGTCCCAGCTGGTCGACTCCAGGGACAATTTGGAACTGTTTCTTATTCATGCCGTTTCCCAAATTTTCCAGGATGCGTGCTTCCATGTGGGTCTGGGAAAGGGGGGCGTCATCATCCTTGCCGATGGCAAGAAAATGAAAGCCATCCCGCTGGGCCATGCGGATAAGGCGTTTATTGGTCTGGAGATTCACCAGACGCCTCGTACGCCAATCCTTTAGATCATTTGCCGGAATGGAAAGGGTCAGCTGGTTTTTTTCCCGCTCTTCTGTTTCCGTAAGGCCTTCCATGTCCTCCTTGTCCGCCAGTTGGGAAAGACGGAAGATCTTGGGCCCATATGTCTCATAATAGGCGGGTTCAACAGAGGCCACACTTTGACGGGGCGTCCGCATGATTGTACTGAACGCGTAGATCTTAAGGCCAGGATTATTTTTGTGGAGCGTGTCGAGGCGCACAATTTTTCCCCGGAGGTATTTTTCCAGGTGATGATGCTTCCTTGAGGCGACAAGGCCCCCGTAGTTGAGACTGTCCGTTGCAATGACAGCGGCCTCGGCGTGAGGGGCTTCGGTTTCCAACCATTCCCAAAGGCCCTCGTTGTCGCCGACGCTCTTATGGTTGGAAAGATATTTCTCCGGTGGGACAGTCAGGGGATAACCGGCTGCTTTGGCCGTATCGACCGTATATTCAAGGTTTACAGGACGGTTGTCCAAGGGAATGTAGATGATCTTGGGAGAGGCAGCCGCAAGGCCTGAAAATAGTAAGAGCGCTGCCGCGCTTCCTAAGAGATATTTCTTGATCTGCAAGAGCTTCCATCATCCTTTCTGGGAATGGAACCGGCTATGTTCCATCATCGTAATGAAACTATTATATCGTATTTGTCTCATTTTTTCACACCTTTTGTGATTTTAGCCGGCCTACGCTTTCATCACTGTGGAAAGCCGCCGCAGTCAGGGGAAAAAGAGGAAGAACCGTATCCCCTAGTACTCTGATGTGGTATAATGAGCAAAAGGACATTGCCTAAGAAGGGAGATGCCCTTGGTTTTGTATGCCTTCTTTAACGTGAATCAATCTTCTAAGAATATAAGGAAGTTGGGGGACAGTACCTCTTGCTTCATTTTTATGGAAAGGAGCCCTTTCATGGACTTTCAATTGGAAGCCCCCTTTGCACCGTCCGGTGATCAGCCTGAGGCCATTGAGGCCCTCGTCAAAGGGGTGAAAGAAGGAATGGATACGCAGGTCCTTTTGGGGGCAACGGGTACTGGCAAGACTTTTACCATTGCCCAGATGATCCAAAAGGTACAGCGGCCTACCTTGGTCATTGCTCACAATAAGACCTTGGCAGCCCAGCTTGCTAGCGAATTCAAGGCCTTTTTCCCACATAACGCAGTGGAATACTTTGTATCCTACTACGATTACTACCAACCCGAAGCCTATATTCCGGCAACAGATACCTATATTGAGAAAGATTCATCCATCAACGATGAAATCGATAAGCTGCGCCATTCTGCAACAAGTGCGCTGTTTGAGCGGCGTGATGTCATTGTTGTCTCTTCTGTTTCCTGCATCTATGGCCTAGGTGCACCAAAGGATTACTATGACAGCGTCCTTTCCCTCCGTGTTGGGCAAGAGGTCGATCGCGATGCCATCTTGGAAAAACTTGTCAAGATTCGTTATGAACGAAATGACCTGGTCCTGCAGCGCGGTTCTTTTCGGGCCCGCGGTGATGTCATTGAAGTCATTCCTTCCAGCTACAACGAAAAGGGCATCCGTATTGAGCTTTTTGGTGATGAAGTGGACAGCATCATGGAAATCGATGTCCTTACAGGAGACGTAATCGATAAAAGGACCCATGTGGCCATCTTCCCAGCGAGTCATTATGTGACCAGTGATGAGAATTTGGAACGGGCCCGCGGAGATATCCGGAAAGAACTGAAGGCGCGGCTTACCGTCCTGCATGAAGAAGGAAAACTCCTTGAGGCCGAACGCCTCGAACAGCGGACCAATTATGACCTTGAAATGATGGAAGAAATGGGCTATTGCAGCGGTATTGAAAACTATTCCCGGCATTTGACAGGACGCAAGGCTGGGGAGCCGCCTTTTACGCTGGTCAATTATTTCCCAGATGATTTTCTTACGGTCATTGATGAAAGTCATGTGACCCTGCCTCAGCTGCGGGCCATGTACGCAGGCGACCGTTCCCGTAAGGAACAGCTTGTAAACTATGGATTCCGCCTGCCGTCAGCCCTTGATAACCGGCCCTTGACCTTTGATGAATTCCAAAAGGAACGGGGACAGATTATCTATGTGTCTGCAACTCCGGCAGCCTATGAACTGGATCATGCCGAGCAGGTTGTAGAACAAATTATCCGTCCGACAGGCCTTCTTGATCCGAAAATCGAGGTTCGTCCCATCAAGGGTCAAATTGATGACCTTCTGGGAGAAATCCATAAAGTGGCGGAGGCCGGGGAACGCATCCTTGTCACGACCCTCACAAAGAAAATGGCTGAAGACCTGACAGAGTACCTTGCCGCGTCAGGAATCCGTGTCCGTTATCTCCATAGTGATATTGCAACCATTGACCGCGCCGAGATCATCCGTGATCTTCGGGCAGGGGAATTTGATGTCCTAGTCGGCATCAACCTCTTGCGCGAAGGGCTTGATATGCCGGAAGTTTCCCTTGTGGCTATCTTGGATGCTGATAAGGAAGGGTTCCTGCGCAGCGATACTGCAATGATCCAGACCATTGGCCGAGCCGCCCGCAATGCCCACGGCCGGGTCATCATGTATGCCGATGTCATGACTGGATCCATGCAGCGTGCCATTGAAGAGACGGAACGGCGGCGGGCCAAGCAGGAAGCCTATAACAAAGCTCACGGGATCGTGCCGAAGACCATTGAAAAGAAGGTCGTGGAGCTCATCAAGCTCACCAAAGTGGAAGAAGACGGCGGCACTGTGAAAGCAGGCGGCGTGGATTCCCTGAAGAAGCTTTCTGAAAAGGCCTTGCAGAAACAAGTGAAACTTATCGAAAAGAATATGAAAGCAGCCGCCAAGCAGCTTGATTTTGAACTGGCGGCTGAATATCGTGACCAAATGATTTTGATCAAAGGAGAAATCAGTAAACGCCATGAGCGAAAATGAAATTGTCATCCAGGGGGCGCGTCAGCACAACCTAAAGAATATATCCCTGACGATTCCCCGCAATAAACTCGTTGTCATTACAGGACTGTCGGGCAGCGGCAAATCGTCCCTTGCTTTTGATACCATCTATGCCGAAGGCCAGCGGCGCTATGTTGAGTCTTTGTCAGCCTATGCCCGCCAGTTTTTGGGACAGATGGATAAGCCTGATGTAGATTATATTGGCGGCCTCAGCCCCGCAATTTCCATTGACCAGAAGACTACAAGCCGCAATCCGCGGTCTACGGTGGGAACGGTAACGGAAATCTATGATTATTTGCGTCTTTTGTTTGCACGCATTGGCGTGCCCCATTGTCCGCATTGCGGAAAGGTCATTCAGCGCCAAAGTCCCCAACAGATTGCCGATAAAGTCCTGGAACTGCCGGAAGGTACGAAATTTATGGTCCTGGCACCCCTTGTATGGGGCCGTAAGGGAGAGCATAAGCAGGTTTTCAATGAAGTCCGCCGTGACGGTTATGTACGGGTCAAGGTGGATGGGAAAATCCGTACCCTTGATGAGGACATCACGCTTGATAAGAAAAAGAAACATTATATTTCTGTCGTTGTCGACCGTCTCATCAGTCGGCCAACCCTTGCCGGGCGCCTGTCCGAATCCTTGGAAACGGCTCTGAAACTTGGCGAAGGAACAGTGGAAATCGAAATAATTGGCGGCAAGACTGAAGTCTACAGCGAAAAGTTTGCCTGTCCGGACTGCAACATTTCCCTTCCGGAGATCGAGCCCCGTCTTTTTTCCTTTAATGCTCCGTATGGGGCCTGTCCGGACTGTATGGGGCTTGGCATGCATATGGAATTTGACGTGGATCTTGTGATCCCGAACAAGGACGTGCCCTTTGAAGACGGAGCCATTGCCGCCATGAGCAGCAACCCGAAGTCCTATTTTCTTTGCCAGTTTGCCGAAGTCTTGAAATCGCGGGGGTTTTCCCTTAAAAATACGTGGAACGACCTTCCTAAAAAGGTGCAGAAAGAGCTGCTGGAAGGAATCCCTGATGAGCACTTTACCTTTCTTTATGAAAACCTTATGGGAGAGGTCCATCCCCATACGACCGCTTTTGAGGGAATCATTCCTATTTTGAAGCATCGGCTAAAGGATGCCATGAGCGAAAGTCAGCGTCTTGATTATGAATCCTTTATGACGGCCATTGAATGCCACACCTGCCACGGGGCCCGACTGCGTCCGGAAGTCCTCGGAATTACGGTGGGTGGACGCAATATCAATGAAGTGTGCCAAATGCCCGTCAGGGAATGCCTGAAGTTTTTTGAAGAGCTTTCCCTCAGCGACCGTGACGCTTTCATTGCAAAGGAAATCCTTAAGGAAATTCGGGCCCGCCTTTCTTTCCTTAACAATGTCGGTCTCGATTACCTCACCCTTAGCCGGGCAGCGGCTACTCTTTCCGGCGGCGAGGCCCAGCGGATCCGCCTTGCAACACAGATTGGTTCCGGGCTTGTCGGTGTACTCTACATCCTTGATGAACCGAGTATCGGCCTTCACCAACGGGATAATGACAAACTTCTTTCCACCCTCAAGCATCTTCGTGATTTGGGAAACACCCTCCTTGTTGTCGAACATGATGAAGATACGATGCTTGCAGCTGACCAGATCATCGATATTGGACCTGGCGCCGGCGAAAACGGGGGACAGGTTGTTGCTCAGGGAACAGCAAAGGAAATCATGAAGGTCAAAGGGTCTGTCACAGGCGATTATCTCAGCGGTCGGAAAAAGATTCCTGTTCCCAAGGTCCGCCGTAAAGGAAATGGCAAGAAAATAATAGTCAAAGGGGCACGGGCCAACAACCTTAAAGACATCGATGTCTCCATTCCTTTGGGGACCCTGACCGTTGTGACCGGTGTCAGCGGCAGCGGCAAGAGTACCCTTGTGAATGACATCCTTTACCGCGGCCTTGCCCAAAAACTCAAGGGGGCTCGGCAGCGCCCCCTTGCCCATGATAGGATCATGGGGGTCCAGTATATCGATAAGATCATCAATATCGATCAGAGTCCTATTGGACGGACGCCTCGTTCCAATCCGGCGACCTATACGGGAACCTTTGATCTCATCCGAGCCCTTTTTGCAACGACGAATGAAGCCAAGGTTCGGGGCTATAAACCAGGCCGCTTCAGCTTTAATGTAAAGGGCGGCCGCTGCGAGGCCTGCCATGGTGACGGCATGCTGAAAATTGAAATGAATTTCCTTCCCGATGTCTATGTCCCCTGTGAAGTCTGTCGGGGCACGCGATATAATCGGGATACGCTTCAAGTCCATTATAAGGGCAAGAATATTTCTGATGTCCTTAACATGACCGTTACGGAAGCCTGTGATTATTTCAGCAACCATCAGCGAATCTTGAAGAAACTCCAAGTCCTTGAAGATGTGGGCCTGGGCTATATCCGCCTGGGACAGTCGGCGACGACCCTGTCCGGCGGGGAGGCGCAGCGCATCAAACTTGCGGCGGAACTCTCCAAGACCAATACGGGACGGACGCTCTATATCTTGGATGAGCCAACGACGGGACTTCATATGGCTGATGTCCATAAGCTGCTCCAGGTCTTGGAACGCCTGGTTGATTCGGGCAGTACGGTTGTCGTTATCGAGCATAATCTCGATGTCATCAAATCGGCCGATTATCTCATCGACCTGGGTCCGGAAGGCGGGGACAGGGGCGGCAGCATCGTTGCTGTGGGAACCCCCGAAGAGCTTGCTGCGGTACCGGAATCCTACACAGGACAGTATATAAAGAGGATCCTTAAATGAATGAACGCATTGCTGAGACCTTGAAGGTCCTTCCCGATGCGCCCGGCGTTTATATCATGCATGATGCAGCGGGCCGGGTTATCTATGTCGGCAAGGCTGTCATCCTAAAGAATCGAGTGCGGAGTTATTTTCGCAAGGCAAGTCAGGTTTCCCCGAAAGTGCGGGCCATCAATGCCCATGTTGATTCCATTGAGACCATTGTCTGCGCCAGCGAAATGGAAGCCCTTATCTTGGAATGCAACCTCATCAAGAAGTACCGGCCCCGTTATAATATCGAGCTCAAGGACGACAAGACCTACCCCTATCTCAAGATTACGGTCGATGAAGCTTATCCCCGTATGTACATTACGCGCCGCGTTCAAAAAGATGGAGCCAAGTACTACGGCCCCTATGCCGATGTAGGGGCCTTAAGGGAAACCATGCGTCTCATCCGTTCCATGTTTCCCCTGCGTCACTGCCGCAGCATGAATGTCAAACGGCCCTGCCTCCAGTACCATCTTCATCGCTGTCTGGCTCCTTGTACGGGAAAGGTCCCCCTTAGTGAGTATAGGAAGCTCGTTGATGAGGTGCTTCTTCTTATGGATGGGAAGGTCACGGAACTGCGGCGCCAGCTGACGAAAAAAATGCAGGACGCGTCGGACAAGATGGAATATGAAAAGGCAGCCCAATACAGGGACTCCCTTCTTAGCCTCAATAAGCTGGAAGAATCCCAGAAAGCAACGACAGAAAGCGGGGACCGTGATGTCATAGGTCTTGCGGTGGATGACACAGGAGTCTGCCTGGAAGTCTTCTTTGTGCGAAATGGTAAGATATTGGGCCGGGACAGTTTCTTTCTTGATGATGAAAAAGGGGAACCCGCAGCAGAAATCCTCTCTGCTTTCATTAGGGAATATTATCAGGAAGAGCATCGGCCCCCCAAGGAAATCATTACGTCAAGCGGCCTTTTTGATAAGGACCGGGCCCTGCTTTCCCAGTGGCTTACGGAGAAAAATGAGAAAAATGTCACCATCCTTGTCCCTCAGCGGGGCATTAAGCATGATCTCGTCCTTATGGCGGAGGAAAATGCCAAGAAAAACCTTGATGAACGTCTCCGGAAGGGACGGCTTGCCCTTAAGCCGTCAGAAGAGGCTGCTGAAGACTTGGCTCATGCCATTGGCATGACAGGACCATTGGCACGGATGGATTGCTTTGATATATCCCATAACCAGGGGGCAGAAACCGTGGCATCCATGGTGGTCTTCCGCAATGGCAGCCCGTCGAAAAAGGACTATCGGCGGTATAAACTGCGCTCTACAGAAGGCAAGCCGGACGATTTCAAATCCATGCAGGAAGTGGTCTATCGCCGGTATAAGGACGCTGAGGATATTCCCAGTCTCATCATCATCGATGGCGGCAAAGGGCAGCTAAGCTCGGCTCTTGAAGTCATCCGCGGCGTGGGGCTTGGAGACGTACGCGTTATCGGTCTTGCCAAAAGGGAAGAGGAAATTTTTACGGAAGGGGCTCATGAAAGCATCCTTCTTGATAAATCCTCAGCGGCCCTGCATCTCATCCAGCATATCCGTGATGAGGCCCATCGCTTTGCCATTACTTATCATCGAAAACGGCTTGCTAAGCGCAATCTTGTTTCTGTCCTTGACCATATCGAGGGGATTGGGCCTAAACGGCGGGCCGCTCTCTGGCAGCAGTTTGCTTCTTTGGAAAAGATGCGGGAAGCAAGTATTGAGGACCTCGAAGCAGTTCCTACCATGACCCGGACAGCTGCAGAAAAACTCTTTGCTTTTTTGCATGCATCCGCTTCTGATAAAGGAACCTTTATTAAATAAAAATTATTTTAAAAATTTTTTGTGAAAAGGCTTGAAACAGGGGAACGCCTTTGGTATAATTCGATTATCAACAAATACAGAAAAGGGGTAAATCCGATATGAAAAAATATGTTTGCCAAGTTTGTGGTTACGTCTACGATGAAGCTGCTGGTGATCCCGATCGCGGAATTGCACCGGGCACCAAATTTGAAGATCTGCCCGATGATTGGACCTGCCCTCTTTGCGGCGTAGGCAAAGATCAGTTTGAAGAAGGCTAATCGATTGACACAAGGCTGTCCTGCTCCTGAGGCAGGACAGCTTTTCTTTTTTTAGAAAGGAGAAACGCTAATGTCTAACATCCTCAAGATGATTGCCATGGACCTTGATGGAACCTTACTTGATGAAGAAAAAAATATTTCCCGGGACGACCGGGAGGCCGTCAGAGAGGCAATCGGCCGTGGCTATCTTGTTACGCTGGCAACAGGCCGCATGTATCGTTCGGCTTTGAGCTATGCCCAGGAATTGGGAATCAATCTGCCTCTTGTGACTTATAACGGAGCTCTTGTGAAAGACCCTTCTACAGGAAAGACATTGGCCCATTGGCCGCTTGCCCTTGAAACGGCAAAACACATTGTCGGGGAACTGCTCGATCGGAATATCTATGTTCAGGCCTATGTCAATGATACCCTTTTGGTTCCTTCTGACTGTGCCAAAGCACAGTATTATGCCAAGTTTTCCCGTGTTCCCTTTGAAGTTGCCGGCAGTCGCCTGCGCCAGTTGGCCGAGGCGCCCCATAAATTGCTGGTCATCGATGATGATCCGGAACCAATTCGGCAGCACCTTATGGCCGTTTACGGCAATGCCATCAAGATTGTTTCTTCATCAAAAGGCTTCCTTGAGATTACGGATCCTGAAACCAACAAGTGGCGGGCCCTTCAGTTTTTAATGAAGCACTTTGGAGTCACCAGGGAAGAAATCCTTACTGTGGGAGATTCGGACAATGACTATGAAATGGTGGCTCATGCCGGCGTGGGTGTTGCCATGGGAAATGCCAAGGAAACAATTCAAAAAGCGGCCCGCATCATTACGGCTCCCAACACCCAGTCCGGGGTCAGTCTCATTCTTCACAGCATCATGACCAATCAGGTTGATGTTCCGGAATAAGGATCGTGCCGCATTTGTTGCGGCCTGTAAGTGAAAAAGTTATAATAAAAGGAATGTACTTTTGATTGGGGGCGAATCCAATATGGCAAGAAATTTGATCATTACGGGGATGAGTGGGGCAGGGAAAACCCAGGTCATGCGGACCTTGGAAGATTTAGGATACTTTTGCGTCGATAACCTGCCGCCGACGTTTATCCCAAAATTCATTGAACTGTGCATGAAACGCAGTGATGAATCAGATCAGCTTGCCTTGGCGGCTGATATCAGGGGTGGCAAGTTCTTTGACGAACTGACGGAAGTCCTCGACCAGCTGAGCCGAGAAAAGATTCCCTTTGAACTGGTTTTCCTTGATGCTGATGATCAGACCCTGGTGCGGCGATACAAGGAAACACGCCGTCGCCATCCCCTTGATGGGAAGGGCGGCCTAAGTGCTGATATTGCGCGCGAACGGCAGATTCTTTCCCATGTCCGCCGGCGGGCCACGACAATCATTGATACGACCCATACGACGACCAAGGAACTGCGGACCAAGATTATTTCCCTTTACGGACGGGATGGGAGTCTGCCAGCCATGAGCATTGCAGTCCAATCTTTTGGCTTTAAGCACGGAACGCCCCTTGACTGCGATATGATGTTTGATGTCCGTTTCCTTCCGAATCCCTTTTATGTGCCGGAACTGAAGGAAAAAAATGGCAACGATGCCGATGTCGTGGCCTATATTGAACATTCACCCGTGACCCAGACTTTTCTGCAGAAACTCTATGATCTTATTGAGTTCCTGCTCCCTGAATATACGAAGGAAGGCAAGAGCCAGCTCATGATTGGCGTGGGCTGCACGGGCGGTCACCATCGCTCGGTCTTTGTTGCCAACGCCTTGGGGCGGTTCATTGAATCCTGCGGGTACCAGGCCCAAGTGATTCATCGAGATCTCTTGAAGAAATAATTCCCGTGAGGAGTGTGCCTATGAAATGGATAAAGTGGCTATACCCAGGCCTTAACCTCAAACGGTGGCTCTTTCTTTTTGGTCTGGGGACAGTCCTTTCTTGTGTCGGTGTAACCTTGATCTTCAATTATCAGTTTGTCGGGCTGATTGAAGCGCTTGTCTTTAATTTTATTTCTTATGTAGGCGGCGAATTCTATCAGTCAACCATCACGGCTTTAGGTCTTTTTAACGTCGTTGTGGGCATTTTCTTTATGTGCTATGGCGGTGCTCGAGTCGTCAAGACGGTTATCCGCTCCGTCATGCCCGGAGAAAAGGAATCCCTGCGGGAACTGATCTTCACGCAGCAAAAGCTGGACAAAGGCCCATCCGTTGTTGTCATCGGCGGAGGTACAGGTCTTTCGGTGCTCCTGCGCGGGATCAAGCTCATTACCAACAACTGCACAGCAGTTGTGACTACGGCTGATGACGGCGGTTCATCCGGACGGCTGCGCAAGGAAATGGGCATCATCCCCCCTGGGGACATGCGCAATTGTCTTGTGGCCCTTGCTGATACGGAACCTGTCATGGAACGGGCCATGCAGTATCGTTTTCATGACAGTGAATTCCTTTCCGGTCACAGTCTAGGCAACCTTTTTATTGCTGCCATGAGCGACCTTGAAGGCAATATGGAAGACGGTCTTGCTGCCATCAGTGAAATCCTCAAGGTCCATGGACGAGTATGGCCCAGTACATCGGAAAATATCCAGCTCAAGGCTCAAATGGATGACGGCAGCGTCGTCATTGGGGAATCGGCCATTACCGCATCTCCTCATAAAATTGTTCGACTCATGACAGAACCGGAAAATCCAAAGGCTTCCCAGCGCGCCATTGATGCCATCCTGCATGCTGACGCCATTATCCTGGGTCCGGGCTCCCTTTATACAAGCGTCCTTGCAAGCCTGATCGTACCTGGAATCCGGGATGCAGTCGTAAAGAGCAAGGCCGTCAAGATCTATGTCTGCAATGTCATGACCCAGCCCGGTGAGACCGATGGCTACGGGGCCTATGAACATGTGGAGACTTTGGTGAACCATATGGGAGCCCAGGCCTTGGATTATGTGGTTGTCAATGTTCAAAAGGCCAAACCGGAACAGATTGCCAAGTATAGGGAAGAAGGCGCTGAGCCAGTTTCTCCTGACATCGACAAGATTGAAAAACTGGGTATTGAGGCTGTGCCGGCAAAACTCCTGAATGATAGCGACCTGGTCCGTCATAACCCGCAGAAGCTGGCAAAAAGCATCATTGCCCTCATCTATCGACTGCGTCTATTTGGACGCGGAGTACGTTTCTTTGACTATTTCTTTGCCCGTCAGACTATGCAGGAACTGCGCAGTCATGGGAAAGCGGCAAAGAACAAGGAAAAGGAGTCATGATCCATGTCCTTTGCCAGTGATGTAAAAAATGAAGTCGCACGTCTCGATTCTGAAGCAAAAGAAGGAGAACGGGCTGAATTGTTCGGACTTTTGCGGATCAGTGGATCCGTTTCCCTCTCAGGCCAAAAAGTAGGCATTCATTTTACGACTGAAAATGCGGCCTTAGCACGCCGTGTCCTTCGCCTGCTCAAAAATAACTTTGCGGTTCAGACTGAAGTCATTGTGACGCGGTCCACGAGACTTAAGAAGAACAATCGCTATCAAGTCCACGTTGTACCCAGCAGTGAGGCGCGGATTGCCTTGGGGGAACTTCATCTGCTTTCTCCCCTTGACCTTGCAGGAGCCGCGCTTCTTAAAAAGAATGTCTGCAAGAAAGCCTTTCTTCGGGGTGTATTCCTGGCGGGCGGTTCTGTAAGCCGTCCCCTCAGTGATTATCATCTGGAACTGATTACGGAACGCCTTGACATGGGGGAGTATATCTGTAAAATAATGAAAGAGTTTGATTTGCCGGCCCGCGTGATTGACCGAAAAAATACCTATGTCGTCTATTTGAAGGAAGGCAATGCCATTGCTTCTTTCCTTTCCCTTATTGGTGCCCATCATTCCTATCTGGAATTTGAGAACGTTCGGGTTTTAAAGGATATGAGGAATCAGGTCAACCGGGTTGTCAATTGCGAAACAGCAAACCTCAATAAGGTCGTCAAGGCGGCCGTGCGCCAATTGGCTGCCATTCGGACCATTGACCGTGCCGTAGGATTGGACCAGCTTCCAGAGACCTTGCAGGAGGCGGCGCGTCTGCGGTTAAAACACCAAGACCTAGCCGTAGGGGAACTTGCAGCTCTGACGGAAGGCCATATTGGAAAATCGGGTCTGAATCATCGGCTGAAGAAATTGGAACAGATTGCGGAAAAAATAGGGAAGGAAGCGCGTGAATAAGATGAAGTGGAAAAAGGGGATTCTGTTGGGCCTTGTTGCTGTTGCGGCGGGCTGCGCATGGGCAGTCCATGATTTTTTGGATTTTAGGGATCGGTCCGTGCCAATATTTGCCTATCATAGGGTGGAAGATAAGTCGGATCTTTATTCCATGCCAACCGATGAATTTCGGGCCCAAATGGAATACCTCAAGGAAAATGGGTATAAGACCATCAAATTGGGAGACTATGCAAATAGAAGAAAGGCGGGCGATTCATTTCATAAGGAATGTGTCCTTATCTTCGATGACGGCTACCTTGACAACCTCACCAATGCAGCTCCCATCATGAAGGAATATGGCTATATTGGGAATATGTTCATGGCTGGAATGTATGAAGGCTGGCCGGGGTATTTAACCTGGGACGAGGAAGTAAAGCTTGCCCAATATGGGTGGGAGCTTGGTTCCCATACTTATATCCACAAGCCACTGCCGACGCTCCCCCGCCAGGAACGGAAAGCAGATCTCAAGAAGTCCCATGACCATATGCTGGGGCTATATTATTCACCAAATGGAGTAACCTTGAGCTATCCCAATGGTGCCTATAATAAAGAGGTCGTCGAAGATGTGAAGGAAGCCGGCTATACGGCAGGCGTAACGGGGCTTATTGGAACCAATACGGAGCGGGATGGACTGCTTACCCTGCGCCGGGTCAATGTCTTCCATCATAAGACGAAAAATCTGGAGCATTTCAAAAGAGCCCTTTATAAGGCCCAGCTGATCAGTTGGATGAACGAAAAAACGGGATATGACCTCAATCGTTTTCTTTTATGGTATTACCATAAAAAGTAAAGCGAAGGCGTCGTTTCTGGGGGAGTTTTGTAAAGGCCCTTGCATAATGTCCTAAAAACAGATAAAATAAATTTTAGTTTAAAGTCAGGAGGAATGTACGATGGCAAAGAGAATCAAAACTGTCAATAAAGAAATGCTGAAAAAGACCCTGCGCAGCGGCGGCTGCGGCGAATGCCCAGCTTCTTGCCAGTCTGCTTGCAAAACGTCCTGCACGGTAGGCAACCAGGTCTGCGAAAAGGCTTAAGGTATTGTAGAACAGCTCCCTGCCTAAGCGGGGAGCCTTTTTCTTTCTAAATTCCATATCCTCTTTTTTATGATAAGGGGAGTCCATTTACTGTTAATATATCATGAAAGGCGGAAATAGTTTGCTGATCCATAGAATGCATTTAGATGACCACTATGCGGTCCTTGACGTCAATAGCGGCGCCGTTCATATCATCGATGAGATGATCTATGATATCCTGGGGTTCTATGATGGGAACAACCAGGAAGAGACAAAGGCCCATTTCAAGGGAAAGTACGCGGATCGCGATGTGGAAGAAGTCCTGACGGAACTAAAGGAACTGCAGGATGCAGGTCTCCTCTTTTCCCCGGAGTTTTCCGTACCCGATACATTTGCCGAAGAACCCGTCCTCAAGTCCCTCTGTCTCCATGTTGCCCATGACTGCAACCTGCGCTGCGGATATTGCTTTGCCGATACGGGAGATTTTGGCGGCCATCGTGCCCTCATGAGCAAGGAAGTGGCTCAAAAGGCCATCGAATTTGCCATCAAGGGAAGCAAACAGCGCCATAATTTGGAACTTGACCTTTTTGGCGGAGAACCGCTCATGAATATGCCCGTTGTAAAATTCATTGTGGACTATGTCCGCAAACGCGAAAAAGAAACGGGAAAGAATATCAAGCTGACGCTGACCACTAACGGGACGCTCCTTACGGATGAAATCGTAACCTATCTCAATGACAATCGGGTCATGCTGGTCCTCAGCCTTGACGGGAGCAAGAAGACCCACGATCATATGAGACCCTATCCGGGGCATCTGGGTTCTTTCGATAAAGCAGTTGAAGGATTCAAGAAAGTTATTGAAAGCCGGCGGGGGCGCAACTATTATCTCCGGGGAACCTATACCCATTACAACCCCCATTTTGCCGATGATGTTCTTGCCATGCTCGAAGTGGGTTCCGAGATTTCCATGGAACCGGTTGTCGGGACGGATGAACCCTATGTTCTTACGGAAGAAGATTGGCAGATCCTTGACAAGGAATATGAAAAACTCGCCCGAATTTACCTTGATAAAAGACGCAAGGGAGTTCCCTTTGATTTCTTCCACTTCAATGTGGCCCTCGATAATGGGCCTTGTGTTGCCAAGCGCCTAGCAGGCTGCGGGGCTGGCCACGAGTATTATGCCATTACGCCAGAAGGGGATATCTATCCTTGTCATCAGTTCGTCGGGCGGGAACAATATAAGATGGGCACCTTGGACACGGGCATCGTAAAAAAGGATATGGTTCAGTATTTCCGCCATATGCACGTTATGAAGAAAGAGGAATGTCGGAGCTGCTGGGCTCGTTTCTTCTGCAGCGGCGGCTGTCACGCCAACGCCGATTTGGTGAATGGCACTATCGAAAAGCCCTATGAATACGGCTGCAAGATCCAGCGCAAGCGTCTGGAAATGGCAATTATCGTCCAGGCCCTCCTTACAGAAGATGTGCAGGAAGGCAAACAGGATGAACGTCCGGTCATTGATAACTTCAAGTATCAGGTCGATAAATAAAATCAGTACTGGCTGCCGTTTTTCGGCAGCCATTTTTCTTAGTGAATCTGGATGGGAAAAAGAAAAAAGAGAAAAAAGTGCTTGCAAAAGATTTTTTAATCTGGTATAGTATGTACCTGTCAACACGACAAGTTCTGATGGGAACCGGCCTTGAGCCAAAGCTCCTAAAAAGAAATTAAAAAAGTTGTTGACAGCACTTTCGAAAAGTGCTATGATATGAAAGTCGCCGATAGCCAAGAACGAAAGCGACGGTAGAACCTTGAGAACTGAATATTGATTGACAGATGTGCGGGTCAAGTCACTTTGGTGACGCGACCGAGTCACTTCGAGAAAACGAAGTAAAAAAACAAAAAAGCTAGTATTTTCAAGAGCCAAGAGGTTCTTCAAAATAATTCTATTTTGGAGAGTTTGATCCTGGCTCAGGAC
>ENA-UEYL01001331-UEYL01001331.1-human-gut-metagenome-genome-assembly--contig:-NODE-1331-length-21612-cov-7.106896_pt1 | contig 21612 bp, 22 predicted proteins | sample MGYA00242941_ERZ507946 | MGnify/ENA primary metagenome ERZ507946 (study PRJEB26167, sample SAMN06115482) | human gut metagenome | host: Homo sapiens | place: China:Guizhou | collected 2015-03-11...
CCTAAGAATAAAACCAGAACTTAAAAAAGTCAAGTATTTTTTATTTTTACTTTATCGGTAAACCACCATTCTCCCTTTCTCAATTCGAGAGCATTCACCTCTCCGTCCGGACCGTAAAACATGAAATAATCCGCATACCGGGACTCTGCCGGAGACAAGTGATCGAAAATAATACGTTTTCCTTTGCGGTCGTGTTTCAACATCATATTTACTTCCTTTCCGTATTCGAAAACAAGGAAAGCGGTCCGGCGATTACCCTTCCGCAACAACCGACGGTTGAAATTTACCTTGCCGTTCGCTGCAAAATCCACCACCCACAATCCTTTACGGTTTGTTTTAGCCGTTTCACTCCATCCGAAAAGTATATAGCTATATTTTTTACCCGTTTTAAAGGCCAGCCAATCATAAAACAAATAATCCGGAATCTCCGTCTGTTCTCCGGGCAAATAACGCCACACCACATCTTTCCGGATACCTCCGAACTTAAAAACATGATAAAAAGCCGCCCCTTCCGTCAATTGTATCTGCCAGGAAAACATTTCAGCCCCGGTCAACGGACTTTTCTTATAATTCAGGTATTTAACCGGCCGGAGCAAATCATAATCCGCCGGTTTCAGTACTGTCAATAACCGTCCCAATTCATCTGCATAGTTGATTTTCAAGCTATCGGTCTCTGCCTTTACCAATTCGGTCATCAACGTATCAGCCCGGCGCTGAACGTTACTCTGTGCATATCCGGCATTCCCGTATGCAACCAGCAATCCGGCAACCAATAATTTTCCAACACGACTAAACATATTGTTCTTCAACATCATCCCGGTACTAATTTACGACTTTCGATTTACAATGCGGTTTCAACATAAACGCTCGTTCCCCGATTCAATTTAAAATCTACAATCCGATTTCCTCTTTTTCCTCAAACCTCTCCAATATCTGCTTCGAAGATTTTATCGAATGCTTATACCATTGCAAAGCCACTCTCACCCGTTCGGCTTCATCCAGATGCCAGTTTATGGCGCTCGTTTTCAAACGCTGAACAACACTGTACATGATTAAAGCAGCACATACACTTACATTCAAACTCTCTGTAAAGCCATACATCGGGACTTTTACAAATTCATCGGCCTCATTTATTACGGTTTCCGACAAACCCGTCAATTCCGTTCCGAAGAAAAAAGCCATTTTCCCTTTTTCCAAATCGATATCGTCGACAAAAATATCGTTGGCATGGGGAGTCGTAGCCAGGATACGATAACCTTCGGCCCTCAACTGATCGATCGTAGCCTGGGTATTGTTTTCCAGTTCTTTATGCCGGTGAATAGACAGCCAATCCCGCGCACCCTGCGAAACTGTGGAAGTCATATCGTATGAATTCCGGTTTTCGATCAGGTGGACATGTTGTATCCCATAACAATCGGCCGAGCGCATCACCGCACTTTGATTATGTGATTGAAATAAATCTTCTAACACAACCGTTACATAATCGGTCCGCTCCTGTATCAACCGATCGAACAGAGCATTTTTTTCATCGACAACAAAATCCCGTAAATATTCTACTTGTTCTTTGATGGATTTCATAATAAACACAACAAGATTCAACGATTCTCAGCAAAATACTTCCAAAGGGGAGCTGCGTGAGTCGCCTGTATGATTTCATTTTTCAGTAAGAGAGTTCTCACTTGTTCCGGCCTTAATACTTCCACCACAATGTCTTCGGTCGGTTCGAGATGCCTCTCCATCACCTTCTCCACTCCGGTAGCCAAGAAACAATAAGTCAGGTTATTATGCGTTCCGGGATTCGCACTTATGATCATGTAGCTCTGCCATTCTCCGTTTCCGAAACCGGTTTCTTCGAGTAATTCCCGTTTGGCTGCTTCTAAAGGACTGGCATCTGTAGGATCTACAACCCCGGCACACAATTCATAATCAACCCGTCCGATTCCGTGCCGGTATTGTCTTTCCATGATCATCCCCCCTTCTTTAGTAAGAGCGATCACACAAATCCAGGCCGGATATTCCAATACATAATAAGCAGGAATGACATTACCGTTCGGCAATTGCACTTCATCCCGGCGGGCTGTAAACCAGGGTTCTCTGGCGATATACTCCGAACGGAGTACCTTCCAATTCTCTATTTTCTGTTTTTCCATATACAATCCCATACAAAAGAAGGGGTGCTTTTTCGAAACACCCCTTCTTTTATCTTAATTTCCTGATCAGAATTTTTCTGCCAATTCAGCGCCTGCTTTGAATTTAACAACTTTCTTAGCCGGAATAGTAATCGTTTTGCCAGTCTGTGGGTTTCTACCGCTTCTAGCACTTCTTTCAGATACAGAAAAAGAACCGAATCCGATCAATGCCACTTTATCACCACCTTTCAGTGCTTCACCAACTGTTTCTACGAAAGCTTCCAGAGCTTTTTTAGAATCTGCTTTTGTTAAACCTGCCTTTTCAGCAATAGCGTCGATTAATTGAGCTTTATTCATAATATTAATTTTTAGGGTTAGAATTTTAAACCTCTCTCTAAAGGCAAATGTAGCGATTTTATTGAGGATGTCAATACTTTTCAAAAAAAAAATCCATTTTTTTCAAAAAAAATAACAGGCTTTCTGCTCAGAAGATATTTTCGGCACATTTTTCGCCATCCATGGCTGCCGAAATGATTCCTCCGGCGTATCCAGCCCCCTCACCACAAGGATATAACCCTCGTATCTCGGGGTGCATCAGCTGCTCATTGCGCGGAATTCTCAACGGAGAAGAGGTACGGGTTTCTACCCCCAGCAAAAGTGCCCGTTCGGATACGAATCCTTTGGCCCGTTGTCCGAAATATTGCAGTCCGGCCGCCAAACGCCGATAAACGATCCGGGGCAACCATTCACTGATAGCAGAAGTATATACTCCCGGTTTATAAGACGTCGCCGGCAAAGTGCTACTGTCCTTTCCGGCCAGGAAGTCGGTCAACCGCTGAGCAGGAGCGAAAAGCCCACCGCCCCCTTCCTCCCATGCCTGTCGTTCCAAGGCTTCCTGAAATACCATGCCGGCAAATAATCCCCGGTAATTCATACTTTCCAATTCGGCCGGGCCGATAGCTGTCACCATAGCTGAATTTGCCCAGGGGGTATTCCGGTAGGAGGAGGACATTCCATTGACGACCTGTTGGTTCGGCCCCGTTGCCGCAGGTACGATTACCCCACCCGGACACATACAAAAAGAATATACTCCCCGTCCGTCTATATTGGTGACAAAATTATATTCAGCAGCAGGTAACCATTTGCCTCTCCCTTCCGGGGTGTGGTATTGGATGCGATCGATCTCCTGCTGGGGATGTTCTAAACGCAATCCGACGGCAAAATCTTTCGGCTCCATCCGTACCGCCTGCCTTTGCAACATCCGATAAATATCCCGGGCCGAATGGCCGGTAGCTAATATGACATGACGGCTCGCAATTTCCTGTCCTCCGGCAATCACTCCCTGTATACTGTTTTCACGGATTATCAGACCGGTCACCCGGCAACCGAAACGAATTTCTCCTCCCTGTTTTTGAATAGTTTTACGGATATTGACAATCACTCCGGGTAATTTGTCGGTTCCGACATGCGGATGGGCTTCGACCAGAATAGCAGGATTGGCTCCATGATAAACCAAAATTTCCATAGCCCGGCGTACATCTCCCCTTTTCTTCGAACGGGTATAGAGTTTTCCATCGGAAAAAGTCCCGGCTCCTCCTTCCCCGAAACCGAAATTAGAATCCTCATCTACCATCCCGGTCTTATATAAACCATTCAGATCCTTTTTCCGGTCTTCGACAGCCTTTCCCCTTTCCAGTACCAAAGGACGGAAACCACGTTCGATCAAACGCAAAGCTGCGAATAAACCGGCAGGCCCTGCACCGACCACGACCACCGTTTCTCTGTCGGACACATCCCGGTAAGCCGGAACGAAAACCTTTTCTTTCTCCTCGATACGGTCGATATGAAGTCCGGCGACCAGGTTGAACATCACTTCTTTTTGCCGGGCATCGATCGACTTACGGACAATATCTACCCGGCAGATCCGTTCTGTACCGACTCCTGCAACCCGGGCAGCGATTTGCCGCAATGTTTCCTCCACACCTGCCTGTTCTGGCTTTATTCTGATCTGAATTTCTGTATACATATCCCTGATAAATAAGAATGCTGAATATCATTCAAAATTAAAACAAATCGTGAAAATCCGGGCACGTAGTTTACTTAAAGATTGTGTATAATCCTCATATCCCGGATTTTTGGGATCAGGCCGATGTACCAATACATCCGTCAATCCCAATGAAAAACGCAACTCTATTCCAAATTTGAAATAAGGCAGGTAAAAATCCGAACCAGCTCCCATTTCCAGAAAAACATCCCCTCTACGGGTTCGGAAATAAACCGACTTGTCCGGATCGATCTTATCGTGTTTTTGAAAATCGAATTTATAACTGCTTCCTGCAGTAATAAAGGGACGGAAATTATTAATCCGCTTGGCCTTGTATTTCAACATCAACGGCAAAGAGACATAAACCGACTCATTATAAGCATATTGTTTGTTATTTTCAACCTCCGGCACCTGCGTATACACCAGCGAACGGGTAGCGAATTCCAGTCCCGGCAAAAATCTCAGCCCCCAATCATCACCTAATCTCAGTTCAGAAACAATACCCACCAGAAATCCGACATCCAGTTTGCCCGATTCCGCCCTCCATCCATTGGCTCCCGACAAGACGGCTTTATAGTCCATATAATTGATCCCGAGGCTAAAACCGAAATGCAATACGGTCCGGTCACCCCGCTGATAATTCAACAGACTGGTATTCCGCATTATTTTCTGGGCCTGCACACAACAGGATAAGGATAGGAATAGGATTATATAGAACGCTTTATTCAACATACGGAACGAAAGTAGTTATTTTGATTCTTTTCAACAAATCTTGTCCGATTTTAAAGCTAAAAATTGTAAGTTTGTGAATCATTCGGATAATCATTTTACAATACGATAAAGATGAATAAAATAGCATTAATCACCGGAGCTACTTCCGGTATCGGCCAGGCAACAGCTTTAAAAGCTGCGGAAGCCGGATTCGATGTAATCATTACAGGCCGGAGAAACGACCGTTTACAAGAACTGGCTGAAAGTATCCGCCAGAAAGGAGCCGATGTACTCCCCTTAGCCTTCGATATCCGTCAGTCCGGAGAAGTCGAGACAGCCATTCGAAATCTCGGGGGGAAATGGAGGGATATCTCTGTATTGGTCAATAATGCCGGTTTGGCAGTGGGAGTCGCTCCCATCCAGGAGGGTGTCCTCGACGATTGGGAAAGAATGATCGATACCAATGTAAAGGGCCTGTTATACATCACCCGTGCTGTAGCCCCCCTGATGATCGCCCGGAATACGGGTCACATCGTGAATCTGGCCTCCATCGCCGGAAAAGAAGTATATCCCGGAGGAAACGTGTATTGTGCAACCAAACATGCTGTGGATGCCTTGTCCAGGGCTATGCGGACAGATATGCTGAAACATCATATTAAAGTAACCAATATCGCCCCGGGAATGGTAGAAACCGAATTTTCCATCGTGCGCTACAAAGGAGATAAAGAGGCTGCCGACAAAGTATATCAGGGCATGACTCCGTTGACCAACGAGGATATTGCCGAGACCATCATTTTCGCTATCACCCGTCCGGCCCACGTCTGCCTGAACGACATCGTCATCATGCCTACCGCCCAAGCCAACTCCAGAGACGTAGATAGAAAGTAAAAGGTTAAGCCTTTTACTTTTTTTTAATCGAGCTCCAACCCGAATATCGATTTCAGGTCTGCAACGACGGGATTGAGTTCTATAAAATGCTGGAATTTTTCTCCGGCAGTGAATAATTTTTTTTCTTCTGTCGAATTCTGATCGTCGAATAACTTAAATGACAAGGTGATAAAGCCATTGTTCAACAATTTCATCAGTACATTCCGGAGATGCATTTTTAAAGCTTCGAGCTTATCTTGTTGCAACTGGTTATCTACTGCTAAAACAATATTTTCACCGTCGATCTCCGGCCGATGGGTCTTGAGAGCTATGGCAACCGTCGGTTCAGGACGATGATCTTGTATATAACGCTCCAGGGCAGCCACGACCTTCCTTTCGTCGATCACATCACGGGCTTCTACTTTGAATTGTTGCACCTCTGTTTTCTGCACTTTGACGACAGGCTGGGTTTGGCTGATTTGCCTCAGGGAATCCTTTATTTTAAAAGAAGCATCGGGGCGGTGACGATCATTTTCAGCAAAATGCCTGACCGGTTTAGGAGTAGCGACAGCCTGTCCCCCTTCTGAAGCATTAGCTGCCGTCTGAAATTTACCCGCAAAACCTTCTATTTTCAGGAGAAAACCGACCTCAGAAGCCCTCAGATTTTTTTTTTTAGCTCATTGATCTGGCAGAGTTTGATCAATGCCAATTCGATGCACAGCCGCTTTTCCATGCGTACTTTGTATTGCATTTCACATTGTTCAACGATCTTCAAAGCTTCGTATAGAAAATCTACCTGACAATCCGCCGCCTGTTTGGCATAGCGTGCTTTTATTCCCGCACTGACCTCCAGTAATTGGACGGTTGCCGGATCTTTAGAAACCAATACATCCCTGAAATGCTTTCCTAAGCCGGCAATCAGATTCCCGCCATCGAATCCTTTTCCGATGATCTCGTTGAAAAGTAAAAAGGCTTCCCCCACTTTTCCGGCATTGAACAAATCGGTCAAACGGAAATAATAATCGTAATCGAGCACGTTCAGATTTTCGATGACCTTTTCGTAAGTCAGGTTTTTGCCACAAAAACTGACCACCTGATCGAAAATAGAGAGCGCATCACGCATAGCTCCGTCGGCTTTCTGAGCGATCACGTCCAAAGCGGCTTCCTCGGCTGTAATCCCCTCCTTTGCCGAAATATACTTCAGATGCTCGACAGTATCTCCCACTTTCATCCGATTAAAATCATAGATCTGACAACGGGACAATATCGTGGGTAATATTTTATGTTTTTCTGTGGTAGCTAAAATAAAAATAGCATGTGCAGGCGGCTCTTCCAATGTCTTCAGGAAAGCATTGAAAGCCGAAGTACTGAGCATATGCACTTCGTCGATAATGTATACGCTGTATTTCCCTACCTGAGGCAAAATCCTCACCTGCTCTACCAATCCGCGGATATCGTCCACGCTGTTATTGGAAGCGGCATCCAATTCGTGAATATTCAACGAACGCCCGGCATTGAAAGCCTTACAGGATTCGCATTCGTTACAAGGCTCTGCATTGGGCTGCAGATTCAGGCAATTGATCGTTTTCGCAAAAATACGGGCACAAGTCGTCTTACCGACCCCTCTGGGACCGGTAAACAGATAGGCCTGAGCCAACTGATGGTTCACAATGGCATTCCGCAAAGTGGAAGTAATAGCCAACTGCCCCACCACCGTATCGAAACTCGCAGGCCTGTATTTTCGCGCCGAAACAATAAAATTTTCCATAAACAATCAACAATATACCCAAATAACGGATTCACTCCGTCCAGGCTGTAAAAATAGTAAGCTTTCGGCGTATTCGCAAATTCTCCACCCATTTTTGTGGATTTTCTCACCGGAAAGAATACCTGCCGCCATCATCGGGGCAGCAGGTGTTTTCAATTTCATCACAATAAAAGGCTGCACCTCGGTATAATCATCCGGGTAAGCCCGGTGCTTCTGCTCCCGGTTTGTAATTCATTTTAAGTATTCATCGAAAAATTTCTCCAGTTTGTCGAACGGAATAATGTCCGTCCGGTCATACAAATCCGTATGCACGGCTCCGGGAATAATCATCAGTTCCTTGTTGTCACCCTTCAGCTTCCTGAAGGCATCCTCGCTAAAATAACGGGAGTGGGCTTTTTCGCCATGAATGAGTAGCACGGCACTGCGGATTTCATCGGCATACGCAAGTATAGGAGCATTGACAAAAGCCAGTGAGGAGGTCTTGTTCCATCCCAGGCCGGAGTTGATGGAACGGGGATGATAGCCTCGTTCGGTCTTGTAATAGTCGTAATAATCCTTCATGAACTGCGGCGCGTCGTCGGCAGGCTCCGGGTTCATCACGGTGTGGGGATAAGTACCTGCACGGTAGTCTTTCGTGCGCTGGGCGTTGAGTTCCTGGCGCATTTTATAGCGTGCATCCGCATTGTCATTGGCATCAAAATAACCATTTGCCGAACAGCGGCTGATGTCGTACATTGTGGAAGCCACCGTCGCCTTGATGCGTGTGTCATTGGCAGCTGCATTGATGGCAAATCCGCCCCAGCCACAAATACCTACGATGCCGATACGCTCGGCATCCACGTCCGGACGTGTCGCAAGGTAATCCACCGCAGCCGAAAAGTCTTCTGTGTTGATGTCCGGCGAAGCCACGCTGCGAGGCTGCCCACCGCTTTCACCAGTGAACGACGGGTCGAAAGCAATCGTCAGGAATCCCCGTTCGGCAAGAGTCTGCGCGTACAGTCCTGATGACTGTTCCTTTACAGCCCCAAACGGACCACTGATAGCAATTGCCGGAAGTTTCCCATCGGCGGCTGTTTTCGGTACATACAAGTCGGCGGCGAGCGTGATGCCGTAACGGTTGACGAAGGTCACTTTGCTGTGGTTCACCTTGTCACTTTTCGGGAACGTCTTGTCCCATTCCTGTGTCAATTTCAGTTCTTCCATATTTCTACTACTTTGAGAGTTCTGTGCCGGGCTTTCCGTCAGACCGAAAAGGCAGAGGAAAGCGGCCGTTAAAATTATTGTCCGTTTCATAACCGATGTGATTTTGATGTTTATTGTTTTTATAGTGCAAAGTTACAGCGGATTACAGAGAATGCCGGTAGATGGATTACAGATAGTATAACCCCAATTACATATTGCATAAAAATATCTTGTTGATTGATAGATTTACAACAAAGGTAAAGAGAACTACACAGCGGTTTTGCCGCATGGCTCAAAGAGTTTTGCTGGAAAGATCAGAGTAATAGAAACACGCTTCTACCTTTGATTTCTCAAAGTGGCACTTCGAGGCGCACAAAGTGGCACATTGTGGTGGTCGAAGTGGCACTTCGGGAAATCAAGGCATCAGTGCGGTTGGTTCGTATTTGAACAAGGAACTAAGTATTGCCCTGTGTCTGCTTATACTCCCTTCCGAGTCTCGTGCATTTGCCTATCACGTCGCCGGTACGTAGATAGGAATATCCCGGCATTTCGAACAATATAGGTTTTAATGCCTCGTAGCTTATCTTGCCTTTCTCGTTCAATACATTTTCCTCTGCAAAGGTTTCTTCTATGCGGCAGATAAAGTTGTCGAAAGTGTCCGTCTCGTAGTTGTCCACCACCTCGCAGACCATTGAGACCGGCGAGTCTGTGATGATGGGGACGGCGTTGTTTGCCATCGTATAGGCGAACACGCCCGACTTGTCAGTTTTAGCCCCGCTCACACAGCCCACATAATCCGCTCTCTGTAACAGTTCCTCCACGACTATGTTGATGGACAGTTTGCCTGTCTGCCTTATTCCCTTGTTGGTATGATGCGACTTGTGCAGACTGACAAGTACGCGGTCATGCCCGATGATTCCGACATGTCCCACCAATACCCAGTTTACTTTTCCGTCGGTCATGCTGCCGACCACTACGGCCGGCGTGGGATAGAGAGCCAGCACAGAGCCTATGTTCTTCTTCATGATTTCTACTTTTTAAGTTCTGATAACAATTTTCCTCCGACAGCCACATTCTCAGGCTCATTCTCCTTAAAGAATATATAGAAGGCTTCTGCCGGTATCCCTGTCTCTTCGGACACGATGCGTGTGACTTCCTGCGCCATACGCGCCTTTTTTTCTTTACTGGTCTTTACCAACTCTAATGTGATTGATGGCATATTTTCTTGTTCTTTTATGTATTATATCATTGGTTTTTCCCATGAACCGCGTGTTTGCGCCCCTGTTTGTGCGGCGGCATTCTCTATCCTGCCGATTTCCTCGGTTGAGAGTTCCACAAGTGCTGCCTTGGCCGCAGAATCCACTTGCTCCGGCTTGGTTACGCCGATGATGGGCAGTGTGCGTTTGGCGATAGCCCACGCTATTGCGACCTGTGCCACGGAAACATGATGCGTTTCCCCTATTTCACGCATGGCGTTCACTAATTTCTCTATTTGCGGCAATTGGCTGTTGTAGGTCATGCCGCGTCCGCTGCCTTCGGGCATGGGATGCGCCGTGTCGTATTTGCCGCTCAATGCTCCCTGCTCCAGCACCATATAGGCAAAGAAGGTTATTCCGTTGCGGTGGCAGTAGTCGAGTATTCCGGCTTCTTCTGATGATCGGTAAAGCAGGCTGTAATGGTTCTGTACGGCAGACACGGCAAAGCCTTCCGCTGCAAGAATCTCGTTGGCACGCTTGATTTCATTCAGGTTATGGTTGCTCACGCCTACCGCCTTTACCTTTCCCTCTTTCAGCAAAGGAATAAGCATGGGTGTATATTTCTCTACGTCCATCGGGTTGTGAATCCAGTAGATGTCAATGCAATCAGTGCATAGGCGTTTGCAACTCTCGTCCAGCATGTCGTTCATACAATGAGGAGTGTCGTTCGCTATCTGTGGGGTGAACTTGGTGGACAGGATAAACCCGTCACGGTCATATTCTTTGGAAAGTTCTCCCAAGATATTTTCCGAAGCTCCCATGCCATAGACTGCTGCCGTGTCCCACAGCCGCAGTCCGGCATTCATCGCTTTGGAGAAAACCTCCTTGAGGTCGTTTGCACTGAGATTGTTTCCGAAGACCTGGTCTCCGCCCGCTGCGCCGGTGCCCCATGACCATGTGCCCAGCGCGATTTTTGGATATTCATTCTGTATCATAATTCTTTTGTTTTAAGACGGTGCAAAGGTAGCAGCGTTCCGGGGCAAATCTGATATGCAGGTTACGGACAAAGGTGTTCAGATTACGGATTCTATTGGTTTGCTGACATCAAACAGCTCATAAAAGCCCAACATACTGCTGTTTATCGAATAAAAACCGTATTTTTGCAACAGAAAAAGCATATAGTTATGAGTAATAATATCATAGACATAAATACCGTGGAGCAATACTTCGGTTATTTCGGACTGAAGGCGCAGCATCCGTTGATTGGCATCATCGACTTGTCGGAGGCAGGGCAGTGGTCACACAAGTTCAGCATGAACTTCGGCGTTTACTGCCTGTTCCTGATGACCACCAAATGTGGCGACATACGCTATGGGCGTTGTATATACGACTTCCGTGAGGGTACGGTCATCAGTTATGCACCAGGACAGACGATAGACGTGAACATCTTTGCAGAGCAACGTCCTACCGCGTTGGGACTTATTTTCCATCCCGATTTTGTGAGCTGCACACCGTTGGCTCATACCATCAACAAATACACGTTCTTCTCATACGCTTCTACAGAAGCCCTACACCTTTCAGAAGAGGAAAAGGCAACTATCACGGACTGTATGCGGAAGATTCGGACGGAATTGGAAACACAGGATGATTACAGCATGGATATAGCCGCCATGCAGGTGGAACTGCTGTTGAGTTATTGCAACCGCTATTACCAACGACAATTCGAACAGCGCCGACAGCCCAACACAGACCTGCTGGTACGATTCGAGCAACTTGCCGATGACTATCTACGGCTGGGCAAGGCGAAAGTGCAGGGTGTGCCCACTGTAAAATATTTTGCCGACAAACTGTGCCTCTCGCCTAACTACTTTGGCGACCTCGTGAGCAGACTGACCGGACATTCGGCACAGTACGCCATTCAGCAGAAGATGGTGAACTTTGCCAAGGAACAACTGAACGACCCCAAGAAAACCATTGCGGAGATAGCATCCGCGATGGGATTCCAAAGTACACAGAATTTCACCAAGATGTTCAAAAAGGTGGTAGGTTGTTCTCCCAAGCAGTACGTGTCGGGGCAGAATAATAATATCGAAAGGCAATCTTTATTATAACTTCAATGGCATGGTTGCGATAGGGATGCCTTAGATTTTGACTTTCATCCACCGTTCCCGTTTCAGACGGACAAGGAAAATCAGCCCCCTGAAACACAGTTCAACGCACATGGCTATCCACACGCCTTTCAGTCCCAACGTAGGGGCGAGCAAGGCTGCCAACGACAAGCGCACTGCCCAAATGCTGAAGAAATTCATCAGGCACGGAACAAGCGTGTCCGCCGCCCCGACAAAGACACCGTAAGCGACGATTGAGGCTGCAAACATCGGTTCGGCAAATGCCTCGATGCGCAGAGCCATCACGCCCAATTCCCTGATCTCTCCGACAGGAGTCATCAGGCCGATAATCTGGGGTGCGAACATATACATGAGTACGCCCATGAAACCCATGACGCACATTCCCATAAATACGGTGATGCGGGAGAAACTGCGGGTCAGCTTCCGGCGACCGGCACCAATACTCTGCCCGACCAAAGTCGTAGCGGCATCGGCAATGCCGTAACCGGGCATATAGCAAAGACTCTCGGCAGTGATGGCAAACGAGTTGGCGGCGATGGCGAAGACACCCAGAGGTGCCACGATGACCGTCGTCATGATTTGCGCACCGCAAATAACGATATGCTCTATACCCATAGGAAGCCCGATATGGATTGCCTTCTTTAGCGTTGTTGCAGTCGGGCGGAAACTTCCTTGTTCCCCTGTCAGCCTTAGTTCATTGGAGCGGGTCCAAAGATACCGCAGCAATATCCCGGCAACCACCGCTTCGGCGGCAGCCGTACCCAATGCCGCACCCTCCACGCCCAATCCGGCACCCGGCATTGTGAAAGAGACTCCTGCCACGTGCCATTCGCGCGAAGGGAAAATAAGAAGAAAATTGAAAACGACATCCAGTATGCACATTGCCACGCCAGCCAGACTCGGCACGTGCATGTTGCCGCTGCAACGCAACATGCCGCCTGCAAGGAAATCCACCTGCAAGGCTGGAAGAAAGAGCGAGAAGATGAAGAAGTAGAGCGACGCATCCCGGCGGATGGAAACATCTCCTCCCAGCCAACTGGGGAGCATCCCGCTGATTGAAGCACCAAGCGCGGCCAGCAACAAGCTAAAGATAAATGCGGAGGTCAGTGACTGCCGCAACACGGCACGTGCGCCCTGCATATCGCCCGCTCCGATTTTATGCGCCACCTGTACGAAGAATCCCGTGGCGACCGCAGAGCATAGCCCGCTGAAAAGCCATGTGGTTGTCGATACCAGTCCGATGGAAGCCGAGGCCTCGGCTCCGAGATGTCCCAACATCGCCGCGTCGATATATTGCATGATAATGGAGGAGAGTTGTGCGATGATAGCAGGAATACTGAGCAACACGGTCAGGCGTAGCTGTTCTTTCAGCGTCATCGGCTTGCCATCACGGATTGACGCAAGCAGGGCGTGTGTCTTGTCAGCCTGTATCCTCATCCGTTCCGTTCTTTTATGAGCTTGAACACCTTCCCGTAAGTGAGCATCCGCCAAATCCATTCCAACGGACCGAATTGGCAGCAGTGCAGCCAGAAACTGCTAAATAACGCCTGCACAATCCATACTCCGGCAGCAATCAGTACTACATAAACCAATCCCACACCGGCACCAAAGCCGAACCCTATGCCGTAGAAAAGCAACATACCGAATACCGATTGTCCGATATAATTGGTAAGTGCCATGCGTCCCGGCATGGCAAAAAAATGGAAACCTTTCCATTGCGGATGCCGGAGATAACAAAGGCATAAACCGGCCACGTAAGCGAAGCCCAACGGAAATACACTGACAAAATATAGTGAGGCGTGCGTACCTAATCCCCACGGACGACCGTTCATCGCACTCCACGCATAGATGAACGACAGCGGCAATCCGATGATGAAGCCGTAACGGGCGATGCGTTTCAGTTGCGGCATAAAGCCGGCCAAATCGGTATAGAGGCGGTTACGCCCGATGCAAAAGCCCAAAAGGAACAGACCCATCACTTTGAAGTAACGGTTCCCGTCGATAAATTCCTGGACACGTACCAGTGCCCCTTGTATCAAAAACTCAAAAGTCCCGCCATAATGCTCCGCATCGCGCAGCCAATAGGCGAAGTTCTCGTCCGTAATGCCGTATTTGTTACAATAGAATTGTTGGAGTTCCACGACCGATGCCGACGGGTAGATACCGGACAGCTCCACGATAAAATCCACAGCTACGGGTATTGCCATCAAAACGAAGGCCCATACCAGCAACGCCCGGTTCGAGGCATTGCGGAACAGGGGCAACAGCATACCAAGCAGGGCGTACAACATCAGTATATCGCCGCTCCAAAGAAACATCAGGTGCAGGAATCCTATCAGCAGCAAGACAAACATGCGCCGATAGAATATGCGGAAACCGTTGGCACCCTTCCTTGCCGCATTGGTGATGATGATGGAGAAACCGATACCGAACAGAAGCGAGAATATCGTGTAAAATTTGCCGTCGATAAAAATATATTGCAGGTAATGCACGATACGGTCGATTCCGGCAGTAGGCATAGCACCCGCAGTTTCAACCGGAAGAAAGGAGTACAATGAAAACTCCGGAAAGTTGGCCAGCACAATACCCAACAGAGCCAATCCGCGCAGCACGTCCAGTATGGCGTACCGCTCGGATGACTTGACGGGGACGGCTGTATAGTTGGTTACTGATTCCGCTTCCATAAGCTATCGCTTTTCGTCTTTGTCGATGTTTCGGATATGCCTTGCCGGTACACCTCCTACAACCGTGTTGGCCGCCACGTCCTTTGTCACCACCGATCCGGCGGCAATGATAGCGTTATCACCCACGGTCACACCCCGCAGGATGGTAGAGTTGGAACCGACCCACACGTTTTTGCCTAAACGGATAGGAGCCGGATACATCGCTCCACGGTCTTCGGGAGCCATGCCGTGATTGAGAGTGGCAAAAACCACGTTGTGACCGATGAGACAACCGTCGCCCAATGTCACACCGCCATGGTCTTGGAAATGGCAGCAGGCGTTGATGAAGACATTGCGCCCGATGGTGATATTCCTGCCGAAGTCGGTATAGAACGGCGGGAACATCTTGAATGTTTCATCCACAGGCTTGCCGGTCAGACGTGACATCAACATACGCAACTCCTCCTTTGAATGGTACGAGTTGTTTATCTCGCAGGTAACGCGTCGGGCTTCGTCGCTCATTTCGTCCATCAACCGATAGATTTCCGGTGTATTGAGCGCACCGCCGGCCTTGATATGATTCAGAAAATCTTCCAGTGTCATAATCCGTTCCTTTCCCTACGCTTGTCTGCCCATTTCGTATGCCTCCCGCAATTTCGGGCTTCCCTTGATTTCTCCCGTGTGCCATACGCCGCCGCAAAACAGCGTACCTTTCACCGTCGGATTCTCCAGACAATCGAGGAATCCCATGAAATTGGCAACGATGCGATCCATAATCGTTTCATCCTCTTCGGCGGCCGTGGCGATGAAATAGAACTCCTTGTCCTTCATCTCGGTATAAGGTCCGCAGCAACGGTCTATCATCATTTTCATCTGTGCGCTCATGGCATAGAAATAGACCGGTGTCCCCATTACGATGATATCCGCTGCAAGCATCTTCTCAATTACTTCCGCCGCATCGTCTTTCTGCGGACAGGGTTTCTTGTACTGACTGCATACACTGCACCCCATGCAGGGATGTATGTCCTTGTCTCGCAGGAAAATCTTCTCTACATGATTTCCACTCTCTATGGCTCCGCGCATGAACTCATCGCAAAGCGTGTCCGAATTGCCGCCACGACGGGGGCTGGACGATAAAATCAGAATATTCTTCGACATGGTTTATCTATTTATATGTTTTTTCAAATACATTTACTCCTTGACAAACGGCTTCAGCCCTTTGACTGCTTCCGCAGCGGTAATGCGCTTGCCTCCATTATCCAAGTCGATGAGAATGTAACGGTCGTTGCCCATTCCCAGCTCCTTCATGTATGACAACTGGCGCAATCCGTGACGGCTTTCGATGCGTTCCACCAAGTCATGGTGCTCGGCTTCGGTCATGGCGTACACCAAATCCACGCACGCCTGATCCAATGCCAGAATATCAGTGGAAGAAAGAATCCCTACATTCGGGGTCACGACAGGAGCGGCATTCACACCCTCGCAATCGCACGATACCGACATGTTGCGCATCACATTGACATACGTGATTTGTCTGCCGAAATAATCAATAACAGCCTTTGTGGATTCGGTCATGCGCTCCATGAACTCCTCCTCGCTGATGTCCCATTGATTATCCTGTCCCGGAGTAGTATGAATCCAAGCCTTCCCGATACGCCCGTCCGCACAGCCGATACCGATGTTCTTGTTGCTCCCGCCGAAACCACCCTGCGTATGCCCTTTGAAGTGGGTAAGCACCACAAGGGAGTTGTAGTCGGTCGTATGGCTGCCCACGGACATTTCCTTGAACCATTTGCCACCGTGAACGGGCAATGTCAGGGTATCTGCCTCGTCCAGAATATCCACGGGGCAGAATGTCCAGCCGTTCACTTCCAACGTCCGCCGGTGTTGTTCAGTCGTGTAGCGGTCGCCCTTGTAATAGGTATTTGTTTCCACGATATTGGCATCGGGAAGGTCTTTGTCAAGCAGAGCCTTCACCCACTCACGGGGTATAATGTTCGGGCCGTTCTGTTCCCCGGTATGCAGTTTTACACCTGTATGTCCCTTGATGGCCGCGCTTACCTGTTCATACGCTTTGATTAGTCCTTCGGTACTGAGGTTACGTGTGAAATAGACTATGGATTCATTACCTGTACGTTCCTCGTAAGGCACATACTTATTACCGTTGTTTCCGGGAACCGGACTGGACTGCGCTATGGCAGTTGTTCCCATTGCTAACAAACTTGCAATCATGATGACTGATATACGTTTCATTATCTATTGATTTTATTGAATTAAGCACTTCTGAATCTTGATGCAAAGGTAAGCGTATGCCTGAAAATACCGTGTAGATGAATTACAGATGTTATAACCCCAATTACATGATTTTCGGAAAGAACGGCATAAATCTGTAGTCAGGGTTATATTATCTGTAATTGAGGTTATGGCAATCTCCGTATAATCCTCTACCTTTGTATTCAAAATAAATGGGAATTGAATATAGTTATGGATAAGATACTTAACTTGGACAATGTAGATCAATACAACCGTTTATACGGCCTTGAAACCCTGCACCCGTTGGTCAGCGTAGTCAATCTCAATGAGGCGACCCGTGCGGTGGATACCATCCGCCTGAACTACGGTGTATATGCCCTGTTCCTGAAACTGGAAAAGGCATGCGACATCAAGTACGGCCGCCAGAAATACGATTACGAAGAAGGGACCATCGTCTGTTTCGCTCCCGGACAAACAGCAGAGACGACGCCGACAGTCGGGCATATACAAACCGATGCCTATGGCATCATCTTCCATCCCGACCTGCTTCGCGGCACGTCATTGAATAAAACGATAAAGAACTACACTTTTTTTTCGTATGAGGTCAATGAAGCGTTGCACGTGTCCGAGGAGGAGCAGGTGATTATATTGGATTGTCTGAAAATCATACGGAAAGAACTGGAACACGACATAGACAAACACAGCAAGACACTGATTGCTACCTATATCGAACTGCTACTCGGTTATTGTATGCGGTTTTACGAACGGCAGTTTATCACGCGCAGCAAAAGCAACCGGGATGTGCTGACCCGTTTTGAGTGTCTGCTGGACGAATATTTCGATGGAACCGCCGCCGAGCGTAACGGACTACCTTCCGTGAAACATTTCGCCGACAAATTGTGTCTCTCTCCCAACTATTTCGGGGACATGCTTAAAAAAGAAACCGGCAAGACACCGCAGGAGTATATTCAGGAGAAAGTCATTGAAATAGCAAAAGACCGTATAGCCGGCACACAAGATACAGTAAGCCAGATCGCTTATTCATTAGGATTCCAATATCCGCAGCATCTGTGCCGTCTGTTCAAAAAACGGGTCGGATGCACACCGAATGAATACCGGGCTCAGATGATTAGTTGATAGATGGGATGAAGGAGACGTTGGATATTGGAAAATCCAGTGTAAGCTGCCCCCTAAAACCAAGCGATTCTGCCCCCTTGTGCTAAAATAATCCTACCCCCTTGATTCCAATATAAAAATACCCCTGCTTGGCAATGCCCGGCAGGGGATTTTTCGTAGATTTGATTCCCGTCTTGACCGGTGGGATAAAATCATTTCTACTATGACAACAAAGATAGCAAACATCCTCCAATGTTACGCATTGGGGATGGGGATAAAGCAGATAAGCAGGAGCTTTGAGCTTTCCCGCAACACGGTGCGCAGATATGTGCGCCTGTTTCAAGAGTGTGGTATACCGATAAAGGAGTTGGCCGCCATGCCTTCCGCTCGCATCCAGGAAATGTTCTCTGAAGGTGTTGGCCGTAACAGGGAACCGTCACAACGCCAGCTTGAGCTTGAGGCACTCCTTCCTGAGTATGCTGCCCGGCTTAGCCGCCGAGGCGTAACAGTGAAAACCCTGTACGAAGAGTACCGCGAGACCCATCCTGACGGATACAGACATGCCAGTTTCGGCAACTATCTCATGCGTTACCGTATGGTGACACATGTCGTAGGCCATGTCGAGCATTATGCCGGAGACCAGATGTATATCGACTTCGCCGGTGACAAACTGGAAGTCGTTGACAGTGAAAGCGGTGAATGTCGCAGCGTTGAAGTGTTCGTGGCCATACTTCCGTGCAGCCACTATACCTATTGTGAGGCGGTCTGGTCCCAGTCAAGACAGGACTTGATTAAGGCGTGTGAGAACGCGCTTCATTTTTACGGCGGGGTTCCGATGGCGATCGTACCAGACAACCTCAAATCGGCGGTAACCCGCAGCGACCGTAACGAGCCGGTAATCAACGAGGAGTTTGCGGCATTTGCCGAACACTACGGATGTACCGTATACCCCACACGGGTACGTCATCCAAAGGACAAGGCCTTGGTGGAGAATGCCGTGAAGCTACTTTACCGATCCGTCTACGCTGACATCGAGGGTCTTGTATTCCACTCGCTGGAGTCTCTGAATGCGGCCATATCCGAATCGCTCTCGGCCTTCAACGGACGCAGGATGAGCGGGCGTCCCCAGTCCAGACGGGAACAGTTCGAGCAGATTGAGTCCGACTGCCTCCGCCCGCTTCCCGCCATACGCCATCAGATGAAAGAGCGACGCTCCGCAACAGTAATGCGTAACGGCTATGTCACCTTCAGGCTTCACCATTACAGCGTACCGAAAGAGTATATAGGCAAACGTGTCGAGATTGTCTATGATGCGGACACGCTGGAAATATATCATGGCCTGCGTCTGGTGACCACACACCAGCGCGATGACACGCCATACTCCTATACGACCAAGGATGCCCACGGACTGCCCGGACGTCATGGAAGTTATGAAAAGGATCTGGAACAGATTTACGAACGGGCCGGCCAGACAGATAACGTCCTGCTGCTGTATCTGCGCAAGGTGGCGGAACTCAAGAAGTATCCTCCCGCGGCGTTCCGTTCATGCAGAGGCATCATGGCGTTGGAGAAGACCTTCGGGCTGGAACGGTTGGTGGCGGCAAGCGCATGCGCCACGCAACTGCGCCTATACGGATATCAGGAGATAAGGCGGATCCTTGAACGCGGGGATGATGCAGACTTCCTGTCAAAAGACGACATTGACGATGAGGTCCCCGTAACATCTATCCACAAAAACATCCGCGGAGCAGCCTACTTCGCACAATTAAAACATTTAAATAGAGACAACAATGGAAACAAATAATCTTACCGCACCGATAGCTGTCGAAAAAGACCGCAACACGTTGACAATCGAACTGATGAACCGTATGAAGCTGCACGGCATGGCCGCCGCCTTCACTGAAAGCCTAACCTCCACTATGGCAGAAACAATGACAATCGACTCTTTCCTGCACATGTTACTTGCCAGGGAATGGGACTACCGTGCCAATGCAGCCATCCAACGCCTTATACGCGGGGCGGCGTTCCGCTACAAGGCCTGCCTCGAGCAGATAGACTATGCAATCCCGCGTGGCCTTGACCGCAATCAGATGGAGCGGCTTGCATCGCTGGAGTTCATCCGCAAGGGACAGAACCTCTTCATCACAGGGTCATCCGGTACCGGGAAGAGCTTCCTTGCCACAGCAATGGGGTATGAAGCCTGCAAGAAGGGCATACGGACATATTATGCGAATGCTCCGAAACTTATGGGTACGCTTAAGGTGGCAAAAGTAAAAGGCACACTGGAATCGGAACTCAAGAGAATCGAACGGAGCACGCTGCTCATATTGGATGACCTCTTCCTTGTGAACCTTGATGCCAAGGAACGACCCATCCTGCTCGATATAATAGAGGACCGACATGGGCGCAAGTCCATCATCATCACCTCGCAACTGCCAACGGACAATTGGTATGATGCAATCGGAGACCCTACAGTAGCAGATGCCATTATGGATCGTATTATACATACGGCGCACCGGATTGAGCTGACAGGAGAAAGTGTCCGTAAAATGGCTGCATACAGAGGGAAATAAACTAAAATAATAATAACCCCATCGGTCAAGACTTTTTAAGGGGGCATTGTTGAATGTTTTAAGGGGGCAGAATCGCTTGGTTTTAGGGGGCAGCTTACACTGGATTTTCCAGATGCCTTGCCTTTCTCGGTTTCCAGTTCCGATTCCAGCGAGGCGATACGCTCTAACAGTTCGTCCATTTCCGCGTTGTCGTTCTTCGGCTGCTCATAGAAGTTGCCGAGCGTGGTATTGAGGTCGCGGTAGGCAGCTGCGGAGGATTGGATGGTTTTCGGAGCGGATGATTTTGCTGTTGCATCTTCCGCATTTCCGGGATTAGCAAGGTCGAAGTCCCTGCCGCCGTCCGTTTCCGCCACCTCGCGGTCGAACATATCGCCCAGTTCCTGCATGGCGCGGCTGCGGTTCTCCTGCCGTTCCTCCATTGCTCCCTGTTCGTAGGCTTTCGCCTTGTCGCCGATGATCTGGCGGTTCGCCTTGTCAGCGTCGGGCATTTCGATGTTGTAACCACCCGTTCCCGGTTGCTGCTCCTTGTCGGAAGACGGGGCGAATATCAGCCACATAGCACCGATGAATACCAGCACTATAGCGGGCAGCACTATCATTTTCTGACGTTTCAGCCTTTGGGCTTCGGTCAGCGGCTTGCGCTCCTTCTTCGGTTTCCCGTTGTCGGGAGCCGCCTTGTTCTCGTTTTTAGGTTCATTCTTCGTCTGTTCCATATAAATAAGGTATTACATTATGATTGTTGTCCGGCTTTATGGACAGTTCCACCTGTCCGGCATGGTCTGTTACCATCCGGCTGCCGTCATTCCTGCCGATTTCATAGACGGCTTTGCCGAAGGTGTAGAGGGCAAGCACCGCAAAGGCGGCGAGCATCGCCAGCACGATGCGCCTGCGTGTCTTCGGGGGCAAACCGTCCAGATAGCCTTTGAGCCTTGCCACCAGCATTTTCTTTTTGTCGTGGAGCTTCCAGTACGCACGCCAAAA
>ENA-UEYL01001336-UEYL01001336.1-human-gut-metagenome-genome-assembly--contig:-NODE-1336-length-21590-cov-4.746107_pt1 | contig 21590 bp, 17 predicted proteins | sample MGYA00242941_ERZ507946 | MGnify/ENA primary metagenome ERZ507946 (study PRJEB26167, sample SAMN06115482) | human gut metagenome | host: Homo sapiens | place: China:Guizhou | collected 2015-03-11...
GGTTGCCCGGCGGACACCGTGCTGCAGGTGTTCGGGCCGGGGTTCGGACAGGGCAGCACCGATCTCATTTCGGGAGGAATGCATCATGCGGTATCGTCAATTGGGCCGGACGGGCCTGTCGGTCGGGGAGATCGGCATGGGCTGCGAGGGATTTTTGAACCGCCCCTATGAGCAGGTATGTGAGTATGTGGACATCATGGAGCGGGCGGGAGCAAACCTCATAGACCTGTATGCACCCAATCCTACCTTCCGGTCGGATTTGGGAAGAGCCCTGGAGGGGCGGCGGGATCGATTTATTCTGCAGGCGCATTTGTGCACGGTCTGGAAACATGGCCAGTATCAGAGAACCCGCGATATCCGGGAAGTGAAGGAGAGCTTTGAAAGCCAGCTGAAGGCGCTGCGCACGGACTATGCCGAGATCGGGATGATCCACTACGTGGATTCCCTGGCGGACTGGGAGTCGATTCGCACCGGCCCCGTTCTGGAGTATGCCAGGCAGCTGCTCCGGGATGGAAAGATCCATCATATCGGATTGTCCAGCCACAATCCGGAGGCGGCTCTGGCTGCGGTCAACAGCGGGTACATTGATGTTTTGATGTTCAGCGTCAATCCCTGCTATGACCTGCAGCCGGCAAATGAGGATATGGAGGAAATGCGGGCTTTGAAAAACTACGAGGCCCCATTGGTCAACATGGCGCCGGAGCGGCAGGAACTGTATGAGACCTGCCAGCGGCTGGGTGTGGGCATTACGGTCATGAAGGCCTTCGGCGGCGGAGATCTTTTGAATGAACAGCTTTCCCCGGCCGGAAAGGCTCTGAGCTTGTATCAGTGCATACACTACGCCCTCACACGTCCCGGGGTTGCCTGTGTGGTCTCCGGAGCGAGAACACCGGAAGAGCTGCGCAGCAGCATCGCTTATGAAACGGCATCCCCGGAGGAGACGGACTATGCGGCGGCATTTGCGCAATTCCCACGCATCAGCTGGAGAGGCCACTGTATGTACTGCGGACACTGCGCGCCCTGTCCGGTTGGAATTGATGTAGCTTCCGTGCTGAAATTCCTCAATTTGGCCAAAGCACAGGGAACACTGCCGGAGACGGTGCGGGAACACTATGCCTTGCTGGAGCATCCCGCCGGCGCGTGTATTTCCTGCGGAAGCTGTGAGCAGCGCTGTCCCTTCGGCGTGCAGGTGATGGAGCACATGCGCCAGGCGCGGGAGGCGTTCGGCAAGTAACCCGCTGCCGGAGCGGTGTATGCTTCCGGTGAAGCTTCCTTTGGATAACTAAAAAGACAGCTGTCCATTTGGACAGCTGTCTTTTTCTGGTTGCGGAGACAGGACTCGAACCTGCGACCTCCGGGTTATGAGCCCGACGAGCTACCAACTGCTCTACTCCGCGATATGAACTTGGTGCCGGTGACCGGACTCGAACCGGTACAGTATCGCTACCGGGGGATTTTAAGTCCCCTGTGTCTACCAATTCCACCACACCGGCAGCTGTTCGGCAATGATTAGAATACCACACCATAGTAGCGGATGTCAAGGGCTAAAAATAAAAAACTTTCAAAAAAAGTAAAAATTTTTCCGCGGTGCATGCTTTCGTGCAATTTTCCCCGTCTGGACGCATATACTGGAAGGGAACCGAAACGCAAAGGAGGATATACTGTGAGACCCCATGGCATGTTTGGAGATGTGGATGATCTGATTTTTGATGACGGTTGGCTGATCAGCGACCGATGAATCATAAGAGGCCGGCGGCCTCATACCAGTTCAGACCCCAGCAGAAAGCGGCAAGGCGTTGCGCCCTGCCGTTTTTTTGCGTCTGCTCACGAACAGATGGTGCCGCCGCCCAGCACGGCCTCTCCCTGATAAAGCACCACGGCCTGCCCGGCCGTGACGGCCCGCTGGGGTTCCTGGAAGGTGACGCGGATCCGGCCGTCAGGCAGCGGCTCCACCGTGGCTTCCGCCTCCTGCTGGGTGTAGCGGGTTTTGGCGGTAACCTGCAGCGGACCTTCCAGATGGTCCACGGAGATGAGGTTTACCCGGTCAGCGGTCAGTTCCCGGGTGTAAAGGGCGCTGTTGGGTCCCAGAACCACGGTGCCGGTCTCCAGATCCTTGCGCACCACGTACACCGGCACACCGGCACTGACGCCCAGGCCCTTGCGCTGGCCGGTGGTGTAGCACTCCAGCCCCTGATGACGGCCCAGTACCCGGCCCTCCAGATCCACAAAGTCTCCGGGGACGGAGGCTACGCCGCCGTAGCTGCGCAGAAACGCTACATAGTCCCCGTCGGGAATGAAACAGATATCCTGACTGTCTGCCCGGTGGGCATTGCGCAGTCCCGCCTGCTCCGCCATGGCCCGCAGCTGGGGCTTTTCGCAGCTTCCCACCGGCAGCAGCAGGTGGGATAGCTGATGCTGGGTCAGCTGATAGAGCACATAGCTCTGGTCCTTCCGCCGGTCGGTTCCCCGCAGCAGCAGATGCCGCCCGGATGCTTCGTCCCGTCTCACCCGGGCGTAATGGCCGGTGGCCAGGGCATCGGCACCGTGGTCCAGGGCCCAGTCCAGCAGGGCACCGAACTTGATGCAGCGGTTGCAGTCCACACAGGGATTGGGGGTGCGTCCGGCTACATATTCGCTGACGAAATGGTCCATGACCTCCCGCTGGAACAGCTCCCGCAGATCCAAAACCGTGTGGGAGATACCCAGGGTATCGGCTACGCTGCGGGCGTCGGCAATGTCTTGCTCCTGCGGATCCGACGCTCCGGCGCTGCGCAGGCGCAGCGTGACGCCGAATACCTCATATCCCTGCTGGCGCAGCAGCAGCGCCGCTCCGGCACTGTCCACGCCGCCGCTCATAGCGACGCACACTTTCCTGATGGCCATGTCCCGCCTCCTCAAATGCATTCTTTTGCTATTGTACCCGCTTATAGTCAAAAAGAAAAGTCCCTTTTCGCGCACCGGCGCTGGAAAAGGGACTTGAAAACTGCGCTTTGCCGCACCCGGTCAGGACGTCAGCGGTGTGACCTGTTCCGTGGTCCGGTCCAGCCGGTAGATCTGCCGGTCTGCGGGGGAGAACAGGTAGGAGGCCTGGTAGCGGCCGGATTGATAGATATTGAGGCAAAGACAGGGGACCCCGTCCAGCAATACCTGGCCGTCCTCGCAAAAAACACTGTAGGCGGCCATGGTGTCGCCGGAGAGTCCCAGAGAGGCCGGCGGCAGGGCGGAGAAATACTCCACAGCTTCCGCGTTGGTCATGGAGGCGTCGGCTTCCGGCAGTGTTCTGCTTGCATCATAGGAGGGGGAGACGGTGCAGGAGTCCTGGTCCCAGGTGACATCCAGCTGGAAAAGTCCGCTGCCGGTGTCGCTCTCCCGGGCCAGAATCAGTTCGCCCTCGTCGGAAAGCGCTTCATCCTCCGGCAGCCGCTGCCCCTGGGCGGACAGCGGGATGCACGCGTAATCCGTTTCCAGGGCCTGCCGGTAGTCTGTCACGGCCTGAACGGTGTCGTCCAGACCGGTGTAGCGGTAGGAGACGGCACCGTCCTCCGTTTGCTGCGTGCATTGCAGGTCTCCTGCCGGGGAGACCAGGGCCGTCAGGGAGGGAAGAGAGTCTTCCGCGGCGCTGTATGTGTCCGGGGGCTGTTCTCCGCCGCAGCCGGAGAGTGTACATGCCGCGCACAGGAATAGGGCAATGAGATAACGCTTGTTCATGGTCATGGGTTCTCCATCGTTTCTTCACAGGTGATTTCCACACGGTCGCCATTTTGCAGAGCCTGCTGGAATGTGCAGGCGTGTCCGTTGCATCGCAGAGCCACCGGGCGCTCCACATGGTCAAAATCAATGCCGGAGCGTTCCAGAAGGTCCATGAGATAGTAGGGAGCTCCGTCCGGCTTGGGAGGCAGAGACAGCGGGGCACCGTTGAGGGTGCCCGTCCAGGCGGCAGGAGCGGCGGCCGGGACGGCCCGCTGCTGTCCGGTTTTTACGATCACCGCTCCTGCCGGGACGGGATCTTCCGGATGGGCGGCGGCGCCGTTGATGGTGAGGGAGGGGGTGTGGAGCAGCTGGGCCAGCTCCCCGGCGCACATGCGGCAGTCGGCCCCGGGGACAGCCGGGGTGAAATCCACATGGTCTCCGGCATGCACCACCGTGGTGGGAGCGGCATCGGCACCGTTGATCCGCAGACGGGCGGGCTGGGCGGGTTCCCCGTGGAAGACCCGGGGCTTGCCGTCCACCTTGACAGACAGCGGTTTTCCGCTGCGGCCCAGCAGATCGGAATAAGTATAGCCGTTCATCATCAAAAGCTCCATGGCGGTCAGGCTGCCGCTGCGGAAGAGTTTGGCGGGGGCACCGTTGAGCAGGACTTGGCAGCTGTCGCTGATCAGGCCCAGGCCTGCCGAGGCCGCAATGCCCAGAGGGGTGGTGTAGGCCGGATCATTTAGGTCCAGAGTGTCGGAATAGACGGTGTTGGCAAAGTGGTTTCCTGCCACGGCCACCCGTTTGGGATCCATCTCCAGAGCCTGGGCCACCCGCTCCTGCAATCCGGGCAGTTTGCTGCCGCCGCCTGCCAGAAAGAGCGCGGAGGGCGGGGTACCGTTGACTTCCAGCACCTGCCGGGCGATCTCCTTGGACAAGGCATCCACTGCGGGGGAGAGAACGTCGGCAATTTCCCGGGCAGTTTGGGTGTGGGGGAGACCCAGTACGTCGGTAAATTCCAGACTGCCGCCTTCGGACAAGCCGGTTTTGATCCGCTCCGCGGTCTCAAAGTCCACCAGATACGCCCGCATCAGAGCCTCGGTGATCTCGTCCCCCGCCACGGTGGCCATGGTGTAGCCCACGACGCCGCCGTCCCGGCAGACGGCGATGTCGGACGTCCCGGCGCCGATATCCACCAGACACAGATTCAAAAGCCGCAGCTGGGCAGGGATGGCGGCGTTGAGCGCCGCAATGGGTTCCAGGGTCAGGCTTTGCACATCCAGGCCCGCCTGGCGCATGACGGCGTACAAACTGTCGATGACACCGCCGGGGAGAAAGGTGGCCACCACGTCCGCAGCCAGGGTCGTGCCGGTGTGGTCCAGGAGGTTGGCAAGCGGATAGCCGTCTAATTGGTAGCGGGTGGCGGTATAGCCTACCAGCAGCATTCGCTGGGAATCCTCCTCACTGCCGTGGAGCTTGTGCTCCGCGTCGGCCACGGCTGCGGCCTCCAGCTGGGCGATCCGTTTGGCATCCACCGGTTCCGGTGCGGGCTGTGTCAGGGTACTCTGGCCCCGCTCGGTGCGCAGGGCCCGCCCGGCGGCAGCTACGCAGGCCCTGTGCAGGCGGCATCCGGCCTCCGCCTCCAGGCGGGCTGTGACCTCCCGGACGGCGTCGGCAACCTGAGCGATGTCCTCAATCTGGCCGTCCACCATAGCCCGCCGGGTGTGCAGGCGGGTGGCCATGGCCTGTACGCACATCCGGTCCCCCGCCTGGGTGGCCAGCAGGCCGATGATGCTGCGGGTGCCGATGTCCAGCGCATAGATCAGATCCTGCCCCTGGCTGGGAAGAGGGGCGGCGGTGTTGTGTTCAGCCATAGGCCGGTATGCTCCTTTCTGACAGACGCACGCCCGGGAAAACTCCGGGCGTGCGCCGTTTGAGAATCAATATTTGCTGAAGCGGTTGTCGTCCTGTGCGGAGGCAGCGGGCAGAGGCGCAGGCGCCGCAGCGTCCAGATCCGTGTCGGTGCCGGACATGCCGCTGAAGCTGCGCAGGTGGAAGTTCTGCACCATCTGCTTCATCATCACGGCCTGAGAAGACAGCTCCTCACTGGCAGCGGCGGATTCCTCGCTGGTGGCGGAGTTGGTCTGGACCACGGCGGAGATCTGATCCACACCGGTGGTCAGCTGGGCAATGGCCTCCGCCTCGGAGATGGTGTTCTCCGCCAGCTTGTCCATATACTCGATGGCTGCGCCGGCGCACTCCACGGTCTTTTGCATGTTGGCGTCCACGTCTTCCGCCAGCTCTCCGCCGCGCTCCACGGCGCTCATGGAGGATTCAATGAGCTTCTTGGTCTGCTTGGCGGCGTGGTCGGACTTGGAAGCCAGGTTGCGGACCTCGTCCGCCACCACGGCAAAGCCCTTGCCGGCGTTTCCGGCCCGGGCGGCTTCCACGGCGGCGTTGAGTGCCAGAATGTTGGTCTGGAAGGCGATGTTCTCGATGGTCTCGATGATCTTGCTGATGTCCTTCTGACCCTCCAGAATCTCGCTCATGGCCCGGCGCATCTCCTGCATCCGCTCATTGCTGATGCGGACCTGATCGGCGGCCTGATCCGCTTTCTCCTTGGCGGTCTGGGCGGTCTGCCGGTTGGCCTGGGCAGAATTGTCCAGATCATTGATGGTGGCGGAGAGCTCCTCAACTGCGCTGGCCTGCTCCGTGGAGCCCTGGGCCAGGGCCTGGGCTCCGGTGGAAACCTGATCGGCACCGGCAGCCACCTGGTCGGCGGCCTGGAGGATGCTGCCCATGGTATCATTGAGATGGACCAGCAGGAATTCAATGTTTTCCTTGATGGGGGCCAGTTCGCCGGGATACTCCTGCGTCACGGAGCCGGACAGGTCGCCGCCGGCCAGGCGCTTGGTGATGGAGACGATATCCTCAATGGTATTGTGCAGAATACTCTGGGAAGTGCGCACGGCGTCGCAGATGCCGCCGATTTCATCTTGAGACTGATAGTGCAGGGGATGGGACAGGTCGCCCTTGCTGAAGGCCACCACAGCCTCTTCGGCCTCCCGCAGGGGAGCGACAATACTGCGCACCATGTACAGGTTCAGCGCAATGCCGCCGATGATGATAATGGCTACCAGCACGCCCAGGATAATCATGTCCCGGGTGCTGGAGCTGCGCACCTGATCCACCTGATCGTTGCTCTGCGCGGTGAGCTGGGCGATGAGGGTGTGGCCGGTGCTGACTGCCTGGTTGAGCTTGGGGGTGCACTCGTTTTGGATCAGACGGTTGACCTGGGCGGAATCTCCGGCCTGAAGGGCTTCATCGATGTCGGTAAACACCGCTTCCCAGGCCTGGACCTCCTGGATGTACTGCTGTGCAGTGCCGTCGGTTCCGGCGGCCAGGGTGCTGATGGTGTTGAGCGCCGTGTTGATGGTGTTGACAGATGTCTGGATGGAGTCCACGGTGGAGCTGTCATAGCCGAACAGGGCCATGTCCCGCAGCTGACGGGCGATGGAGTTGACCTCCATTTCGCTTTCCTGAACAGCCTGGGTGGCGGCGACCTGGTTGGACAAAATATCGCCGTAGCTGGCGCGGATGCTGAGAATGGTCCGCATGGAAACGCCGATCATGGCCAGTGCCAGCACCAGAGTGACACCAAAGGTCAAGAGCATTTTGGTTGCTACCTTTTTGTTTTTCATGGTTAATCCTCCCAAAAGTGATCGTAACTTTATTTACACGGCCTGCCTGAGGTGGCCGGGATTTCTCCAAATGGTGAAGCGGCATTCATACCAGATCGCCGTAGCGCCCCCGCGGGACATCGCCGAGAATGCGGCCGTCCACCAGGGTGACGACCCGCCGGCGCATCAGGTTGATAAACCGCTTGGCGTGGCTGGCCATGATCACCGTAGTACCCCGGAGATTGAGTTCTTCCAGGAACAAAAACAGGTCCCAGGCGGTGTCCTCATCCAGATTGGCGGTCAGCTCGTCCAGAAAGAGAATCTCCGGGTTGTTGACAATGGCTCTGGCCAGCTCCACCCGGCGGCACTGCCCCATGGACAGTTCCGCCGGATAACAGTCCAGCACATCGCTCATGCCTACAAGGCCCAGTGCCTTGCGCAGCCGGGCCGGAGCCTGGGCGTTCCCCCCGGGGCCCAGTGCCGCCACCGGCAGGAGATTTTCTCCCACCGTCCGCTTGCGGACCAGAGAAGTGAGCTGGGGAACGTATCCGTATGCCAGGCGCACCCGGTTTTGCCGGCGGGGAGAGAGGGCGGTCATGTTGACGCCGTTATAATACACGCTGCCCCGGGTGGGCTGGAGATTGCAGGAGAGCAGCTGCAGCAATGTGGATTTTCCGGCGCCGCTGCTGCCGGTGATAAAGACGAACTCTCCCCGCTCAATGGACAGGTTGAGATCCTGCACGGCATGAAGCACCTGCTTATCCGGCTCCAACAGATAATCTTTGTCTACATGGTTCAGACACAACTGCGGCATAGGGGTCTCCTTTTGACATACGGTTGGTGTACAAATGTGAGAACTTTTGCTATAATCGACTCATCGTCTGCATGGAGGAGGTGAGTCGGATGGCGAATTCCGGAAACCATCACCGGTTCCGGAAAGCCTTGGGGATCACGCTGCTGGCGCTGATCTGCATTGGCGGAATGGAATTGGCAGTATGCCGGTTTGCCGCGCCGGAGCTGTTTGCACGGGTCACTGCGCCGGTAACAGCGCTGGTGCAAAGAGCGGCCAGCGGCGGTGCCCGGCTTACGGAATCTCTGGCCGGGGCTTTGCACAGCCAAGAGGAAGAGCTTCTGGTGGACCAGAAGGCCAGCGAGCCTGCGCAGCAGGACCTTCCGCCTGCTGAAGATCCCACAGTGACGGAGTTTGCCGTCCGGAATGGACAGGAGGTTCTCACCGGAGGCGTGGTGGACGTGGTGTACTTCAACCAGGGAGAGGCCCCCTGGGCCGATGCAGCCTACGGATCGGATGAGATCCGGGGCTACGGGTGCGGCCCCACATCCATGGCCATGCTGATTTCCTCTCTGAAGGAAGAGACGCTGGACCCGGCTCAGGCGGCCCGGGAGGCCGATGAGGCGGGATACTGTGCACCGGGAAGCGGCTCCTATCTCTCCATTGTGGAGGGAATGGCCGGCCGGTACGGACTTGAGGCGGTATCCTGTCCGGATCTGTCGGCGGAAGAGCTGACACAGCAGCTGGTTTCCGGCAATCTGTTTGTTGCCCTGATGGGAAAGGGGCATTTTACGGATGGCGGGCATTTCATTTTGCTGCGCGGAGTCACGCTGGAGGGGAAGGTGCTGGTGGCGGACCCCAACAGCCGGGAGCGCAGCCTAGTTGGCTGGGATCCCCAGCTGATTTTGGACGAGCTTTCCGCCAGCCGTTCCAACGGTGCGCCCCTGTGGCGGTTTTCTGCCCTGGGAATGCCGTGAATCGTCCGCTCAATGCCCCCTGCCGGTGCGCCGGCAGGGGGCATTTTCTGCCCGGAGCGGGGGAATCAGGACCGCTTGGCGTAAAAAGAAGAACGGCCGGCAACCTTTTGATTGAGCGCCCGGTCCGCCGCTACGATACGGGCAAGAAGCGCACGGTTTCGGGCCGCCTGGCGGACCAGCGCCTCTGCGCCGGAGACGGCGGGCGGGGAGGGATCCTCCAGCAGTGCCCGCAGCAGCCGGGCATCCGCGGGCGCAAGTGCAGTGTATTGGCGGCGCAAAGCAGCCTGATGCCGCGCCACCTGCTCCAGGGGGTCCCGCCGCATGGCCAGGGACATCTGAACACTGACTTTGTCGCCCCGGTCTGCGGCCTGTGCCAGCTCCTGCGTCAGTTCCTCCAGCTCCGACAGGGCCCGGTACATCGCCCGTTCCGCGTCCATGGCCCGGGAAAAATCTTGATCCGTGAGCATGCGGGAACCTCCTATCGGTCGGTACAGCGCTTTTCTGCGTCCCGGAAGCTGCTCCGCAGCTCGCTGACCATGCGCTTGACCCGCTGCAGCTCCGTCTGGTTGCGTCCGGCCTTGACCCGGCTGAGCTCGTAGCAGAAGTATTCATACAGACGGCTGAGGGATGTGCTGATGTCGTAGCGGCGGTCCAGGGTGTCATCCAGGTACCGGATGATGGCCAGGGAACGGTCTACCGCGGCATCAAATGCCGGATAGTCCTCCTTGGTCAGTGTCAGCTCCGCCTGTGTCAGGCGCTTGACCAGCTCATCATATAAAAGCAGCAGCAGCTCACCTTGGGTCATGGTATTGACCGTATCCTCCCGGTAGTGCTGATAGCCTCTCATATCCATGTGTCAGGTTCCTTTCTCCAACACACCCGCGTCAGCTGCCCAACAGGCCGGACAGGGCGGAACTCTGGGAGTTCATCTCGTTGATGAGGACCTCCAGCTGGGTGAATTTATTGGTATAATAATCGACTTTATCGGACATTTTGTCCTGCCACTTGGAGATCTCCTCTTCCACGTCCTTCATCTGGTTGAGCAGGGTATTGTCCAGAGCGGCAGTGGGGGAATACTGGGAGCCGGCCTTCTCAATGAGAATGCCCTTGACGTCTCCGGTGGTGGCGGCGTACCGGTCTGTGACCGATTTGAGGGTCGCCATCAGGCCGTCGGTGGCGGCGCCGTTTTCCTTACTCTTGGTAAAGGCCTCCTGGACCTTGTCCGGGTCACTTTCCAGGGCCTCCCGCAGAGTCTGTTCGTTGAGGGTGAGCGTGGTCAGACCGTCGGAGTAGGAGGTCTCAATGCCGATGGAGCGCAGGGTCACGCCATCGGCTCCGCTGGAGGTGATGGCATTGCGCAGGTCGTTGTAGAGGGAGGACAGATCGCTGTCCATAAACAAAATACCGGTTTTGGCCTTTTCCTCATAAGCCTCAATGGCGGAATCGCTCATGTCGGCCATGTCCTCGTCGGTCAGCGGTTCATAGGAAGAACCGTCAGACTGCTGGAGGGGCATGTCGGAATACGCGCTTTTGACTTCCTTGATGATGGCGTTGAGGTCCTCCACCATCTTTTTCACCGCATCGACGATGGTATCCGTATCGGTTTTGCTGGTGAAGGTGACCTTGTCCGCGTCAGTGTCGGCCGTAAAGGTGCCGCTGACCGTGATGGACATGCCGTCGAGATCAAAGGTGTTGGAAGAACGGGTGAGCGTCATGTCCTGGCCGTTGACGGATACGTCAATGACGGCGTCCTGTCCCTTGGAATAGGCGTCTGCCAGATCGGTACGCAGGGCGCCGTTTTCATCCAGAGTGGTGCCGAATAGCTGAGCGGCCAGTCCGCCGGGAGCAATTTCCACGTGACCGCCGGTGCCGGTATCCTTGGCGGTGAAGACGAACTGACCGGTGGTCTTGGAGTAGCTGACGTTGACGCCGGCCTGGGTGTTGGAGTTGATGTTGTTGATAATGGTGTAGATCTCGGTGGTCGCCGTATCATTAAAAAACTTGACGCCGTTGATTTCCAGGTCGTACTGATAGAGAATGTTGCCGTCTTCGTCCAGGCGGTTGCCCTGGGCATCCACATCGTTGCCGTCGGCATCGACATAGAGCGGATTGCCGTCGCTGTCCTCCATGGGATCGCCGTTGTCATCGGTTTTTTGAGTGATCTTTCCAGTGCCCTTGACCGGCGTGCCGGTGAGCTTGGACCAGTCGATGCCCTTGATTTGCCCCAGAGTTTTGGTTGTGTCCAGGTACGTCGTCAGGCCGGAGCCAATGCCCAATACATCGCCCACGTCCTCGCTGGAGGCGGTGACGGCCAGGGTAGAGCCTTTGCTGGTCTGGAAGGACAGGGCTCCGCCCTCCAGGCTCGCGCTTACCCGGCCGCTGCCGAAGGCCTTTTCCAGCTGGGAGTTCAGCGCGGCGGCAAAGGCCTCGGCGGTCTTGGTGCCGTTGGAATCATCGCCGGCGACCGGCTTGATCTCCGGCAGGGTGATGGTCTGGCTCTTGCCGTCCAGGGTAACCGTGAGGGTTTTGCCGGAGAGGTATTCGGCCGTGGGCTTTTGCTCCACAATGCCGTTGTCCAGATTCAGCTTGAAAGTGCCGGAATCGGCTTCGATCACATCATCCGGATTGAAGATCATGTCCTTGAGACTGCCGGAGACTCCGGCCAGGGAAACCTGGTTGCCTGCGCCGGATTTGTCGTAAAACGAGACCCGGTTGCCGTCGTCAATGCTCACGCCGATCAGTTTGTCGGCACTGACCACGGAGCCGGAGCTGGTGGAAATCTGCTGATCCTTGAGCTTTTCCACAATGGCGCTCTGGAAGGCCTCGGCGTCGAAACTGCCGTCTTCCTTCTGGAACAGCTCCCGCTCGCCGAAGTCAATGGAGATGGTGCGGTCTCCGTAGTTGAGGGTCATGGAGCCGGCAAACTTGCTCAGATCCACGTTGTCGGTCAGATTTTTGATGTCCGTTTCAGCCGTGACTTTTCCGTCGGAAGCACCGCTGAGATGGTCGGCGGAGGTGGTATAGCGGGTGGCGGTGGCCAGGGCCTTGACGGCGTTGATCACCACGTTGGTGCTGGTTTTGCCGGAGGCGCTGACCAAAGCAGCGTGGGTGCCGTTGGTGGTGGTGACGACGGCATTGGTGAAGAAGGTGGGACTCATCAGGTTGGTGTCGGAGTAGACATAGGAGGAGTAGTTCCGGTCAAACTCCACCAGCTTGTCGGAGATGCTCTGGATGCTCTCCTGCTGCCATTGCAGCTTGGTGTTTTTTTGCTGGAGGGACTGAATTTTCTGCTGGTAGCTCTGTACCACGCCGGAAATCAGCTCTTCGGTATCCAACCCGCTGGCAAGGCCCGAGATGATGTTGTAGGTACGGTTGCCGTAGATGCTGGATGAGGAACTCGAACTGGACAGGCTGGTGATGGATGCCATAGGATGCCACTTCCTTTCTGGAAAGTTGTCCGTGCCGTAAACGCGGTTCATTGACAAAGATACATGTTTTGGTTACAATTGCGTGTAATCTGATCTAAAATACTCTTCAATCATATATCGTCCGCCATGGCAAAAAAATAAGAGGGTCTTTGGGATTTTCGGCTTTTTTCTTCGGCCCGGCCCGGCGGACAGAAAGGAAGGCACCCATATGCCCACATCCATCATCGCCATTACCAATCAGAAGGGAGGCGTGGGGAAAACCACCACTGCGGCGGCACTGCTGTCCTCCCTGGCCCGCCGGGGCGCCCGGGTGCTGGGCGTGGACCTGGACCCCCAGGGCAGCCTGGGGTTCAGTCTGGGACTGGACATCGAACAGTGCACCACGATTTACGATGTGTTCCGCGGCGCAGCGGAACCGGAGGAGGCTATTACCAAGAGCGAAACATGCGACGTGCTGGCCTCCAACATCCTGCTCTCCGGAGCGGAGCTGGAATTCAACCGTCCGGGGCGGGAGTATCTGCTCAAGACTGCCCTGGCCCATCTGGAGGAGCGGTACGACTACATCATTGTGGACACCCCGCCGGCTCTGAACCTGCTGACGGTCAACGCCTATGTGGCGGCGGACAGCCTGATAATTCCCATGGCGCCGGAGGTACTCAGCCTCCTGGGGGTTGCCCAGATCAAGGAGACCATTGAGAGCGTGCGCAGCTACTACAATCCCCGCCTGCAGGTGCTGGGCATTCTGCTCAACCGGTACAGTGCCCGGTTCAATCTCAACCGGGAGGTACTGGAGATGGCCGGGCAGATTGCCGCCCAGCTGGAGACCCGGGTCTTTGATGCGAAAATCCGGGGCAGCGTTGCCGCGGCGGAGGCTCCGGCCCATGGGGTGAGCGTGGTGGACTATGCGCCCCGGTCCAACCCGGCCCGGGATTTTGAGGCCCTTTGTGATGAGATTGCCGGCAGCCGCTTTCCCGGTACCGGCCGGACGGGAGGCGCGGAGTAATGGCGACGAGAAAGTCCAGCCGCACCAGCAAGACCGATCACGTGCTGAGTCTGCTGGCGGGCACAGGCGGGGACCGGGAGCCTGACGCCCCGGCACCGCATCCGACGGAGGAAGAGACTGCCCCCGCCCCGGCACGCAAGCGGAAACCCACTGCCAAAAAGGCTGTTTCCAGGACTTCGGCGCAGACGGCTCCGGAGTCTGCGCCGGAGCCGGTTCCGCCGGTGCAGGCGGTTCCGGCATCGCGGCATATGGCCCCGCCCATTCTGGAGGTGGCCCGGCTGCACAATGAGGCTCTTTCGGAGACGATCCGCCAGGCGCTGACCGACTCCTTGGAAGAAGAGCTGGCCCGGCAGGCGGAGCAGGAGCCTCCGGCCGTTCCGGCGGATCTCGCGGCGCAGCCGCCGGAAGAATCTGCCAATGTTCCGGAAGAGTCGGCGAAGGAACTCCCGGCGGATGTCCCGGCATCGGAAGAAACGCCGGTCCCGGCGGAGGAGAGCCCGACTGATCCGGCAGAGGAGCCGGCTGCGGTACCTGAACAAATTCCTGCCCCGGCGCCGGAATCTGCTCCGCCGGAGGCACCGGGTTCCGTGTCCGCCGCTGCGCAAGCGCCTGCGCCGGCATCCCCGCCGGCCGCTGCTGCGCCCGAGGAGACTTTGCCGGGACAGATGCTGCCGGATGGATCCCGGTATCTCAATGTGATGGAAATTCTGGTGGAGGAGCGGCTGGAGAAGTATGTGCGCCTGTTCGGTCTTTGCAGCTGCCCCAGATGTCTGGCGGATGTGCGGGCCCTGGCCCTGAGCCGCCTGCCGGCCAAGTATGTGGTGCTGCCCGCCTCTGCCGTCCGGCCGATGATGAGTTTGTACCAGGCCAAGTTCGACGCCGCGGTGATTGCCCAGGTCATTCAGGCCTGCAAAACGGTTATGGAATCCCCCCGGCACGCCAGGTAAATACAGTTCCCCGGAGAGGGCGGCGCAGCGGCGCGCTGTCCCCTCCGGGGAATTTTTTCACGGAAAATTTCAGGCAGGGACTTATTTTTGGCACAAAGCCGGCCGACATAAGCTATGAAACGGTTGGGCCGCGGCCCCGCCGGTTCACCGCTGATCCGGCCGTCCCGTAAAGGCCTGCGGGTATGGGCGGATCCATCGATTCGACGGGCGAGAAGGAACTTGCCCCGACCAGCTTTTCAAGGAGGAATTTTCCATGCGCATTCAAAACAACATCATGGCGATGAACGCCTACCGCAACTACTCCAACAACACCTCTGCCCTGTCCAAGAACCTGGAGAAGCTCTCTTCCGGCTATAAGATCAACCGCGCCGGCGATGACGCCGCAGGCCTTGCCATCAGCGAGAAGATGCGTGCTCAGATCACCGGTCTGGAAGGCGCTCAGAGCAACGCCAAGGACGGCATCTCCCTGGTGCAGACCGCTGAGGGTGCTCTGACCGAGGTTCACGACATGCTCAACCGCATGTACTCCCTGGCTGAGCAGTCCGCCAACGGTACCTATGAGAACGAGACCGACCGTGCCCAGCTGCAGAAGGAAGTCACCCAGCTCAAGGACGAAATCAACCGGATTGCCGATTCTTCCAACTTCAACGGTATCCAGCTGCTGGATGGCTCCATGACCGCTGCCGAGGGCGCTACTTCCGTCACGGGTCTGGACGGCGCCGCGGTGACGGCTGCCGGCGGCGCGGCCTTCACCCAGGATCTGACCTTCACCGGCACCGTGACCGACGGTTCTACGGTTTCCATGGAGGTCAAGTACCTGGATAAGGACGGCAAGGCACAGACTGCTACCGTGACCTTCGCCGGCAAGGAGACCGCTGCCGACATGGCTTCCGCTGCCGCCACCGCCCTGCAGAGCGTCTTCGGCGACGGCTACACCGTCAGCGCTTCTTCCGGCAAGGTGACCATCAAGGCAAACGACGTGGGCGCCAACGAGACCCAGGTCTTCGGCTTCACGGTGAAGGACAGCGCGGGCAGCACGGTGGCAACCTCCGTCGGTGCTGCTACCGCCGGCAAGGACAATGTGTACGGCCTGGCCTTTGGCAGCAAGAACGTCACCGACAAGCTGACCTTCTCCGTGGACGGCCAGACCTATGAGGTGGTGACCCGCGGCCAGAAGGCCCAGGACGGCAACAAGGCCATCTACCTGGACAAGAGCACCGGTACTCTGAACGATGACGATGTGGCTTCCATTGCCCAGCAGCTCAAGGACTACGGTGTGGACGCCTCCATTGACGGCACCACCAAGACCACCATCAACATCGCGGCTTCCGGTTCCGAGACCAAGGGCGGCCTGACCCTGCAGATCGGCGACACCAGCGACAGCTTCAACCAGCTCAACGTGTCCATCAAGGACTGCCACACCGATTCTCTGGGCATTGCGGACCTGGATATCGGCACGCAGGAGGGCGCCAAGGCGGCTCTGGAGACCATTGAGAACGCCATCAACTATGTCTCCGATGTCCGTGGTACCCTGGGCGCGACCCAGAACCGTCTGGATCACACCATCAACAACCTGTCCGTCATGCAGGAGAACATCCAGGACGCGGAGTCCACCATCCGCGATACCGACGTTGCGGAAGAGATGATGTCCTACACGAAGAACAACATCCTCATCCAGTCTGCCCAGGCCATGCTGGCCCAGGCCAACCAGGTGCCCCAGGGTGTTCTGCAGCTGCTGCAGTAATCCCTGTGACGCCGGGGACTGCAATCCCGCAAGCACAAGGGAAGGGGGCGGCCCGTGGGGCCGCCCCCTTTTCCTTAAACGATTCCTGCCCCTGGACAGATGAGGGCAGCGGTCCCGGGAGCGGACCGCCGCCCTCATCGGCCCAAGGATGCCGATTCACTGCAATACCCGCCTTTGGCGGGAGAAAGGACGAATTCCTTATGAGCAAGCCTCTGTTGTCCATTGGCATGATTATCAAAAATGAGATGCGCTGTCTGGAGCGGTGCCTGAAATCACTGGAGCCTCTGCGTGCCCAGATTCCCTGCCAGCTGGTGATTGCGGACACCGGCTCCACCGACGGCAGCCGCGCTCTGGCGGAGCGGTACGCGGATATTCTGGTGGACTACCCCTGGAACCAGGACTTTGCCGCCGCCCGGAACGCGGTGCTGGAGCGATGCACCGGAATCTGGTATCTCACAGTGGACGCCGACGAATGGCTGGATGCGGATATTTCCCAGCTGGTGACCTTCCTGCACAGTGAGGAAGCCAAGTGCAATGATGAGGCCCGGGTTATTCAGCGCAATTACGCCGACCGGGATCTGGAAGAGTACACCGACTTCTTTGCCGCCCGGATGGGCCGGATGCGGGACGGGAAGCTGCGCTACTTTGCCCCGATCCATGAATACCTGGGGTATACGGACCGGCCCTTTGCCAAGACCATCGCCCTGCCCCGGGTGATTTTGCACCATGACGGTTATCTGGAGATGACGCCAGGGGCCGTAGCCGCCAAGCAGAAGCGGAACATGGCGCTGCTGCGCCGGGAACTGGACCGGGATCCGACAAACCTGCGGACCCTCAAGCACTGCATTGACTCGGCGGAGACTCCCGCCGAACGCCGCCGGATGGCGGCGCGCAGCCGGCAGGAGCTGGAACGTCAAACCGGGGAGAATCCCTTCTGCGCGGTGGTGTATCAGACATGTGCCCGGGTTTACTGGGACGAAGAGGATCTGGAGGTGCTGACGGGCTGTCTGGAGGAATGGCACCGGCGGATACCGGACTCCGCCCTTTACCGGGTGGATGGCGAGTACCTGTGGGCGTCACTGCTTTACCGGAAGGACCAGTATGCCCAGGCATTGGTGCATATTGAAGGCTATGAAGCGGGAATTGCCGACGCGGACAGCGGTGCGGATCTGCGCCATACGGACCGGCTGAGCTCCATGTATGCGTACGCCTCGCCGTCGTCCCGGCAGCGGATGCGCACGGTCCGGTTTCACTGCCTTTGCCGTCTGGAACGCTTTGCGGAGGCGGATGCGCTGTTGCAGGACCCGTCGCTGCTGGAGATGATCCCCCGGCAAAAGGGTGGATTGGTACTCAAAGTGCTGGAATTCTGGCCGCAGCTCCGGCAGGCCACGGCGTTTTTGCAGGCCGTGTGGGACCGGGCGTCCGCAGATCTGGCTCAGGCTAGGAAGAGCCGGGAATATGAGGTGTGCCGGAGCTGGGCGGAGGACCTGGCCGCCATGTTCCGGGAGCACTACGAAAAGCACGGCGATCAGGTGCTGGGCTGCTTTGCTGAAATGGGGGACCGGGCTCCGGGCTGTTCGGCCCGGATTCTGATGACGCAGGATCCGGCGCAGCTGCACGAGCAGTGGAAGCAGGTGCGGGAGTGGAAGTGGATCTTCCCGCAGGCGTATCTGCATAGCCTGGAACTGGGCGCTGCCCTGCCGGAGGAATTTTACCGGCAGAACCGGGAGGATCTGGCCCTGGTCGCAGCGGGACTGGCTCGTTCCGGCGATATGAGAATGGTCCGGATTACAGCCCGCTGTCTCACCGCGCAGCCGACGCCCCAGACACTGGGAGAGCTGGTGTGGCAGCTGGGGATTGTGACCGCTGCCCTCCGGGTCCGTGGCTGGGATCAGGATGTCCGGCTGGGTGAACAGCTTTGCAGTGCGTATCTGGCACTTTCACAGATGTATCAAACCAATGTGTGGGCCCCGGAGGTGCTTTGCGCCGAGGAAATCGGGTATCTGCCCACCATGACTCGGTGCGGCTGGTACTGCGGACAGGCGATGGCATGCCTGGAACAGGGGGATGAGCTGGGATATGTCCGCGCCCTGCGGAGCGTCCTGGAGGCGGCACCCGCCATGCGGGAGCTGGTGGACTTCCTGCTGATTCATAAGCCCAAGACCCAGGCACAGAGACAGCTGGAGGATCTGGCTGCACAGGTGCGCGCCGTGCTGGCTCACTATCCGCCGGACGATCCGGCGGTGGCGGCGCTCAAGAACAGCGAGGCATACCGGAAGGTGGCCCGCCTGCTGGAGCAGACGCCGCCGGATGAAGAGCCATAAATTCCGGGCCGGACTCTGGACAAGAGCCGAATTCAAAAAGACAGCGCCCCGCTTCCGGATATCCGGAAGCGGGGCGCTGCGGTTTATTTGCCGGTTTTGAGATGCTGAATCAAGACCGGGGCAATGTTTTCACAGGAGGCCTGAATGGTCACCGCGCCGATCTCATGGGCCACGCCGGGCATGCCGTATACCACGCAGGAGCCCTTGTCCTGCCCGATGGTGTACGCGCCGGCCTTGCGCATCTCCAGAAGGCCGCTGGCGCCGTCCCGGCCCATGCCGGTCATGATGATGCCCACCATGTGGCACTTAACTGATGCGGCCATGGAGGAGAAGAGCACGTCCACCGAGGGGCGGTGGCCGCTGACTTTGTCTCCGGGCTGGCAGGAGAGCGTATAGCGGGTGCCCATGCGGACCACCCGGGCCTGCAGGTCCGCCGGGGCGATGAGGGCCAGACCCGGATGGATCTCATCGCCGTTGACGGCCTCCCGGACCTCCATGGCGCACAGCTTATCCAGCCGCTGGGCGTACATCTTGGTAAAGCCGGGAGGCATGTGCTGCACGATGACCATGCCGGGGATGTCGGCGGGCAGCCGCCGCAGGACTTCCAGCGTGGCCTCGGTTCCGCCGGTGGAGGCACCCAGACCGATGATGGTCTGGGAGAAGGCACTGCCGCCGGTGCGGCCCAGGGGCAGACAGGCGGAAGCCGGAGCATGCACGGCATTGCCGGTCCGACGGGGCGGAACCACCTTGGCGCAGGAGGCTACGGTAATCTTCTGAGCCAGGGAGCGCAGGAAAGACTCCCGGCTCTCAGTGCCGTCGGGCTTGCGGACGAAGTCCACCGCCCCGGCGGCCAGGGCGTCGAAAACCCGCAGGCTCAGACTGGAGACCAGAATCACCGGCAGGGGATGCTCCGGCAGCAGCTGGGCCAGAAAGTCGATGCCGTTGGTGCCGGGCATCTCCACGTCCAGCGTCATGACATCGGGGTGCAGACGCAGAATTTTCGCTTTGGCGTCCAGGGCGTTGATGGCGTAGCCTACCACCTCGATGTAGGGATAGGCGGACAAGCCCTTGATGAGAAACGCCCGGGCCACGGCGGAGTCATCCACCACCAGGACCCGGATCTTGCGCTGATTGGGAAGCATGAATGAAAAACGCTCCTTCCTGAAACTGGGCAGCCCGACTCATACCCTGCGGTACACGGCCGGAGACACCATGCGGAAAAGAGGTGTCTGCCCCAGGGATTCGGAGTGGCTGATAAAGAGATAGGCGTTGGGGGCCATGGCGTTGTAAAACCGCTGAATCAGCCCGTCCCGCGTCTTTTGATCGAAGTAAATCATCACGTTGCGGCAGAAGATCACATCAAACTTCAGGCGGAACCGGATCGGGTCCATCAGGTTGAATGTGCGGAAGATCACATTGCTGCGGATAGCAGGCGCCACAGTGTACTGGGTGCCCGGGCGGTCCTGAACAAAATAGCGCCGCAGCCAGTCCGCAGGCATGTCGGCCGGCGGCTGATAGACGGCTTCTTTGGCCTTGGCCATGGCCTGCTGGGAGATGTCGGTGGCCAGCACCCGGGTATCCCACTGGGACGCCTGGGCACCGAAGTATTCCTTGAGACACATGGACAGGGTATAGGGCTCCTCCCCGCTGGAGCAGCCCGCACTCCAGATGGCAAGGACCTTGTCCTTCTGGTGGCGCTGCGCCAGCTCCGGCAGGACAGTCTGCTGGAAGAAGGAAAAGTGGTCCTTCTCCCGGAGAAAGTATGTGTAGTTGGTGGTGAGCTTGTTGAGTACCAGCTCCAGGTCCTGGGGGGCCCTGGCGGTGAACAGATGCTCCAGGAAAGACTTGAAGTCAGTGTATCCCCGGGCCTTGAGGGACTGGGAGAGCCGGCTGGTGATCAGCTGGCGCTTCTTGCTCAGATCGATGCCGTAGTTTTCGTGAATGAACCGGACCAGCCGCTGAAAGTCTTCGTCGGTGATGGTCAGGTCGTGAAACATCATATCCATGAGGCACCTCCGGCCGCTCAGGCGTGCTCCAGAAGACGGGCACAGTCAAAGACCATCATGGTCTGGCTGTCGTCCAGAGAGCACATACCGCTGACCAGCTTTTGGGCGCTCCGGGGCGGAGCCGGCAAAATGGAGGAGATATCCACATCGACCATCTTTTCCACCTGGTCTACCAGGATCCCGACCTGCTCGTCATCGGCTTGCAGGATGATGATGCAGGTGTTGTCCTGCTCTTCCTGGGAGAGGAGGCGGCGGATATCCAGAATAGGAAGGATCTGGCCCCGCAGATTGATGACGCCCCGCACATGGTTGGGAAGCAAGGGGACCCAGGTGATAACATGGTTGGTGATGATCTCCACCACCTGGCTGGCCGGCACGCCGAAAAGCAGTCCGGAGGACTGGAAGAGCAGGTATTTTTCCGTCTGCACTTCCTCGGTGGGTTCCGGGGACAGCTGGTCCTCGGTTTGGAATAAAAGATCCTGTTCGGTCATAATGGCTCTCCTTTACCGGGCGGCGGTGTACAGATTGGCAACATCCAGAATGATGCTGATATTGCCGTCGCCGAGAATGGTGCATCCCGCGATGCCGCTGGCTTTGATGTTGAAACGGTTGAGATAGGCCGGCAGCGGCTTGACCACGACCTTCTGCTCGCCCAGCAGGCTGTCTACAAACAGGCAGTAGGAAAGGTCGCCCGCGTCCAGCCAGATCAAAATGCCGTCCTGGATGTCGGTGCAGCCGCTGTCCATTTGATACAGGTCCCGCATGCGGATCACAGGATAAAAGCTGCCCATACAGCGGAACAGCTCCCCGCCGGAGGCATCCTGGACCAGGTCCTCCCGGGAGATCTTGAAAGACTGGCGGATGTTGTGGATGGGGATGGTGAAAATGGAGCCGCCCACGGAGACCTCCATGCCGTCCATGATGGCCATGGTCAGGGGGATCTTGAGGGTGGTGGTCATGCCCTGGCCCGGTTCGCTGGTGATGGAGACAGTGCCGCCCAC
>ENA-UEYL01001338-UEYL01001338.1-human-gut-metagenome-genome-assembly--contig:-NODE-1338-length-21589-cov-3.707745_pt1 | contig 21589 bp, 20 predicted proteins | sample MGYA00242941_ERZ507946 | MGnify/ENA primary metagenome ERZ507946 (study PRJEB26167, sample SAMN06115482) | human gut metagenome | host: Homo sapiens | place: China:Guizhou | collected 2015-03-11...
GAAACACTTCTCTTTATTGATACTCTGCGCCGCATGTGCGCTTGTATCGTGCGTGAGCCGTCAGGTCGTCGAGCAGGCCGAGGGACAACGCGATTCGCTCGAAACGGTGGTCAGCGCGAAAGATTCGCTGATCGAGGCCGTCTTTGCCGACATCAACGCCATCACCGAGAATCTGGCGCAGATCCGAACGCGCGAGAATCTGGTAGCCGTTTCTCGCGATGCGGAGGGTATCCGACGTCCGGTCGAGGAGATCAACGCCGATATCGCCGCCATCGACCGCCTGTTGCAGGAGAACAAGCAGAAGATCGCCGCACTGCAACGTTCGTCGGCACAGCTGCGTAAGGCCAACCTGCGCATCGAAGGGCTTGAAAAGATGATTCAGGGACTCCATGCCCAGCTGACCGAAAAACAGGGCGAGATCGAGGTGTTGCGCGGCGAACTGTCGCAGATGGACGTCAAGGTGGAGAACCTTACCGAAGAGATCGCCGTCCGCAGCGCCGAAGTCGAGAATCTCTCCGGCGAGAAGACTCAGCTGGAGGATCAGCTCAATACGGTTTACTACATCGTGGGGGCGGAAAAGGCGCTTCGCGATTCGGGGATCGTCTCGAAGCAGGGCTTCATCGGGCGCACGCTCACGGTCAACAATGGCGGCAATTTCGATCAGTTCATCAGGGGAGACGCCCGTACGCTGACGGAGATTCTCGTCGAGCAGAAGAAGGTGACCGTCGTCACGCCCCATCCCGAAGATTCTTACGAGCTGATTACGAATGCCGACAAGGTCGTGTACAAGCTGGTCATCACCGATCCCGAACAGTTCTGGGGCTCGTCGAAAGTACTGGTCATAAGCTATAAGAAATAGCTATCGTAGCAGCGGCGCCGTTGCGCGAGTATTCGAACGAAGGGAGAAAATGCAACCATTTTCTCCCTTTGCTATTTCGGATTAGTTGCTGATGCGGCGGTAAACTTTCAAGGTGTCGAGGGATCTGGCGATTCCGCGCATCAGGATAAAGAATCCGAGTAGGACGTATCCGCCGAAATTCCAATAGTATCCACTTGTTCGTGAGGCCGATCGATGTCGGTGCCGGAATGCTCCGTAACGGCCGCTCCGCAAATAATCCGAGTGCGGCCGGCCGGTTTAACAGAAATTTTGTATCTTCGTCAGGAATCGACTAAACTTTGAAACCTATGATCTCGCTGTTCAAGAAAAAGGAGGCGCCGGCCTATCCGGCCGATACGGTGACGTCGCGCGACGGAAGGCCGATCACGTTCACGTTTTTCAAACACGCCTCGCTGGCCGTCGATTTCGACGGGCGGCGCATCTATGTCGATCCCGTCGCCGACTACGCCGATTATGCGCATTTGCCGAAGGCCGACGTAGTGCTCATTACGCATTCGCATTACGATCATCTCGACCGTGCGGCCGTCGAACTGCTGTTGACTCCCGAGACGGCCGTCGTCTGTGACAAGACTTCGGCCGAAGCGTTCGATTTCGACTGTTATACGATGACGCCGGGAGCCTCTGCGGAACCTTTCGACGGAATACATATCGAAGCGATTGCGGCTTACAATACCTCCGAGGGGCATCTGCAATTCCATCCCCGCGAGCGTGAGGATTGCGGTTACGTGCTTACGTTGGGCCATACGCGCGTCTACATTGCAGGCGACAGCGAACCCACGCCCGAGATGTTGTCGCTCAAAGGAATCGACGTGGCTTTCCTGCCCGTCAACCAGCCCTATACGATGACCGTCGAACAGGCGGCGGAGGCGGTGCGTGCGATGCGTCCTGCGGTCTTTTATCCCTATCATTACGGAGAGGTCGATACTCCGACCGACCTTGACCGGCTGGCCCGCGAGGTCGAGGGCATGACCGAGATGCGGGTTCGTCCGATGGCGTGATGCGATTGCGGTCGGAACGCAGGAGCGGCAGTGACACTGCCGCTCTTTTTTTTTGTAGCGGCGAAGTGCGGCAAAAACCGTCAGGTTGTCGGACTCGCTCCGAACGAACTGCTCCCAAAGAGCGATTCCGTTTGAAAAAACAGGGAGGCAAGGCGGATTTTCATAATTATTCATAACTGTCGATTCTGAGGGGCCGGAGGGCCAGAGAATACGATTAGATAAAAAACAACGATTGTAAACGACGGATTGTAATTAAAAAAATGAGGGTTAATGCTAATTCGAAAGAAAAAAAGACCTTGCTTTCGATGAAAAAGCGAAGTTTTGAATAAAAAATGCTATTTTTGAACATCGGAAGTTCCGAGTCTCCTTATTAATAACCCTTAATGTCTATGCTTTTATGAAAAATCTGATGACACGTTTGGCAGCGACGGCTTTTTGTCTTGCCTTACTCCCCCTGACGGGATGCGGCGACGACAAGACGGACGATCCAATTTCCCCCCCCCTCCCGATGCGCCGGTGATTGAGGCGGTGACGCCCGCTGTCGTACTTGCCGAAGGCGGGCCGGTATCGATCGCCTTCCAAGTGAAAAATCCCGTCGAAGGGAAGCGGCTCACGGCCAAAACCGACGACGCGTGGGTAAAAGAACTGACGGCCGGAGATGCGGCCGTAACGGCCCGTCTCGAAAAAAATCCCCTCGTCGAACCCCGGACGGCCGAAGTGACGCTCTCTTATGAAGGAGCCGAAGCGGTGAAGGTATCGGTCGTACAGGAGGCCTACATACCGTTTCTGATTCAGGTCGACGATCTTACGATGAGCGATGTGAAGATAACGGTTTGTCCCGAGGAGACCGGAATGTACATCGCCGCGGTGGATTTCGCGGAAGGGTTCGATGCGGCGGCGATCGCTGCCGCCAACAAAGCGATTTTCACCGAACATGCCGCGGCCTATGAGAAATCGCTGGCCGATTTTATCGCCGGTTATGCCTACACGGGAGAGAAATCGTTCCATCCTTCGCGTCTCTCTCCCGCAACGGACTATGTAGTTTATACTTACGGAATCGATGCCGAAGGGAATGCTACGACCCCCGTGATCGTGGAGCCGTTCACCTCGCTGCCCGTCGGACCGGGCCCGAAGGTCGATTGCACGATCGTCATTACGAAGGACAATCTCACCTCTTCGACCGTTAACGTCACCTTTGCACCGACTGATCCGACTGTGCGTTACTACTATACGATGGTCGATAAAGAGGGATACGATGATATCAGCAAGGATTGGCCCGGCTACATCTACGAATACATGGTTTCGCGGTGGGATCAAAGCTCCTCGCTGACGCTGGATGATATCATAAATATCTGTACCACTGCGGGCGAATGGGTCGCCAAAGGGCAGGGCCTGACACCCGAGACCACCTACTATGCCTGTGCCGTGGGCGTCAACATGCAGGCGCAGATCAATACCGACGTGGCGGTTCTGGAGATTATCACACCCAGTATATGCCGGTCGACTATACGTTCGACTTCGCCGTAAGCGATATTACTACCAACGGTGCGAAAGTGACGGTGACGCCGCACGATCCCCGCGTACTCTTCTATTGGAATGTGATGATCGAAGCCGATTACAATACCTTGGGGCGTGACGAAGCGAAGATCGCAGCGTGGTTCGAGCAGATGATGATCGACAAACGGAAAGAGCAGATGGGCGATTATGCCGATTGGTATCCGCTGCCGGACTTTATTTACGATCAGTGTTCGAAAGGCGACAGCGGCTCGGATTCTTATACGTTCAGTACGCTCTCCTCTTCGACGAAGTACTATGTTTATGCTTTCGGAGTCGACGAGAAAACGGGGAAACTGGTCTCTGCGACCTCTTTCGGCGAGCCGCCTTTCACCACACTCGAATGGACATGGTCTGCGGCCAAGGCGACCCCCGACCTGTGGCTCACCGACGGCGACGACTGGGCACGGCTCGATCCCACGGGGTACGCACACTATGCCGGCAAGGCGATACTCGGTGCGCGCATCACGCCGAGCAGCGACGCTGCACACTGGTATTCGCATTTTTACAAGGCAGCCGATATCGCGTCGATGAGCGAGGAAGCCATAGCCGGCGCATTGGTCAAAGGGAAATACAACATGGATAAAGCTTCCTATAATCTTTCGTATACGGTGGACTGGGGAGGTGATTACGTGCTTGTGGCCGTGGCGGTCGATGCCGATGGCAAGGCCGGTCACGTCATGAAGCAGCCCTTTACAGCGAGCAAGGAGAATGCCGAGCCGCTCGAATCCATTCCGGCCGAGTAATTCTTATCGCATGAAAATAAAACCGTCCGCAGACAGCGGACGGTTTTATTTTGACGTCGGGCGAACCTATTTGGCCGCTTGGGTTGTTTTCTGGTTGCAGCCCGGACAGTTCTTTGCGGCGGGGCAAACGGCGCACTTTTTGTCGCAATTGCCTTTTTTGTCGCAGACAGCCTTCTTGCAGCACTCCGCGTTGCAGCACTTCGCATCGCAGGCTTCGGCCTTCACGCGGATCTTGGCGAAGCCCTTGACAAGGCCCTCGATGTTGTTCTTCGAAGTGTCGTAGACGACGGTCACCTCCTTGCTGGGAACGTCGACCTTCACGTCCTTTACCCCCTTCTCGAAGGGGATGTTGTCCATGATGCGCTTGGCGCAGTGCTCGCAGTCGATGTCGGTCTTGAATACCGTCGTTACGGTCGATGCCTTCTTCGCGTCTTTCGCTGCGGCCGAGCCGGTGCCCAGCCCCAATGCTGCCATGAGGCAGACGAACAAAATCTTTTTCATACTCGTTTCGTGTTGGTTTTAATTGTCAATCGTTTAATTGTATAGTTTCGTACCGTTGCTTTTCGTGCCGGTTGCGGGTTGCCGCTCTTCGGCCGTGGCCGAAGAGCGAATTTGTCTGTCTGGTTCTCTATCGGCACCGTAAAGCATTCTCAATACAGGTTCCACCGCAGGCCGATATAAAAAACTTTTTCCGCTTTCAAGCCTCCCTTATCAAAGGGAGGTTTGGAGGGATTGTCTGAATCCGCGCAGCGGCAACGACATACGGGACATTTCGTCACTTCCGAGTCTTGCCTGCGTCGATTCTGCAAACCGTTCCGGTTTGGAGGGATTGTCTGCTCGGTTCTCTATCGGTACCGTAAAACGTTCTCAATACAAATTCCACCGCAGGCCGATATAGAATTTCCTGCCCATCAGCGGTCCCCACACGACCGACGAGTTGAAGGCCGTGGTGTAGGGGTGGTCGGCATTGAGAATCGGGTGCTTCTGTTTGTAGTTGCCGATATTCTCGCAACCGAGGTAGAGGTCGAGTTTCTTGATCTTGCGGCTTACCTGTGCGAAGAAAATCGGATATTTGGGCGACAGCTCCGTCGCGGTCGGGTCGCCCGTCTGCGAAGGCAGGCGCATCGGGCCGTTGAGCTGTGCTGTGGCGTCGAATGTCCAGCGGCGGAACCGCGTGGCGTACTGAATGTTCAACAGCGCCTTGTAACGGCTTACCAGCGGCCGTTCGACCTGCACGTGTCCGCCGTCGGGACGGTCGAGCGTCATCGACGAGTTGGTGTAGCGGTAGGTCGCGAAGAGGTCGAGCCGTTCGACGGGTGTCCAGTTGAAATCGACCTGATACGTATCGGTGTAGGAGCGCCGGTCGGTGTTGTAGAACATCACTTCGGTGGCGTTGTACTCCTGATCGGCCACGACCTGATTGTAGAACTGCGTGCGGAAGTAGTCGAAGCTCAGCGTGGCGTCCTCGGCCTTGATGAGTCCGAACGACTGCGTAAGGCTGCCGCCGACCGTCAGCGCCTTCTCCATACGGTTGAAGTCACGGTAGAGCGTGTTGAAATTGTAGCCGCCGTTCCATGCGTTGCCCTCGAAGGCGAAGCGGCGGCCGGTGGCCAAGACGCCGATGTTGTCCGTCACGAGATTCGTCGAGCGGTAGCCCAGACCCGCCGATGCGCGCAGCGTCAGCAGACGGGTGATGTTCCATTTGATGTGGCCGCGCGGCGTGAAGTAATACTTGTCGTAGAACGAGTTGTAGTCGCCGCGTGCACCGGCCACGAGCGAGAACTTGTCCTTGATGGCATAGGTGTACTCTGCATAGAGACCCGCTTCGTTCTCGTTGTGGTCCATGTTGTAATTGCGTCCTGCGATCTGGCCGTCGTAGACGAAATCGTTGACGAGCCGTTCGTTGAACGACTGGAGGTGGGCCGAGAGACCCATGATGAGCGACGAACGGTAGGTGAAGTAGTGGCTGTACATCGCGTTGAGCGACACGGAGTTTTCGTTGCCGGCGTAGTCGTTCAGACCGAAAGAGGAAGACTCGTTGAAATGGTCGAAATCGGCCACGAAGGCGATGTTCGAACGCATCTCGTCCTGTTCGTCCTTGTCGTAGACGGCGGCACCGACGGGCATTCCGAGCTTGACGTAACCGTTGAACCCGCGGTTGCGGATCTGCGAGCCGTAGAGCGAACCGTCGTCCAGCGCGATTTGGCGCATCTGGTCGCGCATCGAGTTTTTGTATCCCATGCTGCCGCCCAAGCGGTTTTCGGCGGTCACCTTGAAGCCCCAGCGCAGTTGCAGCCCGTTGTCGGCAGCGTAGAGCCAGCGATTGGCGACATGCATCGCGCGGGCTTCGGGCAGGTCGCGGAAGCCGTCGTGGTTGTGGTCGTAGGATTTGGTGTCCATCGAGCCGTGGGCCAGCACGATGGTCGACAACTTCTTGTCGCGCGTCACGGGCAGCGCCGTCGAGAGGTTCAGCTCGGGTTTCAACTCGTCATCGAGGTAAAGGTTCACGAAGAGACGTTCGTCGTCGGTCGGCTTGCGGTGTTCGAGGTTGATCTGCCCCGTGATGGCTTCATGGCCGGCCGTGACGGACGAGACACCCTTCGACACCTGAATCGAGTTGAGCCACATGCCCGGCGTGTAGCTCAGGCCGTAGGGGGCTGATAGACCGCGCATGATGGGGCGGTTTTCGTCGAGAATCTGGGTGTAGGTGCCGGCCAGACCGAGCATCTTGATCTGCCGCGCGCCCGAGATGGCGTCGCTGTAACCGACGGTTACCGAGGCCGAATTTTCGAACGATTCGGCCAGATTGCAGCAGGCCATCTTGCAGAGTCCTGCGAACGAGATGGTCTCGCCCTTGAGGATGCCGTCGCGCTTGACGTAATTGCCGCCCAGCGTGCTCTCCACCACCACGCCCTCGATGTCCACGCCTTCGGATTTGAGACGGAAATTCTGCTCGGCAACGCCGTCGGCGATGCGGATCGTATCGTTGACATAGCCCAGATAGGAGGCTACCAGCCGGTCGTAGTTCTTGACGCGGTGAACGGTGTAGGCACCTGTCGCGGAGGTGCTGGCGCCGATCGTCGTTTCGGCCCAGTAGACCGATGCGCCGACGAGCGGATTGTTGTCGGCGTCGGTGACGATGCCGCGCAGTTCCTGAGCCGCTGCGGTCGATGCGAGGCCCAGTAGGGATAGAAATAAAAGTGATTTTTTCATCTGTGATTCCTGTTGTGTGACATAAAACATGCTCCGACCGTCGTACAGGGTCGGAAACGAGGAGTTTTATGCCGCAACAGGAGGTGCCCGCAATCCTTTGTGCAGGATGAACGGGGCGACGTCGAGCGGGATTTTCCGCCGCGTGCGATAGGCCGGATGAGCCGGCTGCGAAGCCTCGTCGGGCGCGCTCTGCAACCTGAAAGGCGGCAGGACGGCGACGGGCGTGTGATGTTGACGAAGGGAGGCGTCTGCGTTCGAGACGACATAGAGCAGATGATCGGCTTCGCTGTGGCTGCCCAAGCAGTTGCAGCGCACCGTCGTGCTGTGGGCGATGCACTCGTTGCCGTGATCGTGGTGGCAGACGTGTTCCACGCCGTGAAAATCGTGCAGATGGTCCCAGATCATCCATGCGTCTGCGGCTACCGAACCGGTATAGCTCAGCAGCAGGACGAGGAGGAAGCATATCTGCCGGAATTTCATCTCTCTTGCTTTCGGTTAAATCAGGTTACAGTCGCGAAGTTTCTCGATCCATGCCGCAGCGTCGCGCGTTGCGGTCGCTTCGTCGATTTCGTACCGCTCGGTAAGCAGGCGTGCCGCGTCGTCGACGCAGAACTCCTTGCCGCAAAGTGCATTCCACAGGTAGAGCGCACTTTCGTTGAGCGAAATGATCTTGGTCATATCGACGCCCAGACGGCCCTGCATGATGACGACATGCTCGCCGGCCATCTCCCGAACCTTGTATTCTTCGCGAATTTTCATCGTTAATTATATCCTAACGCAGCAAAAGTAACAAAAATTATTCGAGATGCCTAATTTTTTGCCGATTCTGCTCTTTTTCATCCCCGATACGATTGCCGTCAGTATTTCAGTTTTTGCAGCAACGCTTTCCGTTTGGCGTCGATGCGCAGGCTTTCGCGCCCTTTCTGCAACGCCTTGTTGTGTACCCAGCGGTCGAGCCGCCGCTCGGTGAAGTAGGGCAGCGTTCGGTCGAACTGTTTGACGAGCGCTACGCTGAAAGCCCATGCCACCGCCATATCGATGTAGTACTCCCCGCTCGGCAGGGCGGTCAGCCGATCGAGGCGGCAAGGGTCGAATTGAGCGTCGAGATAATGCGCTAGCAGCGTGACGACTCCGAAACGGACGATATAGGTCTGCCCGCTTGCGAGCCACGCATCGATACGGGGCAATACGGCTGCGGGGTCGCGCCCGAGTGTCTTCATGCCGCAGGCCGTGATGTCGCAGGTGGCCCAGTTGTCGATGTGGGGCAGGAACCGTTCGAGCGCGTCGAGCGCCTCGTCGGGGCGGCGGATGCGTCCCAGCAGAATACCGTGCAAGTTGTTTTCGTCGTAATAGCAGTGGGGCAGTTCCGCGAGAAAGGCGGTCGCTTCGGACGTGCCGTGCAGTGTGCGGGCCAGCAGGCGCAGCTGCGGAATGCGGCAGCCCAGTATCCGGCAGGGGTCGATGTTTGGCGTGAGGCGGGCGGTGAATGCCGCGTTGCCGGTGTCGGCCAGTGCGTGAAGTCGTTCGGTAACGGTCATTGTGAATCGGATTAGGATCGGCAAAGAACAACATACCGTAGTATCGAGCGAGGCTCGTTCTACGGGCGCATGTCCCTGACTGCCGAAGTTTGTCCTCAGCAAAGATACGAAAAGTCTCGGCAGCAGCAAACGCCGGTTTGCTTCTGCCGAGACGGAGTATCTACGGCGCAGCCAGAGATACGAAAAACGAACGGTACCCGTACAGCCGGCGGATTTTTCATAAACGAGCAATTTAATATTGTATTATTGCGGCTTTTTATGTAATTTCGGGGGAAGTAAAATTAAAATTCGGGTTTACGATGAATAACATCTGGACATCCTGTACGGTGCAGACGGCGATTATTGCGGCAGCCGCGGTGCTGATCGTGCTCTTCGTTCTGCTGCTCCGGCGTCCTGTACAGCGGTTGGACTGTACGAGCTGCACCTCGGCTTCCGACGCCGAATGCGAACGGTGCAAATGCTGCCATAAAAACAAGCTGCGCATACGGACGCATCTGTATTATGTTTTGGGGTATTGCGCCTTCGTCATCGTGGGGCTGGTGACCTATATCACCGTCGGCGAGCAGACGCCCGCTTTGGAAAAGTACATTTCATTCGCTGCGACCCTGTCGTCGCTGATCTTGGCCGTGATCGCCATCATTTATGCGATCGTCTCGAACCAGAAAGGCGCCGAACAGTACGGCAAGATCAAGGATGCGACGGAGAATATCTCGCGCATCTCGGCGCAGTTAGGTATCTCGGCTTCGGCGCTGGAAGGTTCGTCGGCCGCGATGGTGGAGACTTCGGAAGCGCTCGGCATCTCGATTCGCGGAATGGAGGGGACGCTGCGCCATATCGATGACAATACGACGCGCATCGTCAATGAAAAGATGCAGAACGGTAGTGCCGGCGATCCCCATCCCGATAAAAAAACGCATTTCGATGTGGCCGATTTCTGCGAACGGACGTCGTTTTACGGGATGTGCGCGTTGTTGGGATGCGTCTATGCGCTGAAACACGAACGGACGTTTAAGGAGACGGATCTGATTCCGTCCGACAACGGGTATATCTGGGGATTCTTGGTGGCAGTCAAAACGATCGGCTTCGTACAGGTCTCCTCTTCGGATGCCGGCATCAAGGTCTCTTTCGTCGATGGGGCCGTGAAGAAGAATATCGAGAAAATTATCACCCGACGCATCGAGAGCGAGGATGCGTCGTGGGCGGAGGACGTGAAACGGATCAAGGATTTCTTCGGCGAGAAGTAGCATCCGGCAGGAGCAGACGGGTCGGTGGGGCGGACGTGCCGCCTTTTTGAATTTTCCGACCGATCCCTGCCGTCTATTGCGGCGGCTTTATGCGGTATTCGCAAGCGCGGTGCGATTGCCCGATGTATTTGGAATTTCGGGATTTAATTCCTACCTTGTCTGCATAAAACAGTTAAACGGCTCAAAACGATTTCTCACCTATTTTCTCACCCAAACACTTTTTCATTATGACCATTTTAGTTCTTGTTATTGTGGCTGTCATCGCCTATTTTTGGTGGAAACGGCGAAAGGAGAATGCCGAACTATATGACAGTTATCTGCAACGCAAGCAGACCGAAGAGGACGAGCGGCAGGAGGGACTCATTCTGCTGATGCAGGGATTGACGTCCGATCCCGAGTTCAACGCACGGACTTATGTGCAGCTGCTTGATGCCGCGCGGCGATTCAACCGCAAGGGCGAAAAGCAGGAGGAGATGGATCTGCTCAACGATACGGCCGCACAGCTTGCTTCCATACGCGGCGTTTCGGCCGACGAGGCCTACCGGATGATCCGTATCGTCTATTGGCGTTGTACGCCGCAGGAGCTGCATGACGCCTATCAGAGAAGTGTAAACAGCGGTAGCTCTAAAATGTAGGTTATGTTCGATTTATTGGTGGACAATCCGATTGTCAACAAGATCGAAGATCTGAAATTCTGGGTCCAAGATTTCCTGTGTTATAAACCTGCGAAACTGTGGCGGTGGGGCGTCGTGACGCTGATCGTCGTGGCCCCCTTGCTGCTGGCCTCGTTCGATTACGGAGGCCGTCCCGAGGCTGGAACGGAAGCGGTCCTGAGTCGGAACTGTACGCTGCTTTCCGATCCCGTGAAAGCCGGTTCCGAGGATGCGATTCCGCTGCGTGCGGGCAGCGCCGTGCGGATTCTCGCTACGGCTCCGGCCTATCATTTCTTGGTCGAGACGCCCGACGGCAATCGAGGATTCATTGCGCAGGAAGCTGTCAAAGGGAATGAAACGGCCTATGCGACAGGTACGTTGCAGCCCGAAGACGGCGGTGCGGCGCTGGGACCGCGTACAAAACTTCTTTTCAAGACCCGTGCCCGTGAAAAGGGCGGGGAGTATCTCGTTTTCCGAACCGAGCAGGGACGGGAGATAAAGGTGTATAAATGGATCGGCGACGTGGTGTTCGAACAGGCACTGGGCATCCCGTCGTTTGTCTTCGCGGGGCCGCGGATGACGACCGATCGTCTGCGGCGGATCGTGGAGTCGCGGCCGACGTTCGACGAGATGGAAAAGCAGGCCGCCGCCGTGCTCGCGAGCATCGTCGGCCGCATGAGCGACTGGCGCGGTGCCGACTTCCCCGTCGGTGGCCGTGGCGGGAATCTCCGTGGTGGATATGGAAACGGGGTACACGGCACCGAAGGTGAAGATGACCTTCCGAAACGACACGCTGATCGCCGCCGATACGCTGGGCTTCACGAAGCGGAATGCCGGTATCTTGGCGACGCTGCCGCTGGCGGGCTGGATTGTAGACAATGGCGTGGTGCGTGCGCTGACCGGTAAGGGGCAGTTCCATAAGGCCGAATGGAGCGAGGTGGACGATATTCCGGCGGGCGGCAAGAAATCCGACGGCACCTCCGTTTGGGGTATTCTCTCCGTGATTTTATCCGTTTTCGTGGGCATCGTCGCGCTCGTATTGTTCGGTACATGGCTCGTTTTCCTCTTTGCATGGTTTCCCTACACGGCGCTCTTCGCCGGTTATGTACGCGTGCTGCCGAATGGGGTAATACGGGTACTGTTGCTGTTGGCGGGGCTGCTGATGCTCGATATCGTGGCGGTGGGACTGGCCTTGTCGATGAACAAGGGTTTCTGGTTCCTCTTGGCGGTCTGCCTCTATTTTACGTACCGTGTGACAAAGGCGTTCCTGCGGCATTCGATCTCCGAGGGGCGTTGTCCGAACTGCCACAGGATGTATGTCATGTCCGATCCCGAGTGCGTCGATCAGGAGGTCGAGCATGGCAGCGAACTTCACGCGCACGATGTCTATTCGCATACCACCGAGACTTCGACGACCATTACGCGGCATTTCCGCCGCGAATATGAGAGTAAGGATTATCGCGACGTTACGACCCGCTGGGCCTGCGTTTGCCGCAATTGCGGATGCACGGTGACACGGACGCATCAAGAACACGTCTACGAATGACGCAAACGAGGCGGTCTTTTAGACCGCCTCGTTGATTTTTATTTTTTGGTTGCCCCGCTTTCGAGAATCGAGACGATCGAGAAGAGGGTGTAACAAATTGCTCCGAACCCCATCAGCACGCGCGAGGGGACAAAGAACTTGGGCTTGAACAGGGCCTCTTCGTACAGGAACGCCGCGATGAACATGCAGGTTAGCGCCGTAACGACGGGAATGATCGGGATGCGTTTGGCCAGCGGGAAGTCGGCGTGCCAGATTTTGGCCAGAAGGATCACCTTGCTCGATATGCTCCAGCAGATGAGCGCCAGACCGATCAGTACGAACCCGACGAAGTTGGTCGTATGTCCCCAGTGTGCGAAGATCATGATGAGTCCGAAGACGAAGGCTACGCTGCCCATCGTGAGCACGAGCGCGATCCATTTCGATTTTTCCCGTAGCGTATAGGTTCCGCGTATCTGCCGTGCGATGCTGGCCACCAGCGCGATGAGCGAGGTGCAGACGCAGGCGATGCCGAGCATCACGCTGCCCGCCACGGTGTGGGAAGCGTCGGGACCCGTGCCGAAGAGTACGAAGGCCCAGATCCAAGCTGCGGCCGTCACGATGGAGACTACGGCAATCAGCAGCGACGACGTGCCTTTGGAGAACCCTTCGGGATTGACCGAGAACGAGGTGTCGTTAGAATTCTTGGGGATCAGGATGAATTTCGTCGAGGAGGTCGCCGCGGTCGAGACGCAGGCTGTGATCAATCCCAGTCCGCAGACGACGTGGCCCGTGACGAAAGCGCCCGGAATGCCCGATGGGATGATCAGAAGACCGCAGACGAGCGTCATCAGCGCGAAGGCATAGCCGATGACCGGCAGGAGGTAACGTACCGTCTGGTTGTAGGTTCCGATGAGCTGGCGGATAATGGTAGCCGCCGTGCAGTAGAGTGCCACGCAGATCGAGCCGAGGAAGAAGATCACAGGGCCGGCTGTCAGACGACTCGGGTCGCCGCCTGCCGAGACGATGTAGATACCGTAGGCAAAACAAAATGCGGCCATAGCGAGCGGTATGCCGCGAAAAAGGATACTTATACCATAATTCATAGGGCGGATGTTTTTTCGCGCAGGCTGCAATTCTCAAACCAAATGCGGAGCGGATTCGGCGGAATCGATCGAAAATACGCCCTTTGTTCCTATTCATCCGGTTTTCGGAGCGATCGGACGCGTTCGATGCGTCGCATTTCACCGGAACACTTGTTTTTTCGCGGTCGCTGCCGACGATCTTCCGTCTAAATAAAATTCCCGTTCATCCAAAAATCCAGAGGCCGGCCGTTATCGACAGCCGGCTTTTTTGTGTCGAGCCGTGTGGCGGAGGGAGTCGGAGTACACGCGGATGGGTTCATGCCGGCATTCGCCGGCGCTTCGGATTGCGGCAGTGTCCGTTTCGCCGCTCGGAAAAGGGCGCGGAAGACGGGAGAACGACCTCTTCGCCGCAAGTTCAAGCGGGTCGCCCGATGTACGATTGACGCCGATAATCGAATCGGAATGGCCTGCGGTCGCTCCTGTCAGATAAAAAATTTAAGCGGAGTGCCGGTCTGAAGACCGAAACTCCGCTTAATGTTTGCGGTTGGATACGCCGTCCGAACCGGACTGCAATCAGACCGCTTGATCCCGAGATCCGAGGTTTTGCCGCCGGATGCCGGAGACCGGCTATTTAACTGCTTTTACGATTGCCTCGAATGCTTTCGGCTCGTTCATCGCCAGATCGGCCATTACCTTGCGGTTGATGGCAATTCCCTTGGCGTTGATTTTGCCGATGAACTCCGAATAGGTCATCCCGTATGTGCGAACCGCGGCGTTGATACGCGTGATCCACAGCGAACGGAACGTCCGCTTTTTGATCTGGCGGTGTGCATAGGCATACTGCAGACCCTTTTCGACCGTGTTTTTGGCAACGGTCCATACATTTCCCCTTGAACCAAAGTTACCCTTGGCAAGTTTCAAAACCTTTTTTCTTCTTGCGCGTGACGCAACAGTGTTGACTGAACGTGGCATACTGAAAAGTTTTTGATAGAGCTGTCAGCGACGTGATTCTCTCACGTTCTTCGGGGCTGATTCGCTCCGTTGTTAATAATAGTGTTGAACTCCGGCCGATTATTTAACCAGCAGGTTCTTGATCTTGGCCTCGTCGGCCTGCGAAACCGTGTCCGAATAGCAGAGGTTACGCTTTTGTTTTGTCGTCTTTTTGGTCAGGATATGACTGTGATAAGCGTGTTTGCGCTTGATCTTACCTGTGCCGGTGAAAGTAAAACGCTTCTTTGCAGCGGCATTTGTTTTCATTTTTGGCATTGCCGTAAAAGTAATTTAGTTAAACATAGCGTGCAAAGATACGAATTATTTCGAAGATTCTTCGCGCCGCGCCGTTTTTTTCGGGACGAACGGCGAATATTGCAACTTTCGCGTCGTTGGGATGTCTAATGATCGAATAACGGATATTTTGCCTATCTTTGTTCCTAACACCTAAAACTCGAACCAATGAAAAAAGTATGGATTGCCGTCGTCGCCGGTCTGTGTTCCGGCACGGTTTCGGCACAGGAGAAACTGCACGTGAGCTCGGCGGAGCTGCAACAGGAAGATGCCATTGCGGCACTCGGCGCACTGGGAGTGAACATGCTGCGTTTCGATTTCAGCGATTTTACGCGTAAGAACTATGCGATGACTGTTTATATCGACGAGGCCGACAGCACGGGAACCGAACGGATGCACGACGCGCACGCGGGCGGTACGCGGCTGCAGTTGACGAAGCTGCCGGAGGAGGTCGGTGCGAGATTTCGAAAGTCTTTGCATTTGCCCGAGACGGCCGAAGATTTCGCGCGGGGACATTCTCTGACGCTGATCTTTACACCGAAGAACGACTCGACCAAACTGCTTACGGTGAATATTCCCGGGATGATGCGGTTCAGCACGCCGCTTAAACTGCGAGGCTGCGAACAGAATGGAAAATTGCATTACTTTTATGTGCTGCGGCCCTTCAAACTTCCGGCGGTAGAGGGCGAGGAGGTGAAGATCCCGCTGGCCTTTTACAGTTCGGGCTGGTATGATCCGAAGGCGGGCGTCGTGCGCAGCTGCGGTTCCAACGAAATCGATCCCGAATTGAAGGACGAGCTGGTCGGACTTTCGCCGCACTATTACGTCGTCGGCGTGATTTTCAAGGAGAAGAAATAGCGCTTCAGCAATGCTGCCGAGGCGATAAACGCGTAGCGTATGACTTGGATATTTGTTTTTCGGCTGGTCGTGGCCGGACTGCTGGGTACGGTGGTCGGCGTCGAACGCGAGTGGCGCGTCAAGGAGGCGGGGTTTCGTACCCACTTCCTCGTCTCGCTGGGCAGCGCGCTCTTCATGATCGTGTCGCAGTGGGGGTTCGAGGAGTTCCTTGCACAGCACGACGGGCTGCGGCTCGATCCGAGCCGCGTGGCGGCGCAGGTCGTCAGCGGCATCGGTTTTATCGGTGCCGGTGCTATTATCTTCCACCGCCAGATCGTGCGCGGACTGACTACGGCGGCGAGTCTCTGGGCCATTGCCGGCGTGGGCATGGCTACGGGCGCCGGGATGTACGGCGTCGCGGCGGCAGCCACGGTGCTGACGCTCGTGGGGCTGGAGGTGCTCAACCTGATCTTCGGCGGACTGGGGGCGCATCGCACGGCGCTCGTCTTCTCGGCCTTGGAACGCGAGGCGATTCAGGATGCGCTGGAGCTGCTGCGAAAACACGGTTACAGTATCGTCTCTTACGAATTGGAGAGCGAGCGCACCGCGTCGGGAGTTATCTATCGGGCCAATCTGTTGTTGCAGGCGCGCAAGAACAAAAAGAGCGACGCTTTCGTCGAACTGTTGCAGCAGGATCCGCGTGTGTTGGTGGAACGGATCGCCTGACAGTGAGGCATCGAATGGAACTCGCGGCAGTCTGTACAGATTGCCGCGAGTTGCTCTTCAGGGGAAGTTCGGAGAGCCCGTCTTTTATTTTTCGGTTATTGTTTTCGGATTTCCGGGGTATACTTTAAGAAGTATTACCCCGTGCGGGGGGACGTCGGCCGAGAATGTATCGTTTGTTTGCGCGATATCCTTCTGCCTCCAGATGTCCCGTATTGTCTGTGTTCCACTGATGCCGAGTTGTTTGAGTTTGAACGATATCTGTGCGGTATCTAATGCCTTGTTGAATAGTCCAACAGCCATGGCTCCGTCTTCGAGATGTTTAACGAAAATCACCTGCTCCCCCTGCTGCCAAATAGGTACGGCATGAATACCGAGCGGATCCTGATTTACTGCTATCACCTCGTCGTTCGACAGGAGCGATTTAGTGAATGGATCTATCCGAGCCAAGTCGCATCCTATGAGCAGAGGCGATGCGAGCATCGCCCAAAGCGACATATGCGTGTACTGCTCGTCTGCCGACAGCTTCGTGTAGTGTAGTTTGGGTCCCCATCCGACGAGCCCTACGACGAGCATATCTGCATCGGGCCAGTGCCCGGGTCCGCAGAAAGGGGCCCACTTGTGCTGTTCGAATCCGATTGTGGATATGCTCTTCCACGTGTCACGAATATCGCCCGTTGTGCGCCAGCAGTCGGCGTATTGTACCCAAGCCGGAGCATCGGCGAACGGGGCTGTGTTCGAAAGACTGTATACGATGTCTCGGTCTGTGGCCCTTAGCGCATCGTGCATCTCTTTCACGTGATATACGTCGTTTGGATTCCAGTCGTACTTTAGATAGTCGATCTTCCAGTCAGCCCACTGCTTCGCATCGGCTTGGACGAATGAGTAAGGTCCGTGATGATATACCTCCTTACGGTCTTTCCAGTAATCGCCGTCCTTCTTTTCGTATCGATAGTTTTCGTTGTGATTTCCGTCCTTTATCCATTGGTTCACGCCGTCAGGATTGTCGGCGTATGACCCTATGTGTGCCGCGTATGTTCCGATCCACGGCGAGGAGTATATTCCGAGCTTGAGCCCCATGGCGTGCACCTCGTCGGTGAGAGCCTTCATATCAGGGAACTTCTGGTTTGGTTGAATGGCGTTGTACTTACCGCCACGTTTACCCTGCCACCCGTCGTCGATGTTTATGTATGCCCATCCGTGGTTTACGAGTCCCGATTCGACCATTGCCCGTGCAGAAGAGAGCACCTGCTGCTGCGTGACGTCGCGTGCCCAGCAGTTCCACGAGTTCCATCCCATGGGCGGCGTGAGCGCGATACGATCACCGATGACGATTCTCAGTTCACGGGAATCCACCCCGAGTTTGTTTTTCGCGGAGACGGTCACGCGGTATGTTCCAGCTTTTTCGACACGACCGGTTATCTGTCCGGTGGCGGTGTCGATACGCAGTCCTTTGGGCAGCCCGTCGGCCTCGAAATTCATGGGTCTGTCGCCGGAAACGGGGACAGAGAACAGGAACTGGGCGTTGGGTCGTGCACCGAATACCTTGGGGCCGTTGATTCTGGGCGTGGGCGGTGTGGGCGGCGTTAGGATGTAGGGAGTGAGGTCTGGCACGTCGGGCGACGGCTGCGCTTGTGCCGCAGAGGTACTGCTGAGCAGTACCGCGGCGAGAAGAAGGGGAAGTAGTTTCTGCATCATGGAATTATTGGTTAAGAAAGTTCGTATTGTAAATATCGACGCGGCGCCGCAGCCGTTCGAGCCGTTGCGGTGAGGCGGAATCCACTGCGTAAACAGATGGAAACATTCGGATTGCAACTGATTACCGAGCTGCAACCCCGCCGCTTCATGCGGCGGGGTACAGTCTACGGTAATTTCGGGACGGATTATTCTCCGGCATCGATCAAAACGGGTTCGAATTCGGACACCGATACCAGATTCGTGCGGTTGGACTCGGTCAGTTTCAGGCGCAGGTAGCGGCCCGTACCGAGTACCAGCTCGCTGCGGAAGTCGCCGACTACCGTCGTGTTGCTTTTGTCTCCGAAGTCGAAGAACTGCGCGGGCATCCATGACTCGCCGTCGTCGGACAGCTCGATCCAACCCGCTTTCAGGTCGGTGACATAAGTGCCGGTGCGGCGGGTAAGGGTCATGCCGGCGTAGTGGCAGACCTTGCCCAGATCCCAGTCGATGGTCACGGGCAGCACCTTGATATCGCCTTCGCCGCTGTTGTTGTAGCGAGATTCGTACATCGTCGAAGGGAGACCGTCGGTGATCAATTCCGGGCCCGCGTTTGTTTTCCATGAACTGCACGCTACGAGTATCCAGTTGTTGCGGTCGCTGAAAACGGGGTTGAGCGCGATGTGATAAAGTACCGTATTGTCGTCGCCGATTTGGAATTTGGAGTTGCTTTTCAATTGGACGGCCAATGTATAGAAGCGGTCGGGAGTGAGCTGCGACTTGTCGATCTCGAAATGGGATACCGCTTCGCGCTTGCCCGCCTCCAGCTGCGCCGGCGTAAAGGAGACGGCGGCGGCCGGAATCGGGAGGTACTTTGTTCCGTGGGCGGCATTGTAGGCGTCGAGTACTTCGTCGCCGTAGACGTATTCGGTCGTGGTCTCCCATTTGTTGTCGAACTTGACATACGCGGTGAAGTCGAGCGTCGAGGAGGTGCCCAGATCGCATTCCACAACGCCGGCATTTTTGGCCAACACCTCCGTTTCCAGCATCTTGGGATTGATGAAGATGACGTCGAGTTCCTTGTTTACCGCGGATGCGGAGGAGGAGAGACGCAGCGGAATCACGTAGGAGGTCAGATCGCCGAGCTGCTTCAGTCCGATGCAATCGAGCTGCACGGTGAACGCCGTCGAGGGATGGTCGGCGTCGACCGATCCGGCGGTGTTCACCAGCCGGTAACAAGCGGGATCGAGTGCTGTGTAGGCGGTGCCGTTCGCTTCGTTATAAGCTGCCAGCGCGTCGTCCGACACCCCGATTTCGAGTTTTGAGGGCGTGACGGTATATCCGCTGCTGAAGGCGCGGAAGGTGTAGTCGCTGGTCTCCTCGACATCGTAGAAATTGGCTGTTTGCAGGTCGTTGTTGAGCAGGTAGACGACCGAATCCAGCAGATTGTCGTCGCGATGATCCGCTTCGCAGCCGCCGAGCAGCAACGCTCCGGCGATAGGTATGATGAGCTGTTTGAGTTTCATGATTGTCTGAATTGAATTAGGATTACCAACCGTAGTTCTGCGTGCATTTCACACGGTCCATCTCCTCCTGCGAGATGGGGAAGAGGTAGCCGCGCGGGGAGAATTTGCGATGGCCGTCGCGGGCGCTGTCGTGCGCGCAGAGCGTGCGTTTCCAGAATTCGCCGTTTGGCTTGTGGTCTTTGGCGTCGACATTCATGCCGTAAACGTCGCCGTGTTCGGTCTCGGCCGTCATCCATGTGCGGATGTCGAAATAGCGCAGGTTCTCGTAGCATAACTCGACGCGGCGCTCGCGGCGAATCAGGTCGCGCATCAGCCTCTGATTGCCGGCCGCTTCGGGATAGACCTCTTCGATGTCGGGAACGCCCGCACGTTTGCGTACCCTGTTGAGATAGGTCAAAATATCCGTATTTCCCGGATCGTATTCATTGAGAGCCTCGATGTAGTTGAGCAGGATTTCGGCGTAACGGATGACCGGCCAGTCGAGGTAACCCCACGTTGCAACGTCGTATTTGTCGCCGTTGGTGGCTGTATCGCGCGTGTAGTCGATGAACTTGTGGGCCAGATATCCCGTAGCCGTGTAGTTCTGCTGCGTGGCGCCGTAACCCGAGTTGCCGCCGTTGTAGAACTGGATGTCGGCCTTCTTCACGTTGCCGCTGTGCCACGTCATGCCGCTCCAGAAGACGTTGATGTAGAACCGCGGTTCGCGGTTTTGGTACATCGTGTAGGTGTTGGCCAGTTGGTCGCCGTAAATCGGATGCGTGAAGGTCGAGAAGCCCGTCTCGCTGTATCCCGATTCAGGATCGATGATCGGACGGGTTTGGTCGTCGTTCGTGTACCCAGTGATGGGGTAGCGGCCGTTGACCATCGCGAAGGCGTCGATCAGTTTCTGCGTCGGTCCGTAGCTGCCGTAGGCGCGGGTGCGTGCCGTGCGCGGTGTCGTGGAGACGCCCCAGTTGTAGGCGTTGACCAGATAGGTGAAGATACGTTCGGTGACGCCGTTGACCGGACCGACCTTCGTGTAGAGGTTGTGCATGTTTGTGTAGGGATCCGTGCCGTCGGCGCCGATGAGGCCGTAGATGCCCATATCGATCACGTCCTTCGCCGCGCGGGCGGCCGCCTCCCACTTCTTTTCATCGTAAACGGTCGGAAAGAGCGGATTGCCGAACTTGTCGATCACGTTTTTGTAGAGGTCGTTGCCGTTGAAGAGTTTACGGGCCGAATAGAGCAGCATCCGCGAGCGGATTGCCAGTGCGGCACCTTTGGTGGCGCGGCCATAATTGGCCGTTTCGCCCGTCCATACTTCCGGCAGCCCTTTGCTCGTTTCGTAGAGTTCGTCCGTTACGTAGTTGATGCACTCCTCCCATGTGTTGCGTTCGCGTTCGTTCAGCCCCTCCTGCGTGAAGTCGACCGGATCGTCGCCGATGAGAAAAACGGGTCCGTAGGCGGACATCAGCTGCGAATAGTAGTAGGCGCGCAGAAAGCGGGCTTCGTTATAGTGGTAGTTCTTGTCGACATCCGACATTTCGGGGCATTCGAAGACATGCTGCATGAAGTAGTTGGCCTCGCGGATGCCTTTGTAGAGGTTGTTGTAGGTACGTGCGCGGTAGAGATCGTTGCTCGGACTCCACGTGTCGTAGTTGATGAGCGAGTAGTTGCGGCCGGTGAATACGATCGATCCGTCGTCGTCGCAGCACGACCACGGCAGAGCTTGGCCGCTCGGGTCGCTGTAATTGGATTGGTAGCCGTAAACATTGGTCAGATACTGTTCCGTAGTTTTCGCTTTTTGGAAGATCTGCGCCGCAGTCAGCGGTTCGTCGGGCTGCCGGTCGAGGTAGTCGTCGCAGGCGGTGAATGTGATGCCGGCGATCAGGATCGACCCGAATATTTTCAGTATGCTTTTCATGGTCATTGTCGTTTGGTTTAGAAGCCGATCGTAAGGCCGATGTTGATGACACGGTTGTTGGGATAGTTCGTCGCGCCGGTTTGCAGGTCGGGATCCCATAATTTGAAGGGGCTGAACGTAAGCAGGTTTACCCCCGAAAGATAGATGCGCATATTCTGCATGGCCATCTTCTGTGCGATGCGCTTGGGCAG
>ENA-UEYL01001340-UEYL01001340.1-human-gut-metagenome-genome-assembly--contig:-NODE-1340-length-21571-cov-4.993533_pt1 | contig 21571 bp, 24 predicted proteins | sample MGYA00242941_ERZ507946 | MGnify/ENA primary metagenome ERZ507946 (study PRJEB26167, sample SAMN06115482) | human gut metagenome | host: Homo sapiens | place: China:Guizhou | collected 2015-03-11...
GGCTACATGATAGTTGACCATCATAACAAAACTGTCATCAACGGCGCAAGAATACTGGCGATAGACCAACTGCTGGACTTCGCCACCCCGGAGCAACGCTTCAACCGCATCGAGGACTTCATAGACAAACTGTTTTCCCTTAATCCCAAGATAACACAGGCAGAGATACATGAGAAACTGAGAAAACAGCACGCCTACATCAAGAAAGGTGTCATCTATTTCCACGGAGAGACACGACCGCTCAAACCCTACATGGCAGAGGCGATAGACCGGAACAACCGTATCGCATGGGTGGAAATGTTCCAACCTAAGAATGAACAGGAAAGAGACCTCCTGTGTAAATTTTACAAGGTGGACAATCCGGAAATGGTCACCCTCCAGCCTGAGAAGAACCAATCCTATACCAATGCCGTCAACCATTTGCATGAAATCTTCAATGACGAAAGCATTACCTATGTAAGAGGCAAGCTAAAGGAAGAGGGCTTCATCATCCGTCAGGAAGAGGATGCCACCTATGCCATCAACTTCCACAAACATATCCTTGTCAACCTGACCGAAGAAGGCTTTGACTTGAACCGCCTGAAACCACAGCCACAAAGCAAGCAGCCACATCAGCAGAAGGCAACCAACAATCCTCCCACTTATCTTGTCAAGTTACGGGACAGCAAGGACGGAAGCCGCAGTGAAAAACGGGAATGGGAAGTCGGACAGAAAAACGGTTATGACGAGGTGGATGACGGTCGTTCCCTGAAAAGGTAGGACTTCCTGCCGTAACCTTTTCGGTCACTATGAACCCGGATAACCCGATATTCCATGTCGGAATGTCCCCGGTTATCCTAACCCGATGCGCAAAAGTGTTGTGCATTTCGTTTTCCGAATACCGCTGTAATAATTTTGCCTGAAAATTATAAAACGAAACGGCATGATACAAACACCGGTCATAGTGACATTCGCCAACCAAAAGGGAGGTGTCGGCAAGACCACCCTTTGCGTAACCTTCGCCAACTACCTGGTGACGATGGGTGTCCGTGTCGTTGTGGTCGATTGCGACTTCCAGCACTCCATCGTCAAATGCCGCAAGGCGGACATCAAGAAGTACGGCGAGCAGCACATGCTTTATGAAGTGGTCGCTTACGAAGCCACTGACAAGGACGGCATGACCTCCCTGATGGAAAAGCTCCACAATGATCCGAGCATTGACGTGGTACTGATGGACTCTCCCGGTAGCCTGAAAGCGGGCGGGCTGGTTCCGATGTTCGTCAATTCGGACATCATCGTCGTGCCGTTCCACTACGATTTGGTGACAGTCCCTTCCACCGCCAGCTTCCTGATGTTCATTGACCGCCTGCGCAAAGCCGTGGGAGAACGGATGAAAGCCCGGCTCTTCATTATTCCCAACCTCCATGACGGCAGGGTTGGCAAACGTTCCGAGCTTCTGGTATGGGAGAATACGAGGGAAACCTTTTCCAACTATGGTTATGTCACCGCCAAGATGTCCAAGCGTGCGGACATGGAACGGTTCAGCACGATGGCTGCCCTTGACATGCAGGGCAGCATTGTCGCACCGATATTCAGTAAAATCTATGCCGCCATCTTCGATACGGACGCACCGATACGCAAAACCGAACTGACAGGCATTCAATTGACGGAAAACTTGAATCCGAAGCAGGAACAAAAAGAAAAACAGTCGAAGCAGGAAGCATCTACAATGGAAGATAATGAGAACGAATAACAATCACCCATAATAACATCAAGCAATGAAAAAAGACATACCCGAAATAGAAGATCTCATAGCAGGTATCAACGACCCGGATGTAGCCTTGGGTACAATACCCCAGACATCAGAAGAAGCTCCGTCAGGAGAATCCACTTTGGTTTCTGATGATGACAAATGCTGGCAAGACTTCATTTCCCTTTTGGAAACGGATGAACAAACCACGGACAAGAACGACCGCCTTGTCTGTAAATTGGACCGTGACCTTGCAGATTCCCTTGACGATTGCGACATCCATAATCGCAGCCGTTCCGATTTAGTAAACGCCATCGTCCGGGCGTTCTTCACGACCAACCTTGGTAAACTCGCCAAATACCGCCGGGAGAAGAAATCTCTGTTTATAAACTTCAAGAAGGAATACGATGGGAAAGATTAAGTGGAACGACCGCATGATTGCCGCACTTCGTGAACTCTACCCTGTGGAGACCAACGCCTATACCGCCGGAGTGCTGGGCATGAGCGAGACGGCAGTCAAGAACAAGGCAAAGGAACTGGGCATCGTCAAAATCGCCAAGTCCCTGTGGATGGAACGTGCCGCCCATATCAGCAACCATTTCCATACGGATTCCTTTTCGGAAATGGCAAGGGAATTGGGGATAAGCAAGATGAGTGTCTGCCGGATTGCCGAACATTTGGGACTCAAACGCTCCCCAACGGAACGCTATGACATCACTTCCCGCATCCGTAGCGACATGATGCACCGTGAACGCCGCCGGGTCATCTTCGGGCTGGAGCCCATCACACGGATAAAGGTGGTTTCCAACCGGGCAAGGGTCAGGCTCCGCTCGCAGTTAAAACGCAAGGGCTATACGGTAGGCGATGAACGAAATACCCTCTACTATGCGGATGGCTCCAAGCGCAGTAAGAGACAAGAGATGCGGGGTGTGAAGTTGGGACTTCAATTCCTTCCCCTTCCAGTAAGTATCATGACAGTATCAACCATCATATAAATACACCATGCAATACGGACAGATTGTATTTCTTCTTTTCATCGCGTTCCTGTTTTACTATGCCGTCCTGATAGTGCTTGACATACAGAAAGCAAAGATGGCACAGGCAGCCGAATAGGAGAACCATACCGAAGAAGAGATAGACATATCGGATGAAGCGCAGAGCTTCAAGCCGATAAAGGTAGGACGTGAAGAACCGTCGAAACAACAGGTGGATGATAAGGCTGAATCCACCGGTGACGGCAATAGTGATTCACTGCCCAAAGAGCCTTACCACCACCCCGGCTACCGTGAAGCCATCATGACTGACGGCATACTGGTGGATAATCTCATAGAGGAAATCAACCGGCTGGCGGAAACCGGCACAAGCGACCTCGGTACGGTGATATTCAACTGTGAGAACGCCCTGTAAACGGAACTTACCCGACACTCCATATATGGGGCAAAGCCCTCCCGTTCCTTTAGTGACACCTGTTCCTTTAGCGATAGAATCAAGTAAACGAATAAAAACATTTCATCAAATGAGAAGTATCAAATCAATCATCAAGGGTGCGGCACACCGCATCAAAGAGTCATGTATGGCGTTTGGACGAAAGGCAGCAATCGCCCTCGGTACATTCACGTTTGCCGTGTCAGAGGCGATGGCGGGCAGCAAGGGGGCGGCAGGCTTCACCAAAGCCACACAGGAAATCAGCTCGTATGAGACACCCGTTTCCAACCTTATGAAAGCCATTGCAGCCGTGATCGTTCTGGTCGGTGCGTTCAATGTCTATTTTAAGATGCAAAACGGCGACCAGGACGTGAAGAATATCTTAGTCCTCCAAAATTGGTTGGAAAGGATAAGAAAGGAAGTGACAAATAAAGTGCTTAGTATCAAGCGAATAAGCGATTTTTTGATTTTTCCGATTCTTGCTCAACCGACTCTTAAAAAGATATAATAAAATGATTTTTGTTTCTGATTTGTTTCTCATATATGGCTTGATTTTCATATCTTTGCACATGCTTTCAAAGGCATAATCACGATGCAGAAACGATATATCAGCATCCGAAAAGCCCAACCCTCGCAGACCCTCTGCAAAATTCATTTTCCCTTCTTTCGGGAGTAAATTACCAAAATAAAATATAAACAAGCATGGCAAGACCAAAGAAACAAGTCAAACTGAAGGAGCCGATTAAGATTCGTCTCAAACCTCTCGCAGATGGCAACAAGAGTATCTATCTTGACATCTACTGGAAGGGAGTCAGAAAGTATGAGTATCTGAAACTCTATATCATTCCTGAGGTCAATCCACTCTGCAAGGAGCAGAACAAGGAAACGATGGCACTCGCAGAACGTATCAAGGCAGAGCGCATCAAGGCTCTCCATGGTCACGGAGTGCAAGACTGGGAAACCGTCAAGCAGGGTTCACAACTCTTGACAGGATGGATCAAGAAGTATTGTGAAGGTGGAGTCAGCACCAAGAAGTCAACCCTCCATTGTCGTGTTGAAATGCTTCACACCGTGGAGAAATATCTTGAAGAGTCCAATCAGACCTTCATCACCCTTGAAGAGGTCAATGCTGATTTCTGCCGTGGGTATGTGAAGTTCCTTCGCACCTTCCCAAACTCACACTGCAAGTACATTGAGCCAAGACCTATCAGCCAGAACACGGCAAGCCGTTACCTCGGCATGTTCTCGACTACTCTCAACAATGCTGTCCGTCAAGGTATTATCCGAAACAATCCAATGAAGGAACTGGATGCCAAGGAGCGCATTCAGCCAAAGGATGGCAAGAAGGAATACCTTACCATTGAGGAACTTAAAGCCCTCATGGCAACCGACAGTTACCGCCCAGAGGTCAAGCAAGCCTTCATCTTTGCTTGTTTCACTGGATTGCGACTCAGTGATATGTACAAACTTGCACCGATTCACATTTTCAAGACTCCTGACGGCAAGGGCGAGTATATTGACATGGAAATGCAGAAGACGGAGAAGCCTGTCATCATCCCACTCTCTGAAGAGGCAAAGCGTTGGTTACCAAAACCAAAGGGAATAACAACTCCCTTCTTTGATATACCAACTACTCAGACCGTCATAGGCAGAGCCCTTCGCAAATGGGCAGAGGCAGCAGGTGTAGAGAAGCACATCAGTTTCCACTGTTCACGTCACACCTTCGGCACAATGATGCTGACACTTGGCGCAGACCTGTTCACCACAAGCAAGTTGATGGGTCACACCAACATTCAGACCACTGAAATCTATGCGAAAATCGTAGATAAGAAGAAGGAGGAAGCCATCAACCTCATTGATGGAATGTTCAAGTAAAGGATGTACTTTGAAAGTACCCCCCTTCAAAGAGTTAAGGGAGGTGACTTGAAATCACCCCCTTTGATAAACCAGGGTGGTGTTTCACCCCAGTGGTATAACCAATTATAACAATCATTGATATGACCATCACACTTCGACAAAAAGACCTTGAAAACGACAACAAGAGCCTGTATCTTGACATCTATGAGAATGGCAAGCGCAAGTTTGAGTTCCTTTCCCTCTACCTAATCCCTGAGATTAACCAAGAGACAAAGGAACGCAACGAGGCTACCTTGAAACGTGCGCAGGAGATTCGTGCCGAGCGCGTCCTTCATCCCGAGACCATTCCCGAGAAAGGTCACTTGATGGTTGTACCCGACATTCCCAACAATGACTCACCCGAAGTCATTGACTGGATCCAGACTTACATGGAGTGGATGGACGGCAATCCCGAATATTCCAAGAGGACTGTCGAGCAGACTCAATACCTTCAAGAACGCATGAAGGAGTTTCTGAAAGCCAAACGCAGACCGCACATCACTCTGATGAAGTTCGATAAGACATGGTTCAAGGCATTCTTTCTTTGGCTGAAGAATGACTATGTACCTCAGAAGTATGTGAGAGTCAAGGCAAAGCCGTTGAGTAATGCCAGTTTGCGGAACATGCAGCAACGCATTGTCGCAGTATTCAACAAGGCAGTCAAGACTGGCAAGTTGAAGGCAAACCCCTTCTATCAGTTGGAGAAGGAAGACACAATCTCCAAGCCAAAGTCTGGTCACAAGCTGTACCTTACACCCGATGAACTCAAACTCTTCATGGCATCCGAAGAGACTAACGGAGTCAGGGAAACCCAGTTGGCATTTGGCTTCGCTTGCCTTACAGGACTACGCATCAGCGACATAAGGGCTTTGCGATGGTCAAACATCATGAGGAACGAGGTAACGAACACACTTGTAATCGTCCAGAAGAAGACCAAGGAACTCAATGCCGTCCCAATCTGCTCAACCGCAGAAGCATGGATGCCACCCAAGAAGGATGACAAGGTTTTCCACCTTCCTGCCCATGCCAATGTGGATGCAGCTCTCAAACGAATAGCCAAGAAGGTAGGTATCACGAAGACAATCTCCTTCCATACCTCCCGACATACCTTTGGCACATTGATCCAAGCGGCTACTGGTGACATCGAGACCACCAAGAAACTCATGGGTCACAAGTCGCTCAAATCAACCGCAGTCTATGCAGACGTGCTGACTGAGGAAAAGGTCAAGGCTATCTCCAATACCAAGACGGTATTCAGGAGTCGCAAGCCACACACCGAGAACAAGAAGATTCCACGAACCAAGCGAACGGCAGCGACCAACACGCACCCTCGCAAGGTCATAGATATACAGGATAACGAATAACGGCTAACGAGCCGATTCAGGATAACAACCAGTTTCATTTCATCAAAAGCAGTGCCCTGATTCAAGGTAGTGGTTTCCGCTACCCTTAGGGGCTTGCTATCTCAAAACCAAGCATTCAGGATAACGTAAACAACTAAATATCAAGATTATGAATAAGACTATTGACAACGAGACTCTTCTTTTGAAGGTAGAGTCATTTGAGCATCGCATCGAGGTTCTGGAGAACACTCTCAGCGCAGCCAAGGAGGTATTGACACTTGAAGAAGCAGCCCTTTTCATGGGTATATCAAAGAGCAGTCTCTACAAGATGACCCATCGTCATGAGCTTCCTTTCTTCCGTCCAAACGGCAAACTCATCTACTTTGAGAAGGCTGAACTTCTGAAGTGGATGCGTCAGAACCGCAGCATGTCTGAGGCTGAGACCAAGGAGGCAGCAGCCCAGAAGCTGAATGAACTTGCCAACCACTAATCAATGAGTATTATGAATCAGGATTTCAATCAACAGCAGTACAACGACAAACTGGCTCAGGTAGCCAGCCTTGCCGTTACCTATGCCAAGGATGGCACAGGCTATCACAGTATGAAGGATGCCTTCAATGAACTGTGCGAGATTTCACATGCCAACAAGGGCATTGACCAAGAAAACACTATCGGCAGACGAACCCTGCTTGTGCAGAGTGTCTGCATCAAGGCTATCCATGCGCTCACTCCATACCAGAACGAGCGACTTGAACAGCAGCTGAAGGACATTGCTTCGGACTATCCCGAGCATCGTCACCTGCATTTCCGCAGATAGTTTCTTCTTTCCCTTTTGTCATATCATAGACATATCAATGAGAGTTACCGCTTACATACGTCAGAAAGATACATCGAAGAACGACCTTGACAGCCGTGCTTCGGTGTACTTCCGTGTCCGTGACAAAGGGCTTGATGTCAAGTGCGCAAGCGAACTTCAGATCAATCCCAATCACTGGAGCCAAGAACGACAGGGCTACAAGAGCCGTGTCAATCTTGTGGATGACGATACCAGAAACCTCTTTGACTCACAGGTCAAGGAGATTACAGGTATCATAACCAGGGAATACTATATCGGAGCAAACTCCGACTGGCTAAGACGACTGATATTTGCCTATCACCACCCCAATGCCTATTGCATGGGCAGTGGCATGGCGGTAAGCAAATCCTTTGTCATCTGGGCAGAGAGGTACCTTCAGAACAAGCATTTCGGCAAGCATCAGGAGTGCAACACCCGATGCCTGATTGACAAGGTTACTCGTTTTGAGGATGAACACAAACACCCGATGAACATTGACAGCATGACTGCCGATGATCTTCGTGTGTTTGCGGATTTCCTGTCTTCTGACTATGACATATCTATGAATACCATCGTCACTAACATGACCTTGATGCGTACCGTCTGCAACTGGGTACGAAAGCAGGGAGTCACAAACAATGACCCCTTCTTTGGCTATGACATGCCCAAGGCACTCTATGGCACTCCATATTTCCTGACCATTCAGGAGCGTGACCAAGTTCTGGATGCAGACCTAACGGATGATGCAGAACTTGCTGAGTATCGTGATATGTTCGTGTTTCAGTGTATGGTCGGATGCCGTCATAGTGATCTTGTGACCTTCACCCCCAAGAACATTATTGACGGTGTTCTGGAATATATCCCCATCAAGACCAAGGGCAAGTTAGGTGACGTTGTAAGGGTTCCTCTTATCCCCAAGGCTATGGCTATCCTTGATGGCCATGACCATGGTGATGATGAACCAATCTTCCCCAAGCATTATAACTTCAAGTTCAACGATGCTATCCGTAGAATCTTGAAGCGTGCCAAGGTAAATCGTGTTGTCACTGTGATTAACCCTAAGACACGGCTTGAAGAGAAGAAGCCAATCTCAGATGTGGCTACCTCTCATCTTGCACGAAGGACTTTTATCGGTAATCTTTACCGCATGGTCAAAGACCCTGATTTGGTTGCTTCTATGTCTGGTCATGCCAAAGGCAGCGTTGCTTTTGCCCGATACCGAGTCATTGATGATGACATGAAGAAATCCCTGGTTGAACTTATCCAGTGATTCTCTTCTTTTTGATGGCATATTCCTTTTCCCTTTATTCGGTTACATTTCAATAATATCATAGACTATGGACGATAAAAAATTACATCGTTGCTTCACTTTCTCTGAAGAGCAGTTGAAGCATCTTCGAAGCAAGAAGTACAAGATTGACCGTATGGAATGCTTCATGTCGCTTGTGGATCTTGCCGAGCCAGTTCCAAAACTTGTGCAAATCAGCAAGACCAAGCAAGTAGAAATCTTGGCAGGTCAAGTTATGGTTGACAATACCCAACTTGCCAAACTCTGGGACAAAGACCGCAAGACGGTTCCAAAGCTGTTGGATGCTATGGAGGCTGTGGGCATTTTCTCTTCTCAGGAAGTGGAAGATAACCGCATCTACACCCTTCATTGTCTCTCAGGCTGGTATGTTGATGCCAAGTTCGTGTCGAATGCCTTTGCCTTAAAGCGCAATAACGACAGTACGGCAATCATCCATGCGGAAGTTCCTGCCTCCAAGGTCATCATCACTGAGGATCCTGATGACAAGAAGAAGGACAAGGAAGGTTCTGCTTCTGCCGATGACAAATCCAATGACTCTGCCGAGGGCAACAATCCTCAGACAACTGGCAATGTGTCGCACCAATCACCACAATCTAATGATAGTGGCAATGTGGGTAAGTCTGGAGCAGATGGCAACAAGTCACCATCACCTCCTGAAAACAATTCCCCGCAGTCTGCTGACAGCCCTTCTCCCCAAGGTGAAGCCGATGGCAAGCAGAATGAAGGGAAGCAGCATGAGCAGATACCTTCTCAGCAAGGAGGACAGCAGCCACAACAGCCTAACGGCAATCAAAGACCGCCTTTCAACGGCTATCAGAAGCCTAACGGCTACTACAACCAGAACGGCAACAAATAGCCGTCTGAGGACTCAGGAATGCGACCTGCACCGCCAAACCATCCCAAAGGACGTTTACCGATACAGGACAACACGGCAAGCCGAAACGACTTTCTAAGCCCTGACGGGAACTTAGCAGGTAAAAGGACCGATTTTTAAGAGGTACTTTTCGAGAAATCCTTTTGTACTACATTATTTGTGACCAAATTTATGCAGTCCTAAAAGTTTCTCGGGCTACTCGCAGGCTCGCAGACCTATGTCCTTCTTTTTTACTGATTTATATTCATCCCTTTAATCATATTCAAAGATATGGCTAAGAAAAAGAAGATTATCAAGAAGACACCCACAAGGGTGCATTCCTTCCGCTGTACCGATAAGGACTGGAAGGAACTGAAAAAACTCGCTAAGGAATGTGGTATGAGCATAGGCAAGTATCTCGTTGAGACTGGCAAGAAGCATCACCCACGTCAGCGACTCACTCCAGAGGAAAGCAAAGCCCTGAACTCTCTGACTGAGGCACGTACCGACTTGATAAAAGTCCGCAGTAAGTTGCACGATGCTTCACCCGAGGAAAAGCAGAAGATGTTCAGATCTCCAAAGTTCATGAAGTGGTGGATTGAAGCCGTTGAACGACTCATCAAACACTGGTATAGCATTGAAGACAACCTTACTTCTCCTGTACTGACCAAAGTTCAAGAAGACGAATGATTATACTCGCAAGACCAGTAGCCTATGGCGGCAATGCCGCAAGGTACGCAATGGAGAAGGAGGATGCAACCGTGGTCAAGGTGAACCACATGCCTGACTATCTCGATGCCACCGAAATCTGGTATCGGATGAAGCATCACTGCCAGTTGCATCAACAGGACAGGACTGTTGGGCGAAAGTTGGAACGCTTCATGACCACGTTTGTACTCTCCCCATCCAAGGAAGAGTCAGAGAACTATACCTTGGATGACTGGGCAAACCTCGCTGATGAAGGATTGGAAGCTTTGGATTCAGTCGGACTTTTACCCAAAGGCTTTAAGGAGAAGGTCAAGACCAATTTCCGCAATTCTATGAGTGTTGCTGCCTTGCATCGGGATTCCAAGTCTGGAACCCTTCACCTGCATCTTGACTGTTGCCGTGTGGATAATGACGGCAAGACCAACGATGTTCACGATGTTCACATCAGAGCAATAAGGGCTGCGGAAATTATCAACGCAAGGCATGGTTGGGAGCAACCTCAGGAGGTTCGTGAAATGCGCCAACAAGATATAGCGGAGTTTTGCGAATATACCCTTCAGAAGATGGATAGTTTCGACATTGACCGTTACTTTGATATGCTTCGCATGAGAGGCTATGAGGTCAATCCAAGGTATGACACTACTAACTGCAAACTTGTGGGCTACACCATCGGCAAGAATGCCTCAGTGTTCAAGGCTTCTGCCATCGGTCGAAAGTTCATGGTATCACAGCTTGAAGCCACATGGAAGAAGATGCATCCTAAGCCTACTCAGGTCAAGATGCGACCTGCTTCACCTTCCGTTTCACCGGCTCGCCCTGCTCGCCCTGTTGCTCAGACAACGAAACCTACCCAGTCCAATTCTAAGCCATTGCCAGTTGCTACCAAGACTGCCTTCAATGTCAATGTTAGCGGTGAAATGAAGAGAATCTATATTCCGAACACGGTCAAGGACATCTTCCTCAATGAGGTTCAGGTTCCTGATTCTGATATGACTGCATCAAGAGAGGACATTTCTCATGTAGGTATGCTTCTCTTCCTTGATATGATTGATGCAGCAACAACCGTGTCCGAATCTTGTGGCGGTGGTGGTTCTGCTCCTTCCTCTGGTTGGGGTAAGGATGATGACGAAGACGAGCGTGAGCGGGCTCGCCGTTGCCTCCAGATGGCTCATGCCATGTGCAAGCCACCGCAGAAAAGACGTTCATTCCACCGTTAGACAAATCCTACATATCAATGAGAAGAACAAAACATGTAGAAGAACTCATCGAAGATGACGAGCAGAAGCCTGACTTCGATGACATGATGAACGAAGTCCAGGAAGAGATTGAAGAGCATGATGCCGAGGATGCTGTTGTCAGTCGTGCGCCTGAACTCAGGCAGTTGAGTGAGAACATTGACAAAGCGACCAACACTTGGATCAATGCAACTCTTCAACTGGAGTCTGCCATCCGTAAGTACAATTCAGCTCAGACTGCTCTTGGCAATGCCGTTGACACTATCAGTGGTAAGGTTGACACCATCAATACCCACATTGACAATGTTCTGAAGGATGCCCCAACCAAGTTGAAGGTTTCAGTCAGAGTCGATGATGTTGACTGGAAGAAGATTCAGGACATGTTCGACAAACAACATGAATGGATGACCACTCAGATGCAGAAGCATATCCGTGAGGTCAATCAAATGTTTTATGAAGAACGTAGAAGGGTTCAGGAAAGGTACAAGGAGTACGACGGAACCTACCTCGGACACTATGTGCAGTATTTCTTCTGGTTCTTCTTTGTCCTTGGACTCGTTATTTTCGGCTTGGCTATCTTCCTGATGCTCGACAGTCACTACCACTGGACGAAGTAATCTAATGTTTATACCCTCCAAAATCCCTACGAAACTTGGCATAGTCTAAGTTTGTAGGGATATTTTTTTTCTTGAAAACGTCATTTTCTTGAAAATGTGCACTATTGCCCGTTGTGGGAGCCAGATAGCATGAGTAACTTTGCACCGTCAAAATAAACGAGTGTAAACCTAATTGTTATAAAGTAAGCATTCCGTAAACCACGTATAGATGGTTATGGAATACTTTTTATATAGTCCGCTAAATGGGAATTTACAATTCTGATATACTTCAGATGTAGGTTGCCGTTTCTAAAGCAATATAAAGTTTGTTTAAACTATGGTTGGCATTGTTCAAGCCTTTGGCTTCATATCCATTTGTATCCAAAATGTCACCTGTTTCAAAAAAAGCATACAACTTCAAATTGTAGAAGTCGCACACAGATTGAACTCCAGCCAATTCCATTTCTACAGCGATGCACCCTTCTTCCATACGTTTGCGTACAAGTCCTTTTGTTTCTCTGATCATCGAATCTGTCGTCCATATTTTACCTGTAATATATGGTACAGATAATTTGTCGAAAATTATGGAAAGTTCCTTGCTTGCGGCTATATCAATATAGTCGGATGGTGCTGCAAAATAATATGAACACCCGTCCCCTCTGTAACTTTGTGTCGGTATGATAAATCTACCTTGTGTGGTTGTACGGTCAAGACTGCCACAGGAACCGAACATAATGAACTTTGATGCTCCAGTTAGCCAGCTTGCAAGATGACATTGAGAGGATGCTACTGCTGAACCTATTCCTGACAGGTAGAAAGTTATCGTAACTCCTTTATAAGTTGTTTTATAGATATGCGTATCGCCATTGCAAGCCGGCATAGTTGCAATAATTTCAGATTCGTAGGAATCAAGTAAATGCCGATGAATCTCCTTCGAGAATATTATCAGGCATATATCTGCAAAATCTCCACGTCTGCCGTAGAAATCAAACAGATTGATCATTGGTTCAGTTTCAATATCATAACTATCAGTAATCATAGCATATTGAATCAGATGTGAGTTTTATATTGCTCCGGTATCTCAAGATTGAAAGTTCTGCATAATAACAGGACGTCGTGGACATCATTTTCATCGTATTCATATCCAAGATGGAACTGTACCTGTGCCTCCGGGTTTATGCATGTTACCTCAATATTCCCGATATTTCCTTTACCTGAGAAAGTTTCGCTTGGGAAAGTGTATCCGTCATATAGAATTCCATCTTCGACATATTCGAAACAATGCAGATCGATTATTCTTCCGTTGTCATCTTTCCAGACAGTATGGCTATCGGTCGTATAGTCCATTACAACTTCTCTGTATCCCTTCCAGGTAATCACGGATATGGCCTTACCATAGTCTTTCTTCTCTACGAACAGATCGATGTCGTTATGTATTCTTGTTTCTCTGCCTATAAGTGCATCGACACCCCAACCGCCGTCCAGAAACACCTTTACAGATGCTTCAGACAGCATTTCAAGAATCTCACATGCATCAAAATAAGTGACCATAAAATTGCAATTAAAATAAACTTTGGTGCAAAGTTAATAAAATTCCGTGAGACTAAAGAGACTTATACGTAGAAAGTTAAACATACAACTGTATTTTCGCAGAAAATACTATAAAATGCCACCTGAAAAGCCCACTTTTCGTGCACATTTTTCCAACTAAAGCCATTTTTTCAACCTGATTGCTGAAACGACAATAAGGTTCACAATACCTGATTTTGCACCTTCAGGAACGCAGCACAAAATGATAGAAAATGAAAATTTCCGTTCATTTCCGTGTTAAGATATGTTAAGCAGATGTTTTCATTTTGGGGTTTTTGAAATTTTTGTTTCCAGTTTGTTTCTTTTGGTACTTTTTGCTTTTTGGGAGTGTTGATATTCAGCACTTTACAATTCGGAAGCAGATTCTCAAGAAGACCATCATGCTGACCATCGGCGGCTGTGTCGCCTTCATCGCATTGTCCGAAGCGTTACCGTTATTTTTCAAATAAACGACATCCGAAGATACAGACATGGCAATGAATCCGGAGGGTTATCCCGTTTTCAAGGGGCTGCAAAAGCCGTTGGAGTTCATGGGCATACGTGGACGTTTCCTCACACTGGCGGCGGCAGCCGTCGGCGTGTCATTCGTCGGCTTTATCGTGTTCTCCATCGCATTGGGGAAACTTGCCGGGTTCATCGCCATGCTTGTGATGATATTGGCAGGACTGGTCACCATCTACATCAAGCAGCGTGGCGGTCTCCATAACAAGCGGAAGGACAAAGGTGTCTTTGTCTATAAGAGCCTGCGAAAGAAATCCTGATTACCTAACAACAAAAACTTACAAGCGAATGGCACATATCAAAAAGAAAGTGTTTGACGGGCTGTATGCCCAGTTGGAAGAGACGGACGGCAATGTCGTCCTTTTTTCAGCCAAAGGCGAGCCCTCCGTTATCTTTGAAATGACCAACCCGGTACAACAGCTCTGTACCGATGCCGGACAGTACCTTCTCTTTCAGGATGTGCTCTCCAACGTGGTGCAGACACTCGGTGAGGGCTATGCCTTGCAGAAGCAGGACATCCTCTGCAAGCAAGCCTACCACCATAAGGTACCGGAAGATGCGGAGTTCCTGACCCGAAGCTACTTCAACTATTTTGAAGGGCGTGAGTTCACCGAGATACGCACCTGCTTAATCATCACGCAGGAAGTGGTTCACAGCCAGTTCGTGCAGTACGACCCGAAGAAATGGATGGAGTTCCATTCCAAAATATCGAAGGTGGATGACATCCTGACCGAGCGTAACATCCGCCACCACAAACTCACCAAGGAAGAGGTGGAAGAATACTGCCACCGTTTCATGGCGTTCCAGTTCCGTCACGGCTCATTCTCCATGAGCAATTTCAAGGCATCGGACGAATACTTGAAAATCGGCGGCCGTGTAGTCCGTTCCTTTCCCTTGGTCGATATAGACGAGATTAACCTCCCGTCCGTGGTGAAGCCCTATACCCAGACAAACATCAACGGCTACGGCATCGCTACCGATTTATTGTCTTTTCTGACGAATATACCACATACCGATTGCGTGGTATATAACCAGGTGATACAGATACCCGGACAACGCAAGCTGCTTCGTAAGCTGCAAGCTAAAGCCAAACGTCACGCCTCCATGCCCGACCCGAGCAACAAGATTGCCAAGGCGGACATCGAGGAAGTGCTGAACCGCCTGGCAGTGGATAGCACCCTGTTGGTGAACAGCAACTTCAACATACTGGTCAGTTGTCCGGTGGACAAGGTAACCCCGGTGACCTCCTACATCGAGACCAAACTCTACGAGTGCGGTATCATGCCGTCACGGACAGCCTACAACCAGTTGGAACTGTTTACCGACAGTTTTCCGGGCAACGCCTACGCCTTTAATCCCGATTATGACCTGTTCCTGACACTTTCGGATGCCGCCTTGTGCCTCTTTTTCAAAGAGCACCTGAAAGGTTCGGAAGATACACCGCTGACCACTTACTATACCGATAGACAGGGGCTTCCCGTCTGTATTGACATCACCGGCAAGGAAGGCAAGGTAAAGATGACGGACAACGCTAATTTCTTTTGTATCGGTCCAAGCGGAAGCGGGAAATCGTTCCACATGGAGTTTCGGAGGTCAAAACGGCGACAAACGGCGGCAAAAATCGGTGTTATAATACCTTGATTTTCAGCTAATAGATTTTAACAAACGAGATTTTCGCCTATTGGCGATTCGTCCTTTTCGGAGTATTTTTGTACCGCGATTGTACCACGCGAGAGGGGTCACACGGCACGACTTCCTTTCAGCAACGTGCAACAGCTTTCAAGAGCGTGCAACAAATTTCTTCGATAATGGACCGTCAAATTAAACACAATTTAACAGGTCAGCCCGGATATGACCGGGGCATGACCGACAAGCCTTTCCTCACCATCGGGGAAGTGGCGGACATCCTGCAAGTGAGCAGCCGGACAGTATATAATCTCATTTATAATGGCACTCTCCGGGCTTGCAGACTTACATACCACATCACAATCATCACCAAAGAGGATTTCTTTCTGATGATTAGAGAGACAACCTACTGCAAGCGGAGCGTGTCAATCTTCGCCAGGCAGGGTAAAAAGACAAAAAAGAAGATGAACGAAGATACACCGAACACTGAAAAAGACCTTTCCCAAAAGGAGGGAAAGAAGAAAGCGAAGGGCAGCCCGAAACGGCAGCTCATTCCGGCGGCTAACTACAAGCAGTCCGTGCGCGACACGTTCACGGACAAAGAGAGTGCCGGAGGCGACCTTTATACGATGGCTGAGATATGCCAGAAATACAATTATACCTACGGGCGATTTTACAATCTCCGTATGCGCTACTCGATACCCTGTGTCAAAGCCAATGCCACCAAGTGCTTCCCGAAAGCCGAGGTTGACAAGGCTATGGCTGAGGAAGCTGAACGGGTGGGAAGCAACCTGTCGGAGCTCTGGTATTCCTGTTTCGACATCATGCGCCTGTTCGGGCTGGGCAAGACCCAAGTCCGCAGGTTCGCGCTCACCCACGGGGTAAGGACGAAGCGCATCCACGGCAACCGCCTATACTACCTCAAAGCCGACTGGGACGAGGCACGGAAGGTGGCGGAGCGAAAGAGTGCAAGCACGAAAGCCAAGCGAGAGCCGGACAATGAATCAGACAACAATTAAAAATCACAACCGATATGACAAACATCTGCACGAAAGTAACGGTCAGGAAACGACCCATCAAGAACGGTCAGGTATCTCTTTACCTTGACTATTACCCGGCAGTGCGGCATCCCAAGACTGGCAAGCCGACAAGACGGGAGTATCTCGGCATATACATCTATGCCGACCCTAAAGACAAATTCGAGACAGAGTTCAACAAGACCATGCTCCGCAATGCCGAGCTTATCAAGTGCCGCAGAACCGAAGCCATCATCAACGAGGAGTACGGCTTTCTCGACCGCAACCGCGGCAAGGAGAGTTTCCTTGAGTATTTCCGTTCCAAGATGGCTGACGATGATAATTACCGTAACTGGAGCACCGCTTACAAGCACTTCGAGAAGTATTGTGGGGGAAGCTGCACCTTCGACAATCTGACGCTTGACTTATGCCAGGGGTTTCTCACCTATCTGCTGTCGCTCACAACTCCAACCAAGGGCAAGATGATGGCTTCCACCGCCAACAACAACCTTAACAAGCTGAAATGCGTCCTCCGCATCGCATACGAGGAGAAACGCATCAAGGAGAACATCGCCCCACGGTTGAAGCACGCCAAGGAGTCAAGCACGAAACGCGAGTTTCTGACACTTGAAGAGGTCAGGATGCTTGCCGCCACTCCCTGCGAGAAACCTGTTATACGGAGTGCCGCACTGTTCTCCTGCCTTACGGGTCTGCGCATCAGCGACATCATCCGTCTGCAATGGGAGAACATCATAAGAGGAGCTGACGGCGGCTGGTGCATGCACATCGTCACCAAGAAGACACGGACGGAAGCAGTGCTGCCGCTGTCGGATGAAGCACTCGCGCTGTGCGGTGAGCGCGGCGAGGGTCAGGTGTTCAAGGGGCTGACAAAGACAATCCTTCCCCTCTATCTCAAAGACTGGATAAAGTCTGCCGGGATAAGGAAGCACATCACGTTCCACGGGTTCAGGCACACCTACGCGACCCTGCAACTCGCCGCCGGGACTGACCTCTATACCATTTCAAAGATGCTTACGCACAGCAACGTGGGAACGACACAGGTTTATGTCGATGTCGTGAGCGACCTGAAGCGCAAGGCATCCGAACAGATTACACTCAAACAGCAATAAACACACAACAGTATATGAACAACATAACATTTGAACAACTGCCGCAGGCGGTCTCCATGCTGATCGAAAAGGTGGGGCTGCTCACCGACAAGGTGGAGAAAGTGCTCGGCATGACACCTCAGCAGCATGGCGAGTGTCGCACCCTTCTCACCCTTAATGAAGTCGCGGCACTTCTCGGCAAATCGGCTTCCACCATCTATGCCATGACCTCCGACAAGCGCATCCCGTATCACAAAAGGGGCAACAAACTCTACTTCTTCGAGGATGAAGTCATCGCTTGGATCAAACAAGGAGGCACATCGGGAGTAGCCAACGAGAGTGATATTGAAAGACGGCTTGAAGAACTGCGCAACGGCAAGAATCGGAAGCCGGGAGCGTTGACGGACGGCAACAGCCGGATGTCCGCAGTAGCACCATAATGTCACAGACCATGAGCAACGAGATACAGAACATACACTATTGCACCATCCTTTCTGCCGGACAGTGGGATTTTCTTTTGGAAGGCAGGTTTTCCCCTCTCAGGCAAAAGTGCCTCTTCCGTCTGATGAATGGTGCTGTGCGGACAAGAACCGCCTATAAAATCAAGGGCATTGATATTGTGCTGGAGGTGGGACAGGTGGCGGCTTCCGATGTGGAGCTTGCGGAGTTTTTGGACTGCAACCGTAAGACGGTCGGCAAGCTAATCGCCAGATTCAACCGCCTCGGTATGCTGACCACCCGAACCAACAACCGCACTTCCGTTCATTCCCTGCATTTTCTCACTGGCTGGTATGTCGGAGGTGTCCTTATCACCAATCCCCATTATGTCAGACCTTCGGCTACCGCCAAAGGACAGACAGGCGATGTGCGGACACCTGTTTCCGACAGTCTGCCATCAGGGGATGAACTGGAAGCCGCAGCCGTTGACTGCCACACAAGAGGGAAGGAAACGGACAGCCAGGCGACAGGCGCGGCATCCCTTTATTCTTCTTATTCTTCCCTTCTTTTGTCAGCCAGTTCCAATCCGTCAGCCGATGTGCATGACGGCGACTGCCACAATCCGCCGTCCGATATGTTCATGGCGGACACAGCCGCAAATCGGTATATCATAGACAGTGGCGACATGGCATCCGGCGGAAACGGCGCAGGGAGCTACAGCGAGGCGCAGGACGGCACGGATGGCGGCGAGGTTACTCCGGCATAGGCTCGGCAGGTCGGGAAGCATAGGGAGCGTTTTTGAGCGGTACTCCGTTGTCGTGGGGTGACTGACTGGGCTTGTCCAGATATAGCCCACTATAACTACACGCTTCGCTTCCGTAGTTGTGGGCTCTCCCGAGGGGCTGGGCTTTGCCCCGTCCCACTTATGGCTCTGCCCTAAGAACCCGGTCGGAGGCTTTCAGTCCCCAACACCCCTGACCAAAGAGTGACCCTCTCTTTGGAAACTCCGCTCAGAGGTCTCTACCCCTGAGAACCCCGAGCAGGAAGTGACCCTCTCCCTGCACCCTCCGATTAAGGCTCCGCCCTAATGACCCTTTCCCTATTGTAAATCTGTAAACATCATCATGCCTATGGCACAGAAGACATCAATCAACATCAAGCCCTGCAACATCGGAAGCAGCGAGGCGCACAACAGGCGGACAGCGGAATACCTCGCACATATCGGCAAGGAAAAGTTCTATGTCCGCACTGACCTCATGGCGGCAAACGAGACATGGGTAGCACCTGATTTCGGCGGCACTTCGCTGTCGGAACGCTACAATCAGATAGCCGCGATGGTAAAGGAAAAGACAGGTCGGGCGATGCAGACCAAAGACCGTGAACGTGTGAACAAGAAGACCGGGAAGGTGACCGTCGTGCGCGGCAGCACTCCGCTCAAAGAGGGTGTCGTGGTAATCAAGAATGATACCACTTTGGAGCAGTTGCAGCATTTTTGTGAGGTGTGCAAGGAGCGGTGGGGAATCACGGCACTGCAAATCTTCATCCACCGTGACGAGGGGCATTACGGCACTCCCGGAGATACCGCCACATGGAAGCCCAACCTTCACGCCCATATCGTATGGGACTGGATGAACCACGACACCGGGAAATCCTGCAAACTGGACGAGAAAGCCATGAGCGATATGCAGACGCTTTTGGCTGAGTGTCTTGACATGGAAAGGGGCAGCTCAAAGGAGCTGACGGGAAAGGAGCATCTTGAACGCGCTGACTTCATTCTTGCCAAGCAGAAGCAGGAAGCCGAACAGGTAAAGGCGGAAAAGGAAGCAGCCGAAGCCGACAGGGATGCCGCGATCCGTGAGACGGACAATGCCAAATCCGAACATGAAAAACTCCAGATCAGGAACGAGGAGAAGCAGCGGCGCAGCGAGGAACTTGACAGCGAAATCGCCGAAAAGGAGGAACGTGCGAGAGAGGTTGACAGGGAGAATACGGACAGCATAAAGTCCGGCATCGCCAACCTTTTCGGCAAGGGCAAGTACGCAGCCATCGAGCAGGAGAACGAGAGACTGAAAGCCGAGAACGAACATATCAAAGAATCGTTCCCCGATGAAGTCAGGAAAGAGGTGGCGAAGCGGACAAAGGCACTGACCGAGGCGAAGCGGACGGTCGAACTGGAGCGAGACAGTGCTATGGCAATCGCTGACACTTATGAATCCGAGAGGGACACGGCTCTGCGGCAGCTCCGGGAGCAGAAGACCGGGGAGCAGCACCGCATTAGCATGGCGGTGAGCCGGGCAACGGCGGAGAAGGACAAGACCATAAGACAGTTGCAAGGTGCGCTGAAATCGAGCCGGGATATTCTGAATATCATCGCCGATATTCTCTACAAGGCAAGCGAGGTGTTCAGGCGAGCCATTGAAGCGATTATCCATTTCGCCACGGAACGGCACAAGTCAATCTTCTCTCCCTCCGAAGCCGCCGACATCAAGAGCGTCATGCAGAGCTACGGCGAAACCATCGAGCAGCGGAAAGCGGTCGGCACATGGCTCTGTGACTATGCGGAACACCGACAGCCCTTTGATGAAATAAAACATCGCCATACACTCAACGAGGTTGGCGATGTCGCGGAAGGTCGGTATGATTGGAAGATTGATAGAGGGCGAGGTGGAATCCTAAGATAGATTTTCACTTTTGAGGGTTGAATGTGTCAGATATTTGCTTTGCAACCCTGTTTATTGCTCCTTTTATATCATGCGAAGCTCCTGCAACCCCAAGAGAGGAATATGCGCCTTTGCATGATGCTACAGGACGCCCTGTATTATAGTCTATAAAATTGACTGTAACAATAGTCTCTTCGGGTTGCACGTTTATACAGGAAGCACAAAACGAGAAAGGAAGAAAAAGAGAGTAATTGATTGATAATGAGAAGTAATTGGCTTTGAATGTCTTTGGTTGCCGAGTGGGTGAAATGCAGTTTTTAGCGGATAAAAGCAAACATTCCGTTTCTATCCCGTTACCCATTTTAGGCGGAGCAAAACACAGCAGTTGAGTGCCTTTAAGTGGCTGACTATAACGCTGTTTGTCTTCGGTTTACATTGTTCAAATAACTCACAATGGAAGTAATTTTATCAACTTAAAAATGTGAGTGTTATGAGCAACGAATTAAAAGTGTCTTTTTACCTGAAACGGGAAAGTAGATTAGAAAAAAGTAGTGTCGGAGAAAACACTGCTTACCCGATAATTGGGAAAATCATTATCGGCAACAGTATCGCCCAGTTCAGTACCAAACTGAAAATAGAAGAACGCTTATGGCACGTCAAGTCAGGACGGGCAAGCGGAAAAAGCCATACGGCTGTCAAACT
>ENA-UEYL01001343-UEYL01001343.1-human-gut-metagenome-genome-assembly--contig:-NODE-1343-length-21560-cov-4.391100_pt1 | contig 21560 bp, 22 predicted proteins | sample MGYA00242941_ERZ507946 | MGnify/ENA primary metagenome ERZ507946 (study PRJEB26167, sample SAMN06115482) | human gut metagenome | host: Homo sapiens | place: China:Guizhou | collected 2015-03-11...
GCCTGGACAAGACCACCGACTACACGGTTTATTTCGTGCTCCAGGGAACGTCCCAGACCTATTCTTCGGTGATGGCTTACCGGTTCAGCACCCGGGATGTGGAAAAGCCCAAGATCACCTTGAACAACTTCAGCCCCTCCGTCAATTTCCAGACGGACTCCACGGCGAATCTGGACTATGTGCTCATTGCCAGCAATGAGATCCCCTCAGCGCTCAAGGCGTCCTTCGATCCCGATACCTATGTGGATGCCAATAAGCTGGAAGCCTGGAACAACTATATCGGTTCCAGCGGCAAGACGTTTACTGTCCTGACGGCGCTTTGCACCACATATTCCAACGGCTATTCCGTCTTTGATGAATTTGCCAAGAGCGAGGAGCAAAGCAACATCCGCTCCACCGTGGCCGACCTCATCAGCGGAACTGCCACTCTGGGCGCCACCATCGCGGCTCAGGGCAGCAAGTCCCTGACCCAGGGCAACAACTACCGTCAGGAGCAGAACTTCACCAGCAATATGACCGGCGGTACGCTCTACTACTGCCTGGCCAGCGCCGAGAGTCCCCTGGGCTCCGAGATGTCCTACGCCGGTATCTCCGGTGTGTACATCCCGGATAAAACACCGCCCACGCTCCAGAGTGTCAGCACTTCCGCCACGCTCTCCGGGGCGAATGTGTACAGCGGAACCGTGACCTTTGTCTTTGACGAGCCGGTTTACCAGCTGGTGACCCAGAACGGAATTGACCAAACGCCCATGCAGGTCTGGCAGACCCAGTATTCCATCACCGACGACAGCGACATCGCGGTGCGGCTGGATAAGATCATCGGCAGCAGCCATCTGCCCAGCTTCTCCTGTCCCAACGAGGTCCGCAAGCCCTCCAGTACCCTGACGCTGAAGTTTGAGAATATTCCCCTGAACACCACCCTGGTGCTCTTTGACAACAGCTTCATCTGCGATGCCAACAGCAACAGCACGCGTCAGAACCTGACGTTCCGCCTGGAGGCAAGCAAAATCGGCCTGGTGGACAGCGGCGTATCCTTCGTCCAGGTGCTCACTGCCTGAAGGTCGGCCGAACGACTCAGCGGCTGCCCGGGCGGACAGCCGGATGCAGGGGCGGGCAGATTCTGCCCGCCCCATTCATGTGCAAGCCCAGAGGAGGAATTTGAAATGAATCATACCTTGGCCAGCCGGTTTTTATCATTGCTGCTGGTCCTGACATTGTGCACAGCCCTGACGCCGGCCGCCGGGGCGGAGGATCTTCCCACCGCCGGAACGGTGGAAGTCCCGGCGGAAGAGACGCCGGTTCTGGAATCCGTCTCCCTCACGCCGGAGGCCGCCGCCCTGAAGGTGGGACAGACCCAGGTGCTGACGGCTGCCGTGCGGATGTCCGACGGCAGCACAGACCTTCCGGAGGGAAGCAGCGTGGTCTGGGAGGTTGCCAATGGCCGGAGCGATGAGGTTTCCGTGACGGCGGCGGGGCCCAACTCCCTCATTGCGACGATCGAGGCCCTGGCGGTTCCCGAGACCACCCAGGACCCCACGGTGGCCGTCACGGTTACCGTGACGCCGCCGCCCGGCGCCGGGGAGGCCCGGATGGATACGTGCTCAGTCACGGTCAATGCCGCCGATCCCACCGGTGTCACCGTGACGCCCACCACGCTGGAACTGGCGCCGGGCTACACCGGCCGCCTCACCGCCGCGGTATTTCCGGAGACTGCGCCCCAGACCGTTGCCTGGCGCAGCGAGGACCCGGCCATTGCCCAGGTGGATGACACCGGTATGGTCACCGGCATCGGTGCCGGAAAGACCCGGGTGGTGGCGTCTTCTTCCACCCAGGAGGCCGCCTGCACCGTGACGGTGCAGGGCATCGTTCTGGACAAGGATCAGCTGGAGGGGCGGGAACTGAAGGTGGGGGACCGGTACGAGGTGACCTATACTCTCTATGGGCCTTCCCTCCAGGGAAAGGACATCACCTGGACCACCAGTGATGCCGCCGTGGTGCGGGTGGACGGCGGGTATCTCTACGCCGTGTCGGAAGGCACAGCGGTAGTGACTGCCAAAGTCAACGGCTTTGCCAACTACACCGATTCGGTTAAAGTCACCGTCAAGCGCAGCACCGCTGCGGTCATCTCCGCCACTGCTGACGCGGGGACGCCGCTGTCCTTTTCCACTCTGCGCAGCCAGTTCCGGGACCGGGCTTCCACGGTGCTGGGGGAGCCGCTGTCCTATCTGAGCGGGCTGTCGGTGCCCACCGACCAGGGGACCCTCTATTACCGCTATACCTCCGCCGATGACACCGGCGCCGGTGTGGGGACATCGGAGCGGTATTATCTCTCTCCCGATTCCGGCCAGCTGGGGCTTTCGGATGTCACCTTCGTTCCCAAGGGGGATTTCAGCGGCACCGCGGTCATCTCCTACACCGGTTACGCCTCGGGAACCAGCTTTTTTCAGGGTACTGTGGAGGTAGATGTGGAGGCGGCTGAGGATGTGACGTATTCGGCCGCCAACGGCGAGGCCGTGCAGTTCAACGCCGATGACTTCATGCGGATCTGCCGTGCGCAGACCGGACGGGACCTGAAGTATGTGACGTTCTCCCTGCCCGATGCGGATACCGGAACCCTTACTTACCAATATCTCTCCGATCAGAACACGGGAACGCCGGTGCGCGCCGATACCGCGTATTATGCCTCCGGTTCACCCAATGTGGGAGATGTCTATTTTATTCCAGCCGACGGGTTTGACGGAAAGGCTGTCATCCGGTATACCGGTTGGGACTCCAACCGGGGGCCCTACTCCGGCCGCCTGGTGATCCAGGTGGAGGAGGCCTCCGACAGCAGCGAGACCATTCACTATGATGTGGCCCGGGGCGGCAGCGTGACCTTCGACGACGGGGACTTCAACTCCCTGTGCCGGGACCTGACCGACAGCTCCCTGGACTATGTGCGCTTCACCCTGCCGGACGATGACGATGGGACGCTGTATTACGACACCACCGCCTCCTCCGGGCGGATTACCCAATCCCAGAAGTTCTACCGCTCTTCTTCGCCGTATCTGGACCGGGTGATCTTCCGGGCGGAGGAGGATGTCTCCGGCACGGTCTCCATTCCCTTTACCGGCCGGAGCACCAGCGGCGCCTCCTTCTCCGGAACTGTCCGCATCCGTGTGGACGGGGCGGCCCAGACCATTTCCTACCGGGTTTCTCAGGGCGGGAGCGTGACGTTTTCCGCCTCGGATTTCAACGCGGCGGCCCGGGATGCTGTGGGGGAGACTCTAAACCGTGTGCGCTTCACCCTGCCGTCTTCGTCCCGGGGAACCTTGTACTATGACTATGAGGACGGAGATTATGCCAGCAAGGTCAGCGCCTCCCGCAGCTATTACCGGTCTGCCTCTCCGTATCTGGACCGCGTGAGCTTTGTGCCCGCGTCCTCCTTCTCCGGTACGGTGTCCATTCCCTTCACCGGCTGGACCACTGGGGATGAGCGCTTCACCGGCACGGTGGAGATCCAGGTGACAGATGGCGCCGGCGCCTCCCAGATCATCTATACCACCGCCTACCGGCCGGTGACCTTCTCGGTGTCGGATTTCCGTTCCGCCTGTTCGGCCCGGGGGCTGGGGACATTGGCCTCCGTACAGTTTACCACTATGCCGCCTTCCGGTGCGGGACGGCTTTACAGCCAGTACAGCGGGTTTCAGACGCTCAACAGCGAGGTGCGCACCCAGACCCGGTATTTCCCGGACCAGAGTCCGGAGCTGTCCCAGGTGACCTTTGTGCCCCGGGTGGGCTATCAGGGAACGGTGACGCTGAACTATACCGCTGCGGACACCCAGGGCCGGACCATTCAGGGACAGGTGAAGGTTGTGGTTACACCCAATACTGCCTCGTCCTATTTCACGGATGTGTCGTACAGCGCCGGCTGGGCGGCGCCGGCAGTGGACTTCCTCTATGAAAACGGGGTAGTCAACGGGACCAGTGCCGGAATCTTCTCGCCCGGACGGGCCATCACCCGGGGCAGCTTCCTGGCCATGGTGGACCGGGCGCTTTCTTTGCCCCGGACATCCCGCCAGAGCTTCCCGGATGTCCCGGCGGGAAGCTACTACGCCGACGCCATTCAGGCGGCATACGGGCTGGGAATCGTGAGCGGCTACAGCGACGGGACCTTCCGGCCGGACGCGCCGCTGACCCGGGCCGCGGCAGCCACGATTTTGTACCGGGCCATGCAGGCCAAAGGGCTGGGACTGGGAACGGAGAATCCCGGCCTGCTTCAGGCGTATCCCGACGGTAGTGCGGTACCGTCCTATGCCCGGGGCGCCATGTCGGTGCTCCTTCAGGCCGGAATTCTCACCGGAACCTCCGCCGGAAAGCTGGAGCCGGGCCGGATCATGACCCGGGCGGAGATGGCGGTGGTGCTGGCCCGGGCTTTGACATATTGAAACATTTGTCCAGGTGACGTCCAAGCGGCGAAAGCCGGCCGGAGAGCGTTTGTCTCCGGCCGGCTTTTTTGCGTTGGCTCCGCAGCCCCGGGCCTCCGGCAGAGACTGCACGTCCTATACAGAGCAAGCGCTGTGATTGCAGAAAAGCGGGAACACCCAAAAAGACGGCTGTGCAGACAGCTGCAGATTGGGAAGCAAACTGCCGGAAGAAACTGAAAAGGCACAGGTTTGATAAAAAAGCGAATTTGAAAAAGAAAACGATTACTTAAAACTAAAAGTAAAAAAATTCAATATGATACTTGCGATTTCCAGTATTTTTCCAAAAACTTGTGTTATTTTTAACAAAAAATTCCGAAAGATTCGCTCGGTTACAATATAAATTGATACTTGCAAAATTAGACATATTTAGTTACAATTGGCAGTATTCAAAATATGTCGGAACTTTACTATGCCGTTCAATTACCTGGATTCCGGAAAAGACAGGAAGGTGAGAAACGGGCATGGATAGAAGATCCGCAAGTGGGTATTGTCGATACGACGCGGAAGGAGATGCCCAAAGAGAAAATGGAACGCTTGGCGAGTAATTCAATGATGATGCTCCAAAGATCCATGGAGTATCTGTGGAGCAAACAGACCTGCATCCTGGATAATATCGCAAATGCGGAAACGCCGGGATATCAAACCAAATACGCGACTTTTGAAGAGTCACTGCAACAAGCCATCCAATCCGCAGCACACTGCGGAGCTTCTCCTGCTTCCATGCGGGAGGCCATCGAGCAGACCCCTGTTGAGATCCGACAGGCGGAGGAGAGCACGCGATTGGACGGTAATGGTGTCAATGTCACAGAGCAGATGGTGGAACTCGTACGGGAGGGCTATCAAATGCAGTATGTGATGAACGCCATGCGCAGTGACTTTTCTTTGCTTCGTACGGCAATTAACGGCTGACAAGAGGTGCAGTAAGATGGCATTTTTGAGTTCTTTGAATATTGTCGGCTCCGGACTCACCGCTCAGCAGCTGCGGTTGGATGTCATTTCGGAGAACATCACGAATCAGAACACCACCCGGACGGAAAACGGCGGCCCTTACCGCCGCAAGATGGTGGTGCTGGAGTCCCAGGAGGGGCAATCCGCTTTTGAAAAGGTCCTGGCCAAGGCCCGGGGGGAAGCAAGTCCCACAGCCGGCGGCGTGCGGGTTACGGAGATTGCCGAGGATCCGTCCGATTTCAAGCTGGTGTATGATCCCACCAATCCGGACGCCAACGCCCAGGGCTATGTGGAAATGCCCAATGTGGATCTGGTCAAGGAGATGGCCGATGCCATGTCCGCCTCCCAGGCATACTCCGCCAATGTGACGGCCTTCAACGTGCTCAAGCAGGTGGCGGCCAAGGGCCTGGAGATCGGCCAATAAAGACGTAACGCCGCGGGCTTCTGGCCGGCGGCGTTTGAGAGAAATGAGGAATGAGCCATGATGGAATTGCAGCCTATTTCCCCCCTGCGGCCCCTGCAGGCGGAATCTGCCGGAGCTGTGGGGGAGACGAAGACCCAGCCGACGATGTTTGCGGATATCTTCCGTTCCATGGTCGACAACGTGCGCCAGACGGATGCGGCCAAAACCCAGGCGGAGTATGCCCTGGCTACCGGAGAGCTGGATAACCCGGCGGTGGCCACTGTGGCGGGCACGCAGGCGGAGCTGTCCCTCTCGCTTTTGGTGCAGATGCGCAACAAGGCGCTGGATGCTTATAGTGAATTGATGAGGATCAGCCTGTAATCTCCAGACGCTGATCCGGGAGACAACGTATGAAGGATAAGGCAAAGCAGATTGCCGCGCAGGCAAAACAGCGGTGGCAGGCAGCGCCCAGGAAAATCAAGTTTCTGCTGGCGGGCTGTGTTTTGACGGTGGTTGTGGCAGCGGCGGTGATTGCCCTGGTTATGGCCAACCGCCCGTACACAGAGCTGTTTACCGATCTGAATCAAAGCGATCAGGCGGCAATCCTCTCATATTTTTCAGACAATGGAATTACGGATTACCGGGTAGAGGGCAAGTCAATCCTGGTGCCGGAGGACCAAAAGGCGTCGTTGATGGCACAGGTCCTGGTGGCGGGCTATCCCTCCTCCAGCTATGACTACGGTACGTATCTGGACCATGTGGGAAGCCTGACCACGGAAGCCGAGCGCAACCAGCTGGTACTTTACGACCTGCAGGATTACATGGCTGCGGTCATCTGCAACATGGACGGTGTGGAAAATGCCAGCGTGCTGCTCACGCCCGGCGAGGACCACACCTATGTGCTGGACAGCGGCGCCCAGGTGGATGCCACCGCCGCCGTACAGGTGACCATGGAGGACGGCAAGACCCTGAATGAAAATCAGGTCCGGGCCATCCGCAGTCTGGTCAGCCACGGCTTGTCCGGACTGAATGTGGAAAACGTGGAGATTACCGATACGTACGGCAACACCTATTCCGCCGATTCGGACTTTACGGATGTACAGGATGCCTCCCAGCTCAAGCTGGAGCTGGAGGAGCAGTACAACAACCTGATCCGCACCCGGGTCATGCAAGTGCTGCTGCCCCTGTACGGGGCGGATAATGTGCGGGTGAGCGTCAACACGGTGGTGGATCTGGACCGCAGCTATACGGATTCCACGGACTACGCCCTGGAGCCCTGGGCCCAGGGGAAGGACGACGGGATCATCGGGACCCAGGTCTGGGACGACAGCATTGTCCGGGATGACGGACAAACCGCCGGCGGCGTGGCCGGGACGCAGTCCAACGCAGATCTCAACACCTATGTGGAAAACCAGGTCCAGCCCGACGGCACGGAATCGGCCGTCACGGCCTCCGGGCAGACAGACCGTCTGGTGGATACCACCAAGCAGCAGGTCGAGCATGTGGCCGGATATATCTCCGATGTCATGGTATCCGTGACCATCAACCAGTCTGCTGCCGGCGATGCCTCTACGGCAGACCTATACAGCCATGTGGGACGGGCGGCAGGTATTTCCGCCGCGGACCAGCAGGAGAAAATCTCCATTCTGGTATCCCCGTTCTATACTGAGCAGTCGTCCATCCTGCCCACCGCCGGCGTATCGCCGTGGGTGCTGTATGCGGCGCTGGGCGGCGTGATCGTATTTTTGCTGGTACTGCTGGCCGTGCTGCTGATCCGCGGCCGGATCTCCAAGCGGAAGGCGCAGCCGCAGCCGGCCGCCGCTGCCGCGGAGATTCCCCAGCCGGTCCAGCAGCAGGCCGATATTATGGAAATGCAGACCGAGCGGAGCATGGAGCTGCGCCAGGATATCCGCAAGTTCTCGGAAGAGAATCCGGAGATCGCGGCGCAGATGGTGCGCAACTGGCTGCGGGAGGGTGAGTCGAAATGAGCGATACGGCAAAGACAGCTGCCCCCCAGGCAGCAGCTGCGGAGGCGCCGCCTGCGGCGCCCCGGCGGGAGCTGACCCGCCAGCAGAAGGCGGCCGCCATCATCGTCTCCCTGGGAACGGAAAAAGCCTCCCGGCTCTATCAGTACATGGATCCGGAGGACGTGGAGCAGATCACCCTGGAAGTGGCCAAGCTGGGCCATCTGGATTCCGCCACCACGGAGGAGGTGCTCAACGAGTACTACCAGATGTGCCTGACCAACAAAGCGGTCACCGAAGGCGGTCTGGAGTATGCCCGGGCGGTGCTGGAGCGGGCCTTCGGAACCCAGACGGCCAACCAGCTGCTGGAGAAGGTCACCAAGTCCCTGAAAAACCGGGAGTTTGCCTTCCTCAACAAGGCGGACGAGAAATCCCTGTATGCGGCGCTGCAGCATGAGCGTCCCCAGACCATTGCTCTGGTGCTCTCGTATGTGGACCCGGAAAAATCCGCCGCCGTCATCGACGAGCTGGACCCGGAACGGCAGGTGAAGGTGGTGGAGAACATCGCCAACATGGAAAGCGCGTCCCCTGCCGCGGTGAAAATCGTGGAAGCGGAGATGGAAAAGCGCTTTTCCAGCATCGTCACCACCAACAACGTCAAAGTGGGCGGTGTGGATTATGTGGCCAGCGTAATGAACAATCTGGACCGGGCCAGCGAGAAGAGCATCTTCGACCGGCTCTCCGCCCACAACGAGGAACTGGCCGACGAGATCCGCAAGCGGATGTTCGTCTTCGAGGATATCGTGACCATGGACGACCGCTCCGTGCAGCGCTTTGTGCGTGAGTGCGATCCCAAGGATCTGGTACTGGCCCTCAAGGGCGCCAACCACGATGTGGCCAACAAGATCTTCACCAATGTCTCTTCGCGTATGGCCCAGAGCATCCGGGACGATCTGGAAGTCACCGTCAACGTCCGGATGCGGGACGTGGAGGCGGCCCAGCAGCGCATTGTGGGCATCATCCGGGATCTGGAGGAGAAGAACGAGCTGATCATCCTCAAGGGCGGAAAGGACGATATCATTGCCTAACATACTCAAGCATTTTTTGGGGCCGGTCAGCGACTTCGTCTTCCCCGAGGCACAGGACCTTCCGGTGGACGACGAGCCGGAAGACCAGCCGCCGGAACCGGCGCCCTCCGATTTGCAGGCGCCCCCGGCCGATGAGGAAGTGCAGGACAGTCCCGGCGAGGACATACAGGAGGAGCCGGGCGCGGACCCCGGTGCCGGAGCGGCTGCCCTGTTCTCCTACGCCCGGGTGCAGGCCGACGAAATCCTGGCCCAGGCCCGCCGGGAAGGGGAAGCCCTGCTGGAGCAGGCCAGGGCCCAGGCCCAGCAGGAGGCCCAGGACGTGCGGGAAGCGGCCCGGCAGGAGGGCTACCGTCAGGGCTATGAAGACGGCATGAAAAAGGCCCAGGTGGAGGGCGCGGCGGCCATGGAACGCCAGCGCAGCGAGCAGGCCCAGGAGGTCAAGCGCTTTCTGGAGCAGGCCACCCGGGCACGGGAGGACCTGCTGGAAAAGGCCCAGGATGAGCTGTGCGACCTGAGCATTGCCGTGGCCGAGAAGATCATCCATATCAGCCTCAAAAGCAGTCGGGAGGTCATCGCCCGTATGATTCAGATGGCCACCGAGCGGCTCAAGCGGCGGGAGTGGGTCCGGATCTATGTGGGCGGCTGTGATGCCCGGGAGCTCTCCCAGATCACACCGGAGCTGACCACCGCCCTGGCAGGTCTGTCCGACCACATCAAACTGATTCCGCTGGCCGACGACGAGTCCGGCACCTGCATCATCGAGATGCCCGACGAGATCATCGACGCCAGCGTGTCCACCCAGATCCACAATCTTCGGGATATTCTCCACGGAGGCTGAGAGGAGGCGTCCGGTTTTGTTTGAGAAGATCATTCAGCAGGTTCAGCAGGCCCAGACCGTCAGCTATACCGGAAAGATCGAAAACATTGTGGGCATGACCATTGAGGCATCCGGCGGCCGGGCGGCGGTGGGCGATATCTGCCGCATCTACAACGGCGAGTCCGGCGGCCAGATCATGGCCGAGGTGGTGGGCTTTAAAAATGACCGCATCTTGCTCATGCCCTATGCCGGAATGAACGGTATTTCCGCGGGCAACTTCGTGCGCAACACCGGGCGGCGGCTGAGCCTGTCCATGGGGCCGTTTCTCAAGGGACGGGTCATCAATGCCCTGGGGCAGCCCATTGACGGCAAGGGTCCCTTCTCCGGCGGCACCAGTGTGTGCGTGGAGAAGGAACAGTATATCAATCCCATGGCCCGCCCGCCCATCCGGGAACGGCTGGAGTTCGGGGTCAAGGCCATTGACGGCATGCTCACCATCGGCAAGGGCCAGAGAATCGGCATCTTCGCCGGTTCCGGCGTGGGCAAGAGTACCCTCATGGGCATGATTGCCAAGCACGTCAAAGCCGACATCAACGTCATCGCCCTGGTGGGCGAGCGCGGCCGCGAAGTAGTGGAGTTCATGGAAAAGGACCTGGGGCCTGAGGGCATGAGCCGGTCTGTTCTGGTGGTGGCAACCTCCGACCAGCCCGCCATGCTGCGCAAGCGCTGTCCCTCCGTGGCCACGGGAATCGCCGAGTATTTCCGGGATCAGGGCATGGATGTGCTGTTGATGATGGACTCTTTGACCCGGTTCGCCATGGCTCAGCGAGAGATCGGCCTGGCCGTGGGAGAACCTCCGGTAGCCAGAGGCTATACGCCCTCCATTTACGCCGAGCTTCCCAAGCTGCTCGAGCGCAGCGGCAATTTCCAAAAGGGCTCCATCACCGGCGTCTATACGGTGCTGGTGGAGGGCGACGACACCAACGAGCCCATTGCCGACACGGTCCGGGGCATTGTGGACGGACACATCGTCTTGTCCCGGCGGCTGGCCAACAGCAACCATTTCCCCGCCATCGACATCGGCGCCAGCATTTCCCGTCTGATGACGGATATCGTCTCCCCGGAGCACCGGGCCCTGGCCTCCCGCATTCGGGACGTCATGGGGACGTATGAGAAAAATGCGGATCTGGTGTCCATCGGTGCCTACCAGGCCGGGACGAATCCCAAGCTGGACTACGCGCTGAGCAAGATTGACGGCATCGAGCAGTTCCTCACCCAGGGGGTGGACGAGGCCTTCACCTACGACCAGGATGTAGAGGCTATGCGCAGGCTCCTATAAAGAAAGAGTGAAAACAGCATGAAAAGGTTTCAGTTTAATTTGGACGGCGTGCTCCAGTACCGCCGGCAGGTTCTGGACGGCTGCCAAGGCGAATATGCCCAGGCCCTGGATCGGGTGCACCGGCAGGAGGCACGCAAAGCCGACGCCGAGGCACGCTACCGCGGGTTGAACCGGGAGTTCCGGGAGGCAGCGGCTGTGGGAATCACGGCGGCGGACGCCCTGACCTTTGAGGGTGGGCTGCGTGCTCTGGAACAGGAGATCGCCCGGGAGAGCCGGCTGCTGGACGAGTACCGCCGCAGTGCCGAGGAGGTGCGCCAGCGGATGATGCAGGCCCACATCGACAAGGCGGTGCTGGAGCGCCTGCGGGAAAAGAAACGGCAGGAGTACGATCAGGAGGCGCAGAAGAGCCAGGAACGGTTCATTGATGAGCTGGTCTCGGCCAGACGCCAGAGTGCTGCCAGCTGAAGGCAGGCTCCGGCACTTCCGTGAAAGGAGGTGAGAACAAGATGTATACAGCACAGATTATGACACCGACAGCCCCGTCCCCGGCATGGGAACCGACGGCGGCGCAGTCCGGAAAGGAATCCGGCCAGGAATCCGGCGTGTCGTTCCAGACGCTGCTGGAGCAGAGGACAAACCCTTCACAAAAGCCCAAAGCAGATTCGGAAGGTCCGGCGGCGCGGCAGGATGGTACGCCGGACCGGGAGACGGAAACCGGAGAGTCCAAACAGCCGGTGATCAGCATGGATCTGGCCGCTCTGGGAGCGGTATGGCTGGCCGGCGGCATGAATTGGTCCGTACCGGCGGCGCCTGTGCAGAGTGAGCCTCAGGAACTTGGCGCGGTACCGGCGGTATTGGCCGGGACCGTGTCCGCAAATCCTGCGATCGGGGAAGATATTCCGGCGCAGGCCGGGGCTGTTCCGGACGGCAGCGGTTTGGAGCCGGCCTCCGGTGAGACGCCCGCAGACGCGCCTGCGGCACAGCAGAGTGTTCCGGCGGCTGCAGTATCCCAGGAGGGGAAGATGGAGCGCGTCGTTCCCGCGGCACAGGAGCAGAAAGACGCCGCGGCTTTCCATCAGCGGCAGGATGACCGGCACAGCACCGGGGAGGACCCGTCCTTCCAGGTGACGGAGTTTGCCGCCGGAGGAGAGACCCGCGTGTTTTCCCAAACGGAACACATGCCGGTCAAGGTCGGTGAAGCGGTGGATACCACTGCCCCGGCCCCGCAGCTGGAGCAGACTCTGGAACAGAATTTGTCCCGGGGGCTGGAAGACGGCGCGCAGCATCTGGAGATCCGGCTTACGCCGGAGCATCTGGGGACTGTGGAGGCGGAGTTCACCCGTGCGGCGGATGGTACGCTCCATGTGGTGCTGCGGGCAGAAAACTCTGAGGCGGCCAAGCTGCTGGGAGATCACGCCGGCGCCCTGGGTGCGCTGCTTCAGGACAGCACCCACGGTTCCGTCCGGGTAGAAGTACCCCAGCCGCAGCAGGAGCCGTCCCCGTGGCAGCAGCCCGATCAGCAGAGCGGGCAGCAGCAACAGCAGCAACAGCACCACCGTCCCGCACCGCAGCAGGAGGCGGAATCGTTCCTCCACCAGCTTCGGCTGGGCCTGACGGAGGCGGAGGAGATCTGATAAGGAAGGGAAGTGATCCCATGAGCAGTGAGTTTATGCCGTTGTCCCTGGATACGCGCTATGGAGCCAGTACCTATGCCGCATCTGAAAGCAGCGCCGCCATGTCCAAGGAGGAACTGGAGAAGCTGGGCTATACCGTCAGCGATCCCAATGAGGATCTGGGGCTGGATTTTACAGACTTTCTTCAGCTGATGGTGGCACAGCTGCAAAACCAGACCATGGACAGCACAGCGGATACTTCGGACATGATGAACCAGCTGGTGCAGATGTCCGTGGTGCAGATGATGAGCAGCGTAAAAACCAGCCTGGACACCCTCACGGATGCCAGCACCCTGACGTATGCGGCGTCCCTGGTGGGAAAGACCGTTACCGTGGGCGCCTATGACAGCGAGGGAAATGTACAGGAAATTGTGGGTACCGTCACCGGAACCGGGACTTATCAGGATACGCCGGTGATTTTCGTCAATGACGAGATGTATCCCCTGAGCAGCATCATGGCGGTGGGCACCTTACCCCAGGTTCCCGATACACCGGAGACCGGAGGAGACGGCGAAACCGGCGGGGACGGCCAGACCGGCGAAGGGGGAGCGGGCGGCACGGAGACAACCGAACCGTCTGCATAAGCAGAAAAGGAGGAATTCCCATGGTGGAATCGATCCATGCCCCGCAAACCGTGTCCCGGGCGCACAGCGCCGCCGGAAAGAGCACAGGCGGGGCAGGCGGCTTTGGCGCAGTGTTTCAGCAGGAGCTGGAACAGGCGCAGGCCAAGACGGTGGCATTTTCCAAACACGCATTGAGCCGGGCCGAGGAGCGGGGCATCGAGGTGACGCCTTCGCTGCTGGAGCGGCTGAGCGATTCCGTGGAACGGGCGGAGGCCAAGGGCGCCAGGAACATTCTGGCGCTGGATCAAAGCCTGGCCTTCATCGTCAACGTCCCCAACGGGCGGGTGATTACCGCTCTTTCGGAAGATGAAATGAAAGAGAGCATTTTTACCAATATTGACGGAGCCGTGTTCCTGTAACGTACAGAGGGCAGGACCGCAAGGAGGCTCTGGGGACCGTCCGAATGACGGTTTCCCGGCGGCACCGTTTTTTCCAAGATTAAAAAAGGAGCATGATACACCATGTCTATGACAGGAGCCATGAGCGCGGCCATTTCCGGCATGAAGACCCACATGCAGGCGCTCAACGTCGTGGGCAACAACATTGCCAATGTCAATACATACGGCTACAAGGCCCAGCGGATTACCTTCAAGGAGAGCATGTACAACACCCTCAGCGCCGGATCCGGCGGTACCACCGTCACCGGCGGCACCAATCCCCAGCAGATCGGCTACGGCTGCGGCGTGGGAACCATCGATCTGGATATGAGCACCGGAGACCTGAGTCCCACGGGCATGCCCACCGACTGCGCCATCAAGGGAGACGGTTTTTTCCTGGTGGGACCCAAAAATCAGGACATCGACAGCATGGACAGCGTCAAGGGCCTGCAGCTGACCCGGGTGGGCAACTTTGAGTTCCGGGACGGCTATCTGGTGGATGGACAGGGCAACGTGGTCTACGGCTTTTTGACCAGTGCCCTGACGGATCCCGCCGCCGGCGGCGCTGCCGGCAATACCGTGGGCAATACCAGTACGGCTCTGGTGCCCATCCGGCTGCCCATGAAGTCCACCGCAGCCGACACGCTGGGCGATGCCGTGTATGTGGGCGTGGATGCTGACACCGGCAAGAACGTGGATCCCACCACGGATGTGGACGGCTACATCGACTACGAAAAACTGAGCATCGACGCCAACGGCAAGATCACCTGCACCAACAAGGATACCGGCGACCCGGTGGTGGTGGGCTATCTGGCCCTGGGCACCGTGGACAACCCCAACGGCGTGCTCCATACCGACGGACCGTACTATACCGCCGGGGATGCTGCCGGCGACATCACCCTCAGCGCGCCCAACAGCGCTGTGACCGGATACCTCAACAACGGCAAGATCAACGGCACCGACGGCAATACCGTGGACCCGGCCACCATGCTCTCGGCCAAGAGCGGCACCGGGATCCTGACCTCCTTCCTGGAGGGGTCCGGTACGGATCTTGCCACGGAGTTTTCCAATATGATCGTCTACCAGCGCGGCTATCAGGCCAATACCCGGATCATCACCGTTACCGACTCCATGCTCGAAGAGCTGGTCAACATCAAGCGCTGATAAGTTCGGGATCCCCGCCCGGGAAACCGGGCGGGGTGTGTGAGAGAGGAGAATGTTCCATGATTGTACTGAGGAAGATGAACAATGAGAAGTTCCTTGTCAACCACAACCAGATCGAGTGCATCGAGCTGATTCCGGAGTGCAAAATTGTGATGATGAACCACGATTACTACATCGTGCAAGATACCGTGGAGGAAATTATTCAAAAGATTGCGGATTACAACGCCAAGGTGCAGGACATTCACAGAGAGATCTGCGTAATTGACCGGCGCTGAGCGCATCCGTTCCGTACGGCAGAAAGATAGAAGGAATCGACTGTATGAATGTAGTGTATTTGATCGGAATCGCCCTGGCCCTGCTGTTCACGATGTTCGGCATTATCGTCAACATTGGGATTCATCCCGGCCAGTCGCCCATGTTTACCTTTGGCTTTTCACCCGACAGCCTTTGGAACTTCGTCGACTTATCCAGCATCCTGATCGTGGTGGGCGGCACGCTGGCGGTTGTGATCGCCTGTTATCCCAAGCTGGCCAAGTCCTTCCCCAAACATATCAAGATCATGCTCCATGCACAGGCCTTTGATCCTGCCGTGTATGTCGAGCAGCTGGTGGAACTGGCCCAAATTGCCCGGAAAAACGGATTGCTGGCCCTGGAGGAGAAAGCCAACGAGCAGACCGATCCGTTTTTCAAGCAGGCCATCATGCTGATTGTGGATGCCAATGACCCGGATCGGGTGCGCAGCATCCTGGAAAACGACATCGAGCAGACCTCGGCCCGCCACCAGGAGGTGGTGGCCATGTATGAGCGGGGCTCCAATGCCGCGCCTGCATTCGGTATGATCGGTACCCTCATCGGCCTGATCAATATGCTCAAAACCCTGGACGGCGCGGATATGGAGTCCCTGGGACCCAATATGTCCGTGGCCCTGATTACCACCTTTTACGGTTCGTTCCTGGCCCATGTCATCTTCAATCCCATTGCCGCCAACCTGACGGCCCGGGATGAGGAGGAAGTGCTGTGCCGGCAGATTATCGTGGAGGGGATTATGGCCATTCAGTCCGGTGAGAATCCCAAATTCCTGCGGGAGCGTCTGATGACCTTTATGAACCAGAAAGCCCGGGAGGGCGGCTCCGGCGAGGACGCCCAGGAGGGCCGCAAGAAAAGACGCGGCAAGTAAAAAACTGGCCCCGCAGGGGGAGGAGGTGCGGAAATGAAGAAAAAACATAGTGGAGGCGGCGGTGCCAACTGGATGGACACCTACGGCGACATGGTGACGCTGCTGCTGTGCTTTTTCGTCATGCTGTATTCCATGTCCACCATGGACAAGGAAAAGTGGATCGCGCTGGTGGAGTCCTTCAACCCCGACGCGGTGACGGAACAGAACCCCGGCGGCCATGAGGTTACCAACGAGCTGACCCAGGAGCAGGTGGACGCGGATATCCAGACGCTCTATGAGACCATGATGCAGTATGTCCAGCAGGAGAATCTGACCGATCAGGTCAGCATCACCAAGGGCAGCGGGTATGTGTTTGTCTCCTTTGACGATGCCGTGTTCTTTGACGGCGACAGCTATACGCTGCTGGATGAGGGCAAGCAGATTCTCGATGAGGTGGCGCAGGCCATCGCCCAGGTCAGCCAGTCTGTGGATGAGATCCGGGTGCTGGGGCATACCGCCCAGGCCAGTGCCATGGAGCCAAACCATCCGGAAGTGGACCGGTTCCTGGCCACCAACCGCGCGGCGGTGGTCACCGTGTACCTGCAGGAGAAAAACATCATCGATCCGGCGCGGCTTGTCAGTGTGGGATACGGTCAGTGGCGTCCCATAGCGGACAATTCCACCGCCCAGGGCCGTGCCCAGAACCGGCGGGTGGAGCTGGAAATCACAGGACTGGACCTGCAGAGCGGAATCGGGGATGACATCACCCAGTATTACACGATGCGGTCCGGGGAATCCGGCGGATCAAGTGTGGCAGAAAGCTGGTCTTCCGGGCTGGAAAACCAGCCGGGCACACAGACCGGCTCCGGCCAGGAGGAGTAGGCAATGGCGGAAGTATTGTCCCAAAGCCAGATCGACGCTCTGCTGAGCGCGGCCCGCAGCGGCGAGATGAAGCTGGGTCAGGGAGAACAACCCACAGAGAAAAAATACAGAAAATACGACTTCTACAGTCCCAGAAAGTTTACCAAAGACCGGCTGAAGATGATCTGCGGTGTCTTTGAAAACTACACCCGCATTGTCAACTCCCGGATCAACGGACTGCTGCACACCACCTGTGAGATCGCAGTGGAGTCCGTGGAGGAGCAGCGCTACTATGAGTTTTCCAACGCCCTGTCTGACGGTGATGTGCTGGCCCTGGCGGATGTGGAGATGAACGGGCGCGTCCAGAGTGAGGACTCCCCGGTGCTGCTCCACTTCAACACGGCGCTGATGCTCAACATGATGGACCGTCTCATGGGCGGCGAGGGCGAAGACAGCGACCGGGTGCCTTCGGGATACACCTTTACCACCGTGGAGCTCAAGCTGTATGAGAACATCGTCAAGGATTTTGTCAGCGTCATGGGCAGCAGCTGGGAAAATTACATCGATTTGAAATTTTCCTACCGCCGGGTGGAATCCAATCCCACCCTGGTGCAGCTGATCGGACTGGATGAGACGGTGGTCATCATCGGCATCAGTCTGCGGTTTCCCAATACATCCGGGCGCATGAATATCTGTCTGCCCGGCACCGTGCTCACGGCGATCTTCGCCGGAATTGCCGCAGCCAACCAAGCCGGACACGGCGCGGATGAGAGCAGTTCCCAGCAGATCCTGGGCATTCTCCGGGAATCCGATCTGGAGATTGTGGCGGAGCTGGGACGCACCCATGTGACATTGCAGGATATCTATCATCTGAATGTGGGGGATGTGATCGACCTGGGGCACTCCACCCAGGAGCCCATCCACCTGTATATCGGCGGACAGCCGTGGTTCAGCGGCAAGCTGGGAACCCAGGGCGGAAACATGGCTGTTAAAATCGCCCAGACCTGTCACGGCCAGAAAAGAGAGGAGAAATAAGGAGCATGAGTCAAACCGTCTTTAATTCCATGGAGCTCGACGCCATCGGCGAGCTCATGAATATCAGCCTGGGTTCCTCGGCTACCGCCGTCTCCAATATGCTCGATCACCGGGTGGATATCACCACGCCCAAGGTGCAGGTGGTCTCTGTGGAGGACTTCAGCATCGGAGAGCTGGAGCCCGCCATCGGCATCGAGATCAAGTACGTCTCCGGACTGGAGGGCAGCAACATCATGCTGCTCAAGCGCAGCGACGTAAAGACCATCGTGGACATTCTGATGGGCAGTGAGACGCCGGACGACGAGTTCGAGCTCAACGATCTGACCATCAGCGCCGTGTGCGAGGTCATGAACCAGATGATGGGCGCGGCGTCCACCGCCCTGTCGGATTTCCTGGGCTACCCCGTCAACATCTCCACGCCCCAGTCCTTTGCTCTGGACGATATCGAGCAGTTCAAAAAGGAGCATTTCCCTGCGGAGTCCGGGAACCTGGTGGTCGTCCGGTTCATGCTGGGCATCGAAAATATCCTCAAAAGTGAGTTTGTCAATGTGATGTCCGTGGACCTGGCAAGGGAGCTGCTGGCGGGATTTGAGATGAATTTCGGTGACCCCAAGGAGGGCAGCGCCGGAGCGGCGGCAGCCCCGTCCAAGAGCGCTCCTGCGGAGACTCCGCCCCCGGAGCAGACCCGGGCGCCGCAGCCTGCCCCTGTCCCGCCCCAGCAGGAGGCGTCCCAGGGCTCCCAGAGCAGCGGGGCGGTGCTCAGCCAGGAGGAGATCGAGCGGCTCCTGGCTGCAAACGGCACTTCCGGTGCCGGCCAGCCCGCGGCACAGCCCGCGACACCGCCCGCTTCCGCGCAGGCGCAGACAGCACCTGTGCAGCCTGCCTATGTGCCGGCACAGCCGGCCTATGCACCGGACCCCAAGGTGATCAGCACCAAGCCGGTGCAGCTTCCGCCCCTGGATGCGGAGGAGCGGCTGGGCAAGGAGCAGGCGGACAACCTGGAGATGATCATGTCCGTCCCTCTGGAGATCTCTGTGGAGATCGGACGTACCCGCCGGAAGGTGGAGGACATCCTGGCACTGTCCAAGGGATCGCTGGTGGTGCTGGACAAGCTGGCAGGAGACCAGGTGGACCTGTTTGTCAACGGGCTTTGCGTGGCCCGGGGCGACGTGGTGGTGATCGACGACAACTTCGGCGTCCGGATCACCGAGGTGCTCAAGCGCACGGAACTTTTCAATAAGAACTGACCCTGGGCAGGAGCCCGTTAATACAAAAATGTAAAGGATGAAAAAGCATGGCTAAGATTCTGGTTGTGGACGATGCGGCCTTCATGAGAAAGGTGATCCGGGATACGCTGACCAAGAGCGGCTATACGGATATTTACGAGGCAGTGGACGGCAATGACGCGGTGGAAAAGTACTTTGAGATCAAGCCCGACCTGGTGCTGATGGACATCACCATGCCCAACATGGACGGCCTGGAGGCCCTCAAGGCCATCCGGGCCAAGGACAGCAACGCCAATGTGGTGATGTGCTCCGCCATGGGCCAGGAGGCCATGGTAATGGAGGCCGTGCAGGCGGGCATCAAGGATTTCATCGTCAAGCCCTTCAAGCCGGACCGGCTGCTCAAGACCGTCAGCTCCATCGTGGGCAACCCGTGAGGATACGGACGTGAAAGCGTTGGAGGCGATCGGCCAGGTGCTCTGGGCACTGCTCCTGACCTGCGGCGTGCTGGTGCTGGCCTATTGGTCCACCCGCCGCATGGCCGGCCACATGGCACTCAGACGAAAAATGGGCGGGCGCATGGAGGTGCTGGATCAGATGCCCTTGGGGCGGGATCAGCGCCTGGTGCTGGCCCGGGTGGGCCAGACGGTTTACCTGCTGGGAGTGACCTCCGGCGGCATCTCCTGTCTGCGGGTGCTGACCAAAGAGGAGGCCGGGGACTGGCTTGCGTCCGGCCCGGAGCAGGGAACCGGCGGAAACGGCGGCGGAGGGCTCCGGTTCGGAGAGGCGCTGCGCCGGGTACTGGAGCAGCGCAGACCGTAAGGAGGCAGGAAGTTGAGTAATAGCTTGATCAATGTAAACGGGGACAATGTGCAGACGCTGCAGATCCTCCTGATGACCACGCTGGTGATGCTGCTGCCCTCTATCATCGTGATGATGACCTCTTTTACCCGGTACATCATCTCCTTTTCCTTTTTGCGCTCCGCCATGGGACTGCAGCAAAACCCGCCCAACATGGTGCTGGTGGGCATGGCGCTGTTTCTCACGCTCTTTACCATGTCTCCGGTCATCAGCGAGATCCAGACCACGGCCTATGAGCCCTATGTGAACGAGCAGATCACCCAGGAGGAATTTGTGGACCGGGCGGAGGTGCCGCTGAAGGAGTTCATGCTCCGCAACACGGAGCAAAGCTCCCTGAAGCTCTTCTGCGATCTGGCCGGACAGAGCGTTCCGGAGGACCAGGAGGGGGCGATGGCGCTGCCGCTGCGGATCGTGGTGCCCTCCTTTATGACCACGGAGCTCAAGCGGGCCTTTGAGATTGGTTTTTATTTGTACATCCCCTTTTTGCTCATCGACGTGGTGGTGGCCTCTGCATTGATGTCCATGGGCATGATCATGCTGCCGCCGTCCATGATCTCCATGCCGTTCAAGCTTTTGCTGTTCATCAGCCTGGACGGCTGGAACCTGCTGTTTTCCACGTTGGTGCAGGGATTCCAATAATGCGGGAGGATAGGCATGGAAACGGTGGATATTCTGCGCGAGGGCGTCGTGGTGGCACTGAAGCTGGGTGCGCCCATGCTGATTTTGAGCATGCTGGTTGGCATCCTGGTGGCCATCTTCCAGGCAGTGACCCAGATCCACGAGCAGTCCCTCTCCTTTATTTTAAAGCTGCTGGTGGTGATCCTGGTGCTGCTGGCGGGCGGCGGCTGGATGCTGGAGACCCTTCAGGATTTCACCCGGTATCTGTTTACGCTGATGTAAGGAGCCTGCGGCATGGATTGGAACGCCCTGTATCTTTTTGAGCTGATCACCATGCGGGTGAGCGGCTTTGTGTTTACAAACCCGCTCTTTGGCAGGAACAATCTGACGAGCCTGGTAAAGGCGGGATTTGCGCTGGTGCTCTCCGTCTTTGTCTGGACCACGGAGGATGCCGTGGTGACGGCACCTGCCACGGTGGTGGAGCTTGTGGTGCGCCTTTTGCTGGAGCTGTGCGTGGGAGTGATATTGGGCTTTGTGATGCAGCTTTTTTTCTCCGTGGTACAGCTGGGCGGCGAGGTCATCGACGCACAGATGGGGTTGAACATGGCCCAGGTATATGACTCCAGCAGCCAGGTGAACATGACGGTGACGACTTCGCTGCTCAATGTGCTGCTGGTGCTGACGTTTTTTGCGGAAAACGGGCATTACACGCTGCTGCGGATCTTCCTCTCCTCCGGGAGCGTGGTCCCCTACGGGACCGTGTCCTTGGGATCGGCGGTGGTTTCGGAGATAGTGGAGGTATTTGCCGCCTGCATGGTGCTGGCGGTGAAGCTGGCGCTTCCCATCCTGGCGGCGGAGCTGCTGGGAGAGCTGAGCATGGGCATTTTGATGAAGGCGATCCCCCAGATCAACGCCTTTGTCATCAATATGGAATTGAAGATCAT
>ENA-UEYL01001345-UEYL01001345.1-human-gut-metagenome-genome-assembly--contig:-NODE-1345-length-21538-cov-4.152276_pt1 | contig 21538 bp, 9 predicted proteins | sample MGYA00242941_ERZ507946 | MGnify/ENA primary metagenome ERZ507946 (study PRJEB26167, sample SAMN06115482) | human gut metagenome | host: Homo sapiens | place: China:Guizhou | collected 2015-03-11...
ATGCCGCCGATTTCGTACGCCGCACCCTGAAAGTAGAACCCGATTATATGAAAAAAGCATTACTGGCCAAACCCGGCGACCTGGCCTGGTTCCGCCTGCAATGCAACAAACCTCTGCCTGAAGGAGAAGGACTGACTGCACTGCCTCCCGGCTACGTATTCCCCGAAACAGGACTCGCATCTTTCCTCACCAATTGGGATAGAGTGGGAAGCAATGCCATGTGGAGTTTCCGTTCCAGCCCATACGGCTCTACTTCGCACGCCCTTGCCAATCAAAATGCATTCAACACCTTTTTCGGAGGCAAGCCACTATTCTATAGTAGCGGACACCACATTGAGTTCACCGATGCACACAGTATGTATTGCCATCGCGGAACACGTGGACATAACACCATTCTGGTGAACGGTATGGGACAACGCATCGGCACCGAAGGGTATGGATGGATTCCCCGTTACTACGTCAGCGACAAAATAGGTTATGTAGTGGGGGATGCTTCCAATGCTTACGGAAAAGTGATTTCTCCACTATGGCTGAAGCGCGGTGAACTGTCCGATGTGCATTATACACCGGAAAACGGCTGGGACGAGAATAAACTGAAGACTTTCCGCCGTCACATTGTCAATTTGGGAAAGACCGGCTACATTTTCATTTATGATGAACTGGAAGCTACCGAACCTGTAAACTGGAATTATCTGCTGCATACCACAGCCAACCCGATGACCGTAAACGAAGAGAAAGCGTATGTGCATATACAAGCCACCAACCGGGGAGGAGCATCGGACGCTTACCTTTTCTCTACCGGAGCCTTGAAAACGGAAACGACCGACCAGTTCTTTTATCCCGCAGTGAACTGGCTGCGTGCGGATGACAAAGGGGTATTCAAACCCTACGCCAACCACTGGCATTTCACCGCCACCTCGGAAAAAGCACAGGTCTATCGTTTCGCCACCATCATCAATACCCATGCCCTGAAGTACCCGGCCAAAGCACCGGAAATCCTTTCGGACGGACGCATCAAGGCAGGCGGATGGCTCATTAAAGTGAATATTTCAGCAGAGGGTGTGCCAATGTTCTTCATCCGTAACACGAAAAAAGAAGATCCCGTCAGTATCAGCTACAAAGGGGGAGCCACTCTCATCAACGAAAATGATTATGAAACGACACTGACCGATGTAGTACCTGATTTAGAAATCTAATAACGAAGAATATGAACATAAAACAATATCTGCTGATGGGAATACTGGCGATAAGCTGTCCGACCGCTTTCGCCACTCCACCCCAAGATGTCAAAAAGGCGCAACAGCAAAAAAACGAGACACAAGGCCAACGCCCTGTCCGGATACAAACTTCGGCACGCCCCGAACAGACCGCTGTGTACAAACCTGCCGGCAACAAGCAAGCAGCCACAGCCCAACAAGCAATCACAAAGGGCAAAAAGGGAAAAGAGAAAAAAGCAGTGTCTACTGCAAACTCCTCCCCCAAAGACGCCACAAAGAAGATAAGGAAAACACCCGAAGCAAATCGCTACATTGCAATCAAGAATAACCTCGCCTACCAAGGGGTAGCTGTGTCCAATCTGGCGGTAGAGGTACAGTGCAGCGAGCACCTATCAGTGGAACTTCCACTGATATGGAGCTTCTGGGATATGGAACAGGAACATGGTATCCGTACTTTCGCCCTACAACCCGAAGCACGTTGGTGGACAGGCAATGAAGTGGGACGGGGACATTTTTTCGGCGTCCATGCCCATGCGGCCTGGTTCAACGTGAAGTGGAATGACAACCGTTACCAAAGCAACAGCCGTCCGTTGCTGGGAGCCGGCATCAGTTATGGGTACAAACTGCCGTTTGGCGAACATTGGGGAGCGGAATTTTCATTGGGAGCCGGATATGCCAATATGAAATACGATATCTATTATAATATAGACAACGGAGCGAAAATAGACACGCGCATCCGCAACTATTGGGGTATCACACGTCTGGGATTGTCACTTGTTTACCGTTTTTAAAGCCTTGAAATTATGAAGAAGAATATACAACCATATTATACATCCCCGTTCAGGCAGTTGCTTTGCCTGTTGCTGCTGCCACTGGCACTGAGCGGTTGCTTGTTCGAAGAACCGGAAATGACCGCCAACGGCGAACTGGGGGTTGACCCCACCGAAGTAAGCGTCACGGCAGACATTACACTGGATATGAAGCTGACCGAACTGGAAACAGCCCGTCTTCGTGCCCGCGCCGCCACCGGAGGGGATGCCGCCTACCGCCACCGGTTCATTGTAGAAGCCTATATGGACGATATGGCAACTATCCGCCGGGTGGTGTACGAAGACATACGTCCCGACCGTACCCATCTCAGTGTACCCGTCAGCATGAAACTGCATGCGCGCAACTACCGCCTCGTGGTATGGGCCGACTATGTAAAAGCCGGCAGCGAGGCCGACTGGTTTTACAATACCGAAATCATGGACCCGCTTATCGCTACCGAACCTTATCAGGCAAATTCGGAATACAAAGATGCCTTCCACACTGTGCAAACACTGGATTTGAGCAAGTATCGTGACCAATGGAACGCCAAAGTTCCCGTCAAACTGGAACTCGTCCGTCCCGTGGCACGCTATGAACTCGTGGCGACAGACGCAGCAGCCTTTCTGAAGAGACATGCGGGAACAGAGGGCAATTTCACCGCCCGGGTGAAATACAGCCACTACCTGCCCGTAGGTTTTGACGCTCTGAGTGCAGTCCCCCGCCATTCACTAATGTATATGTCTTACAAGAAGACATTTGCCCTGCCTGCCGGAGGAACAAAGGATTTCACAGTAGGTGTGGACTATGTATTCATGGGAGATGAAAAAAAAGAGATTCCCATTGAAGTGGAGATAACCGATCCGCAAGGTGTTACCGTAGCACGTACCATACTATTGGTACCTTGCCAGAAAGGCAAGCAAACCACCGTACGCGACAATTTCCTGACTGCCGACCCGTCCACCACTGATGAAGGAGTAGGTATAGACCCCGACTTTGACGATGAAATGGACATGGAAGTGGGAGTTATGTAAAACGCCAGACAATCAATTAAATAAAATAGAAAACTTAATACTTAAATTTACAACATCATGAAAAAGAACTTTTTGTATTCAATGGTGGCATTATTCGTATGCTTGTTCACAGCATGCAGCCAAGAAGAAATTGTGTCCCAAGCCGGACAAAACGACAGCAAAGTGAGATTATCTGTAAAAGTACCGGCAGCCGGTCCCATTGCCCGTGCGGCACTCGATATAGAGGGATATACCATGCAGTGTATCATGGAACTGGTTAATACAAACGGAGAAGTCATTGCCGACAGCCGACAGGCAGTAACAGTAAGCAATGGTGCAGCCCACTTTGAGTTTGACAAACCAAGCGAAGAATACACTTGCTTGTTTTGGGCGGAATATCTGAAAGAGGGCAAGTCTTTCTACAAGACCTCCACAGGACTGACCAAAATCTCTTATGACGGAAACAAAAAGAATGAACTGTTCAACAATACGGCAGCCGATGCGTTCTGCGGCAAGCTTGCTTCCAGCAATATTGCAGCCGGTGTCAATGTTATCTTGAAACGTCCGTTCGCCAGAATAGCCGTTTCCAAAACCGACTTTGCCACTTTAGGTGCAGGCCTTAACCAATGTACGGCAAGTATCTTCTCGGGTACCGATTTTAATGTATTTACAGGAAAAGTAGCCGGCACAGTAAATATCAAAAATACAGAAGTTGATGCTCAAGCGACTCCTATCAGCATTGACGCCGACAGTGAATATCCTTTCTTCTGTTATGTTTTTATTGGTGAAGCCATCGCCAAGCCCTCCAATATCATATTCTCCAACAGTGAAAATCCCGATTCCAAAAAGACATTGAGCATCACTGCCGACCAGATGAAGACCATGAACAGCAATACCGCTGTCAACCTGAAACCGGAAACCGGTGGCGACAACCAAGACAAAATCAATGTAGATATTACCATCGACAACGGGTTTGAAAACGGAGGCGGCGGTACAGGTACCGATACTCCCACTGATCCCGAAACTCCCGTAGCTGTAGAAGTGGGCGATTACCTGTATGCCGATGGAACTTGGGGCAAAACAGCAGAGAATGCCGTAGCGGTGGTATATCATGTAGGAGCAGATGAAAACGACAAGAGCACTTACAGCATGCTTGGAAAAGTAAATGGTTATGCCGTAGCGCTAACAGATGCAGCTACAGAAATTAAATATGCCGAAGTTACATATAATGCCACAACTATAGCCGGTGCAGAACAAAATCCCCAAAATAATAAAAGCGGATATCTGAATTCTCACCTTGCAGTAGAGGTAAATGGAACGGCTTACAACCAACTTCCTCCTGTTAAAGCAGCTCTGGACTATAGTGTAACCTTAACCGAAGGTAAGACCAGTGGTTGGTATCTGCCTACCGTTGCCCAATTGGAAGAAATCCGCTCTGCCAATTTGAGTACAGTTACTTTTGCAGCAACCAACTATTGGAGCTGTGTAATTGCCTCCACAGGAAAAGTATTCCGGGCATGTTTTGATCCCAATCAGGCCGATTACACCGGCATGAACAAAGCCTCTAATGCCAATTCGGCATTCAATGTCCGCCCCATCCTGACATTCTAACCCATCTATCGTCACCTTCACACAGGCCGTATCCGCCATCGCCCATCGGCCATCCGGTTTCAGCCTGCATGAAGGTGACGTTGTTATCATATAACCCACTACACATGAAAAGCCTATCCACCCTCCTCATACTGACTGTCACGCTCGCCATCACCGCCTGCTCGGACAATGCCCCCATCACCCCCGTTCCCGATGAACAATCTCCGGAAAGCACCCTTCCTGACGCTTATCATGACAAGGTGCGCACGCAGCCTTATCCCAAAACAGACAATGAGATATACCTCAATCCGGCACCGTTCATCGTCCCGAAAGAGATGAAACAGGCAGAACGGCTACAATTCAATGTATCACGCGACACGCAATTTTCCGGACCGGAAACTATCTTGTCCGAAGCACGTCCGTGGTGTATGTTCAACCCACACCGCACCTTGGAGACAGGCCTGTGGCACTGGCGCTTCCGCTCCGTCACTTCCTCCGGACAACCCGGAGCATGGAACGACACCTACTCGTTTGAAGTCAAAGACGAGACACCTCGTTTTGTGACTCCTCCCTTCGCCGATTTTCTGGGCAATGCACCTCGCATACATCCGCGCCTCTACGCTTTTCTGGACGACAAGATAGAAGCCGCACGCAAGCGCGTCACCTCACACCCCGAATACGGACAGCTCACAGCACTGGCCGCCACGGCACTGAAAGCGGACTTTTCCGCCCCTTACAACCAGACTGCCGACTTGCGCCTCTACACCGATTACCTGTATCAAGCCTGGCATCTCACCCTCCGCACAGCATACCGTAACAAGCTGCACGATATACTGAGCACCCTGTTGCAAACCCCTCCTACCGAAGCGCAGCTCTTCGCTACAAATTTCGATGCCACAGATATCGCTTCGGCCTACCTGACCTGCTACGACGCACTCTACAACAAATTGTCCGCCACCGAACGCGCCGCTACCGAGAAACAACTCATGCGTGTGGCAGAAAAATATTATCCGCAACATTGCGGCATCCAGGAGAACCACATATTCGACAACCACTTCTGGCAACAAAATATGCGCGTGCTGTTCCAGATAGCCTATTTATTATATGACAAGGTTAACTATTCGGGGAAGGCTATCGAAATGCTTGAGTATTACTACGAGCTGTGGACAGCACGCGCTCCCGCATCCGGCTTCAACCGTGACGGAGTGTGGCACAATGGCACAGGATACTTCATCAACAATGTGCGCACGCTCCAGTACCTCCCTCTTCTATATTCTTATATCGCCCGCAAAGATTTCCTGCAACATCCGTGGTACCAGAACGCAGGACGTTCACTGGTCTATACCTGGCCACCCGAATCGCGCAGCCTCGGATTTGGCGACGGCAGCGAGAAATACGACAGTCCACAACGCCAACGTGCCGCCTTCGCCGACTTTCTGGCACGCGAGACCGGAGATTCCTATGCCGGATGGTATGCCGCACAATGTACCAAATCCTTGCAACGCGATCCCGAAATGCGTCTCTACCGCATGGCGGCCAACCGCACCTACGAAACACAACTTCCGGCCTCAACCGAAAAAATGATCTGGTACAAAGATGCAGGTGAAGTGGTGATGCATTCCAACCTGGCGGATACAAACCACAACCTGTCATTGGCATTCCGTTCCAGTACATTTGCCTCCGGTAGCCACACCACCGCCTGTCAGAACAGTTTCAACCTGCTTTTTAAAGGAACTGACGTTTACCGCAGTTCGGGATACTACCTTAATTTCTCGGACGCGCACAATCTGATGTCCTACCGCCATACCCGCGCGCACAATACCATCTTGGTAAACGGCATCGGACAACCCTACTCCATGAAAGGCTATGGCAATATCGTCCGCGCCATGGGAGGCAACCACATATCCTATTGTTTGGGAGACGCCTCGAATGCCTATTCGGGCATCACGGAAGACCCGATGTGGACTTCCGCTTTCGCTGCGGCAGGTATCAGCCAGACACCCGAGTATGGATTCGGCGTGACTCCGCTCACCCGATACCGCCGCCATGTGCTGATGCTTCATCCTGACATCCTTGTGATTTATGATGAGCTGGAAGCCGCCTCCCCCGTACGTTGGAGCTGGCTGCTGCACAGCCCCACCCGCTTCGAGCTGAATGAAGCAGAACAGCTAATGGGCACGCGCAACGACGAAAAAGGATTTATTGCCGTAACCGGACTCTTCAGCAGCCACCCCTATACGGCTACCCAGACCGATGCGTTTACGGTGCCACCCACCCCTACGCCCAACCCTGCCTACCCCAACCAGTGGCACTTTACGGCGGAAACATCCGCCTGTGCCGCCAACCGTTACCTGGCCATCATCCAAGTAAAAGGCACTGACCAGACCGTGCATGCCATCCGCCGCAACGGCGATACCTTCACCATAGGCCGATGGAGCGTGGAAGCTACATTAGACACCTCCCGGCCGGCCTCACTCGTAGTGCGTAACAGCGACCTGCCTGCCACGTTCAGTTACGGCGCAGAGCACCCCACTCCAGGTGGAGAAATATACATCCGCCGCTACCCGCAGTCCTCCGTGCTCTATGATGAAAAGGACGGTATCTATCACATCATGGAAGAAACCGATCGTCCGGCTATTTCCAGCAGAACCGCTCTATAGACCGTTCCTGCAAGGTTTTTACACAAATATGAAATTCTCCCCGACAAGATTATAAGCATTTTGCGCTATCTTTGCCTATACAAAAACAGATTTAAAGACACTTGTCGGGGAGAACGCATACATTTGCACTGTTCAAAACAGAAACTTTTGAACGAAACCACAATCAATTAAATCTATTAACTGAAAAATATGACAATGATGAAAAGTAAAATTCTCTTTTTACTCTTATTCTTTCTCACCGGAGTGCTCGGAGTTTATGCCCAACAGCTGACCGTGACCGGTAAAGTAATCGATAGTGACGGTTTAGAAGTAATCGGTGCCAATGTAACCATCAAAGGCGCTTCAGGTCTGGGAACCATCACCGACATCGATGGGAAATACAGCCTGACAGTCAACGATGCTTCCAAAGACATACTGGTCTTCTCGTATATCGGTATGGACAATCAGGAAATCCCTGTAAAAGGACGTAAACAAATTGATGTGACCCTAAGAGCCGGAGCCATCATGATGGAAGAAACCGTAGTGATCGGCTATGCTCCCATGAAACGTAAAGAAATGACGGGCTCCATGTCCTCCGTCAAAAGTGATGAGCTGCTGAAAGTACCGACCTCGGATATCACCCAGGCCCTAGGAGGACGGTTGGCAGGTGTGCAGATTGTACAGACCGACGGACAGCCGGGTTCGGCCATGTCCATCCGCGTGCGCGGCGGTATCTCCATCACCCAAAGCAACGAGCCGCTTTATATCATCGACGGCTTCCCTACCGAAGACGGCATGGCCAGCCTCGACCCCGCCGACATTGAATCCATCGACGTATTGAAAGACGCCTCGGCCACCGCCATCTATGGTGCGCGCGGAGCAAATGGCGTAGTGGTCATCACCACCAAAGGTGGAAAGAACGACGGCGGGAAAGCCACAGTTACTTTCGATGCGTATGTGGGAGTCCGTAAACTGGCAAACCGCCTGTATACATTAGACCCGGAAGAATACGTGCTGGCTGATTATGAAAGAGTACTGGGCAGAAGCACCAAACCCGAGGAGGAAATGCCGGCCTGGCAAAAACGATATGGCAGTTTTCTGGAAATTCATGACAACTATGCCAACCGCGAAGGAATTGACTGGCTGGACAGAACAATGGGACGCACCACCGTTGCCCAAAACTACCGTGTAGGCGTGAACGGAGGCAATGACAAGACCAAATACAATCTTTCCTATAATTACTTTGACGATGAAGGAGCCATGATATACAGCGGAAGCAGCAAGCACAACATCACCCTGAGTGTCAACAGCAAGGTAAACGACCGTTTGTCCGTCACCGCACGCGTGAACTACGACCAACGCAAGATTTACGGAGCCGGTGTGGCCGGAAACGGAACCAACGAAGGTGGAAGCAACACGGACGCACGCTTCAACAAACTGGCACAGATTCTACATTACCGCCCCACCATCGGGCTTCACGGAAGCGACAAGGATTTATTGGAAGGATTAGACCCCATGCTCGACACCGAAGGCAACACCATGCAGAATCCATTGATTGCCGCCCGCGAAGAGGAAGACAATAAAGAATACCGCACCTTCCAGGCAAACGGAAGCCTGACCTTTAAAATCATCAAGGGGCTGACCTTCCGCAATTCTACCGGTATGCGCTATCAATCCCTCCGCCGCGAATTGTTCTATGGTGACGAATCCATCATGGGAAAACGAAACGGTATCTATGGTTCTATCCGCCAGACAGAGAACGGAAGTTTCCAGACCTCGAACGTACTGACCTATGACAAGAAAATAAAGAAACACAAAATCGTGGCCATGCTGGGACAGGAATACGTCACCCGCTGGACACGCTACGTGGAATCAGGAGTGAGTGATCTGCCTACCGATGAGTTTATCCTCGGCGACATGAATCTGGGAACCCCCTCTATCGCTGCATCCAACGAAAATTATGACGACAATCTGGTCTCTTTCTTTGCCAAAATGAACTATGACTATGCCGACAAATACTTGTTTACCGCTTCGTTCCGTGCAGACGGTTCCTCCAAGTTCGGAAAGAACAACAAATGGGGCTACTTCCCCGCTATTTCGGCCGCATGGCGTATGGGAGAAGAAGACTTTATCAAGAACCTGAACATCTTCTCCGACCTGAAATTCCGTATCGGCTATGGTTTGGCAGGCAACAACCGCATCGGCAGCTACAACAGTCTGGCACTGCTCAGTTCTGTCACCACTGCCATGGGAGGCGGACTGACTCCGGGATACGCATCCAAGCAGATTCCCAATCCCGACTTGAAATGGGAAGCCAATAAAACCTTCAACCTGGGTATGGATTTCGGTTTCCTGAACCAGCGTATCACCGTCTCGCCCGAATTCTATATCAACAAGAGCAGCAACCTGCTACTTAGCGCGCAGCTACCCTATTCTTCAGGTTATCAAACGATGCTTATCAATGCCGGCGAAACCAAGAATGTAGGCTTGGACCTGACCATCAACACAGTCAACTTATCCACCAAAGACCTCACTTGGAATACTTCTCTGACCCTGTCGCACAACAAAAATACCGTGGAAGAACTGACCGGAGAGACCGTGCAACTGTACGAAGCCCGTTTCGGCTTTAACCAAAACACGCACCGCATCGCAGTGGGCGAATCATTAGGACAGTTCTACGGCTATGTGACGGAAGGCTTGTACCAAGTGAGCGACTTCAACTATGACGCCGCCACCCAGACTTATACATTGAAAGAAGGCATTCCCTATCATGGTGACCGCAGCAAAGTGCAGCCGGGCAACTGGAAGTTCAAGAACCTGAATGACGATGAGGTGATAGACGAAAAAGACAAGACCGTCATAGGAAACGCCACCCCCAAATTCTACGGAGGCTTGAACAATACCTTCACCTACAAAGGCTTCGATCTGAGCATCTTCCTCACCTTCAGCTATGGCAACGAGGTGATGAACGCCACCAAGATGGTATCGTCCAGAGTGGGTAACAATAACAACAACGCGCTGGAGGTTTCAAACAGCGCCAACCGCTGGATGACCATCAACGCCAACGGAGAAATTGTAACCGACCCCGAAGAACTGGCCGCCTTGAACACCGGCAAGACCGTAGCCGCCTATTACGACGCACAGCAAGGAAACAACTATATCCAGTCATGGGGGGTGGAAGATGCCTCTTTCCTGAAACTGAGCAACGTGACACTGGGATACACATTCCCCAAAACAGCCATTGCCAAACTAGGGCTGAAGAACCTACGTCTCTATGCCACCGGCAATAACTTGGCGACCTGGACCCCATACACCGGTTTCGACCCCGAGGTGTCCACCATGAAAAGCGGCCTGACACCGGGCGTAGACTTCGGAGCCTATCCGCTGAGCCGTTCCTTTATCTTTGGTCTTAATGTAGCGTTTTAACCCTTAAATATAATCAGAAACAATGAAAAAGTACCATTTACTATATCTATTATCCGCCTTGTTACTGGCGGGATTCACCTCATGTGAGGATATGCTGACGGAGAAGCCGAACTCCAGTTATGACAAAGACGGATATTTCGACTCGGAGGCCAAAGCGGAAATGGCCATCATGGGGATCTACTCCTCCATCTCGGACAAAGACCATTACGGATGGTGCGAGATGGCTGCCCCGACATCCGACGATACCTATTACACCAGCCGTACACACTCGGACAATCAAGTGCATGACATAGCGCATTATCGCATCAACTCCACCAACACATGGGTAGAAAACCTGTGGAAATTCAAATATCAAGCGATAGACCGCGCCAATATGGCCATAGACGGCATCCGACACATGACCGGTTATGAAGAAAACAAGAAACTGAAAACTTTGGAGGCCGAGGCCCGCTTCCTCCGCGCCTTCATGGCATTCGATTTGGTGAAATATTGGGGCGATGTACCTTTCAAAACCACCTATTCCGAAAGTTACGAATCCGCCTATCAGCCCCGCGCAAGCCGTGAGACCATCTACGATGAAATCATCGCCGACCTGACTTTTGCCAAAGAAAATACAGAATGGGCTACCGCAGGCTCTGATCCCGAAAGAGTGACACAAGGCGCCGCACGCGCCCTGTTGATGCGCGTCTATCTGCAACGCGCAGGCTACAGCCTGCAAATGGACGGTAAACTGACCCGTCCGGAAGAAGGCAAGCGCAAGGAATATTTCAACGCCGTCATTGAAGAATGGAAAGCGTTTCAAGCCAATGGCTACCATGACTTTCATCCGGGAGGATACGATACGTTGTTCAAGGACATCTCCTACGGCACACAGAACCCGAAAGAAACCCTGTGGGAAATCTCCTTTTTCCACATGCAAGGCAAGCGCAATGGCGGCGCATGGGGAATATACAACGGACCTATGGTAGGCGAGCCGACCGGCTTGGCAGCCTCTGAGGCCAACCAGCACATGGGACGCGCCAACGGATTCTTTATCGTAGTGCCCGAATGGCGCGGATTCTTCGAAGAAACCGACACACGCCGCGATGTGATGGTATGCACCTACCAGCAACGCTGGAACGCCAAACTGAAAGCACACGAAAAGAGAGAGTTGAAAGCCGGAGGATGGTATTGCGGAAAATGGCGTCGCGAATGGATGTCGCCCGATTCCTGGAACAAAAACCTGAATTACGGCGATGTGAACTTCTGCCCGTTGCGCTACGCCGATGTCGTACTGATGGCTGCCGAAGCATACAATGAAACAGGGAATGCACAATCCACCGCATGGGAGTTACTGAACCGGGTACGTACACGTGCCGGAGCCACCCCGATAACCGAAGCCAATCATGAGGAACTGATGGCGGCACGAAAGAAAACGCATCAGCTGACCTTCATTGACGACACCACTCCACAAGGCAAATTCCGTACCGCCCTTTATTGGGAACGCGGATTCGAACTGGCCTTCGAAGGACAACGCAAATATGATCTTATCCGCTGGGGAGTATTAGGGAAAGCCCTCAAACTGTTCGGTGAAGCCAGCTCGGTGAACAAGAAAGAGACCAAGCCCTATCCGGCATACCAGACTTTCACCGAAGGAAAGCACGAACTGTTTCCCATTCCCTTGAAAGAGATACAAAGCAATCCGAAACTGGAAGGTAAAAACAACCCGGGGTACTAACCGGAACAAAATGATTTCAGGGATTGTGCAAGAACCATCGGACGTGCACAATCCCTACTTTTATTAAACTCCAGAAATATAAAGAATATGAAACGATTCTCTTCAATCTGCCTGTTATTATATCTTTGCATCCTACCGGCAGCCGCTTTCAACAAAGATGTTTTTCAACTGCTGAATCTTGACTATCCCGGTTTACAACAAGTTAAAGAACACTATGCCAACGGAAAATATGAAGATGCCGCCCAAGCGTTGCTGGCATACTACCGGAACCGTACAGACATCATCAACCCGAATATCGACATAAAAAATCTACACCTCAGCAACCGGGAACGTCAATGGGCGGAAGAAGCATTGGAACATACATTCTATGTGCACGACGGCTATCAACCCTCTTTCCATTATGGAAAAGACATCAACTGGCGCTACTGGCCAGTGAAAGACAACGAATTACGCTGGCAACTTCACCGCCACAAATGGTTTACCCCCATGGGAAAAGCCTACCGTCTGACCCAAGAGGAAAAATATGCTCAAGAATGGGTCTGTCAGTTTATGGACTGGATTAAAAAGAATCCGTTGACCGAAATTGATAAAGAAGAATATGAAATGACAAACAAAGCAGAAGTAACAGGTTCTGCGGAAAACGTACGTTTCGCATGGCGTCCGTTAGAAACAAGCCACCGACTGCAAGATCAAATCAACCAGTTCGTTTTGTTCCTGCCGTCCGTCTCGTTCACAGCAGACTTTCTGACCGATTTTTTGGTAAACTATCACAAACATGCCTTGCATATACTCCATAACTATTCTGCCGAAGGAAATCATTTATTGTTTGAAGCGCAACGGATGATTTACGCCGGAGCCTTCTTCCCCGAGTTCAAAGAAGCAGCCGGTTGGCGTAAAAGCGGGATAGATGTTCTGAACCGTGAAATAAAGAAACAAGTATATGCCGACGGCGGACAGTATGAACTCGACCTGCATTATCATCCCGCCTGTATCGATATTTTCTACAAAGCATTGATCATGGCCGATGTAAACGGATTCCGACAAGAATTTCCTCACTCCTATCGGGACACGATAGAGAAAATGATTGTCTTTTACATCAACGTATGCTATCCCGACTATTCCAATCCCTGTTTCAGTGATGCCAAACGAGGAGGAAAATCAAGCGACTTGAAACGCTATAAAAACTGGATGAGACTTTTCCCCAAGAATGAACAGATACGCTACATGGCCACAGAAGGGCGCGAAGGCAAACTCCCGGAAAACCTCACCAAAGGCTTTCCGAATTCGGGATTCTTCACCTTTCGCAACGGATGGGACGAAACCGCAACCGTCATGGTCATGAAAGCCGGTCCCAAAGGAGAATGGCACTGCCAGCCCGATAACGGTACTTTTGAACTGTGGTTCAACGGAAAAAACCTTTTTCCCGACTCCGGCTCTTACATTTACGCCGGTGAAGGAGAAGTGATGAAACTACGGAACTGGTTCCGTCAGACAAAAGTACACAACACCCTGACCCTGAATAACCGGAACTTGGAAACCACCCAGTCCGTCACCCGCCTGTGGCAACCGGAAGGAGAGGTACAAGTGTTGGTCACAGAAAACCAAAGTTATAAGAACTTGAGACACCGCCGTACGGTCTTCTTTGTAGAAAGCACCTACTTCATCATTGTGGACGAAGCTTCGGGAGATGCCACCGGAATGATAAACCTGCATTACCAACTGGCCGACGGCAACGTGGATATTGATGAAAAACAGCATACGCTCACTACCCGTTTTGACAACGAGAGTAATGTAAAGCTCCAGTGCTTTGCTCCTAAAGAGATCCGGACGGAAAAAGAAGAGGGATGGTATTCCACGGCTTATCGTAAACGGACGGAACGCACAGCTGTCGCTTTCAACCTGAATAAAAATGATGAAAAGACAGTGCGTTATATCACCGCTATCTACCCATTCAAGAAACAAGGAAGCGCCCCCCGAATCTCTGCCAGAATTATCAGCCACAAGCCAGATGCACTAACGGTTGAAGTAAAAATCAACGGGAAGAAAAGCATCTTAAGTTATACATTGTAAAAACCGGGTTCCTATGTTTAAACATTCCACGAGAAACCTGCCATCTTCACCCGGATGCGCATAAAACATAGGAACCTGCCACCATTTCTTTTTTTTAAGTAAATGATTCACTTCACATTCTTTGTCATTCTAAGTATTTTTTATAAATTGCCACGGTCTTTATCTGAACACACGAAAGACGTTGACTATTATCCAAAACTATAAAATTATGACAAAATATTACTTGTGCCTGCTTATCACCTTAGCCTCCCTGTTAAAGGTATCAGCCCAGATTTCCTTCACACACCTGGGTATCAATGACGGACTCTCCCAAAGCACCGTGTTTGACATCACACAAGACAGCAAAGGGAATATGTGGTTTTCCACTTTCAACGGAGTAAATAAATACAACGGATACGATTTCACCGTTTATCTGCACGAAGAAGGAAACCCGCACAGCATAAGCCACAATACCGCCCGTACCATCCAAGCAGGCAGCAACGGCAAAGTATGGATAGGCACCGATGAAGGATTATCCTGCTACGACCCCATCGAAGATTTCTTTTACAACTATTATTACGAAAAAGATAAAAAAAGAGCTGCCGTCACCGGCATTATTGAGATAGATCCGGAGCATTTGCTAGTCAATACATCTCACGGTCTGACTCTGTTCAATATATCACAAAGCGCATTTACAACAGACAAAATGGACGCAACTTTACTCTCACTGAAAGCCACAGCCATACACCGCTATCAAGACCGTATATATATAGGAACCTCCCAAGGGGTATCTGTCTACTCACTTATCCGGCACACCCTGCAAACCATCCTCACCTTTCCGGAAGGAACTTCCAAAGAAGTGCTGACCATCCTACAGCAATCAGACTCCCTGCTATGGATCGGAACGGAAGGAGACGGCTTGTATGCTGTTCATCCCAGCACCAACACCGTCAGACACTATACCGCCAGCAACGGGAACAGCATCAGTTCCAATTTTGTACGCTCACTAGCCCTGGATGCGCAAAACCGCTTATGGAAAAGCACAATCAACTACTTATATATTTACGATGAAGAAAACGATAAGTTCATTGCTCACGTCAGCGACCGTCTGCAAGAACAAAGCCTGTCCCAAAGTTCTATCCGCAGCATCTTCAAAGACTCCCAAGGTGGCATGTGGCTAGGCACTTATTATGGCGGCATCAACTATTATCACCCACTGAGAGAACGCTTCCAACACCTTCACTTCTCTCCACACCTCAACTCACTGAATGATAATGTAATAGGAAGCATCACAGAAGACTGTACCGGCTGTTTGTGGATAGGAACCAACAGTGGCGGCGTAAACAAATACAATCCCTCCTCGAAAACCTTCACCTACTACCAGGCACAGCAAGGCTTGGGAGCCAATGATGTAAAAGCCATATACATAGACGAGGCTGCCGACAAAGTGTACATAGGCACACACACAGGAGGCCTCAATATCCTGCACCGCAGCACAGGACGCATAGAAAACTACACCACAGCAAACAGTGCATTGACCGACAATAATGTCTATGACATTTTACCGGCGGACAAGGAAGGAAATCTGTGGATAGGCACCCTGAACGGACTCTTCTCCTTTAACCCCACCCAACGCAAATTTATAGAAGCATACACCGGCGGAAAAACACAAGACAAAAACCGTATCCGCGACCTGATGACCGACAGCAAGCAACGCCTGTGGATAGGCGGGGAAAACGGAATTTCCCTGTATGCCCACCAAGAAGGGCAACTGCATCCCCTTCCATTACTTGACAAGCATACGGATTTGAAAAATGCGTTTGTTTACTGCATTCATGAAGCAACCAACGGAACATTCTGGATAGGAACCCGGAACGGGCTGTACCAATTCGATGAAAAGAAAAACGAACAGACACGCTACAGTGTATCCGACGGGCTTCCCAACCCAGTCGTATATAGTATTCTGGAAGATCATCTGGGACGCTTATGGATCAGTACTGACAAAGGACTTTCCTGCTTCCATCCCGAAACAGGAAAGTTCAGAAACTTCACCTCCATGGACGGCTTGCAAAGCAATCAGTTTACCCCCAAAGCCTGTTGCCGCACCACTGAAGGCGAAATGTATTTCGGTGGCATCAATGGCATCTCCATCTTCCAACCGGAACAGATGCAGGATAATCCCTATGTGCCCTCCCCCCTTATTACAAGCATGGAACTATTCAATATACCGGTCGCTCCGCACGATAAAACCGGCATTCTGGACAAGCACATCAGCGAGACAACACAAATAACACTGCAAAACAAGCAATCATCCTTTACGCTGAACTTCAGTGTGCCCAATTACATCGCAGGCCGCCATAATACATTCGCCTACCAGCTGGAAGGATACGACAAGGAATGGTATCATACAGACGGAGATCATCACTGGGCCACCTATACCAACCTGCCGGCGGGCCGTTATAACTTCCTGGTAAAGGCGGCAAACAATGACGGCAAATACCTCTTTAAAAATAACCATTCTTCCCGCGTGGTATCAGACCTGGTGGGCCATCACCCTCTTTTTACTGGCAGCGTCGGGATTCATCGCATGGATATTCTATTATCAGATGGAACGCATGAACAAAAAGCGCAATGAAGAGCTGCAAGAAATGAAAACCCGCTTCTTCATCGACATCTCACACGAGCTGCGCACTCCTCTGACCCTGATACTGGCCCCCCTGCAGGAATTATTGCTACGTACCAACGACCGCTGGACAAGAAACCAGTTGGAATACATCAAAAAGAACGCCGACCGGCTGCTGCATCTGGTAAACCAGCTGATGGATTACCGACGGGCGGAAAAAGGAGTCTTCCAACTAAAGGTAAAAGCCATTTATGCACACAATATCGTAGAGAAAAACTTCCGTTTCTACGAACAACTGGCCAAACGGAAACAAATAACGTATGAACTCCAATCCGACCTGATGGACAAAAAAGTATTCTGTGACGCCAATTACCTGGAGCTGGTCTTAAACAACCTGCTGTCCAATGCCTTCAAATATACCGATAAAGGTCAAAGCATCACCGTATACCTGAAAGAAGACGGCCCCAATCTGCTACTACAAGTCAAAGATACGGGAGCAGGCATTCCGGTTGACAAACAAGCCAAGATATTCGAACGTTTCTACCAAGTGGAAAACGATCATCCGGGAAGCGGTATCGGACTGTCCCTGGTACAAAAATTGGTAGAACTCCATCACGGACATCTGGAACTGGAAAGTGTAGAACATGAAGGAAGCTGCTTCTCCATCTATCTGCCCAAAGACAAAGAAGCCTACAAGCCCGAAGAACTGGCCCAAGCGGATACGGAAAAACAACTGTATTCCACCAATGTAAAAGACATGTATATCGTTGACACGGAAGAAGAGAAAGAAGGCACTGAACAGCAGCCGGGAGAGGCCGGGGCGTCAGCATCCGAAGGAAGGCGCAAGAAGGAAACCATCCTGATTGTGGAGGACAACACCGAGATACAACAATACCTGAGTGAAGAACTCTCCAAATCCTTCATCACCCTGGAAGCCGGCAACGGAGAGGAGGCACTGGAAGTAGTGAAAGAAAACGAAATAGATTTGATTATCACCGATGTGATGATGCCGGTCATGGATGGCATCAAGTTATGCCGCAGCATCAAGCAGAATCTCAAGACCTGTCATATACCGGTTATCATCCTGTCTGCCAAATCGGAACTGAGCGACCAATTGGAGGGATTGCAGGTAGGAGCGGACGACTATATTCCCAAACCTTTCTCATTGGCGCTGATTGTAACCAAGATAAAAAATATTCTGCGCACCCATTATCGTTCGATAGAACACTACTCTAATTCACTGGAAATAGAGCCGGAGAAAATCGCCTTGAACCCATTGGATGAAGAGTTCCTGACGAAAGCGGTAAGTATCGTGGAAAAACACATGGACAACATCGAATTCTCTACCGACGAATTTGCCCGTGAACTGTATATGAGCCGCTCGTCCCTGCACATGAAAATGAAAGCGGTAACCGGAGAGTCCACCGCGGAATTTATCAGGAAGATACGTTTCAACCAGGCATGCAAATTGCTGAAAGAAGGACGATATAACGTGGCGGAAATCAGTCTGATGGTAGGATTCAACACCCCCTCTTATTTCGCCACCTGTTTTAAGAAATATGTAGGCTGTCTCCCCTCAGAATACATCAAAAACGGAGGGAAACAACAAATTTAAAACTCCTTTCAACAGAATTGGCATCCTTCATACCGGCTTGAAAGTTCTTTCAACATACCGAAATAAAGATTAGCAGGCTTACTCTTACCTTTGCGTCAAGAATAAGTCACGCTAACTTTATAAAATAGTATGAAAAAAGTTTTCTTCTTAGCCATATCCGCCATCATCGGACTGGCTTCTTGCAAAAACAATGCGCCTCAACAAGAGGCATGGGTAAATAACGCGCTGGATATAGCATCGTATCAGTTAAAGACGACCGCTTCCGAAATAGCGGATTCCGCCAAACTGCCCCGCTCCATCTGGACCGGATATACAACAGACTTTTTGGTCAGCCAACTGGAAAGAGACGCCAAAACCTTTCAGGACTCCCTTTGGGCCAATCCTTCGGCCGACAAACTGGGCCAACGCCGTCTGTGTGGCATCTACGACTGGACCAGCGGGTTCTTCCCCGGCAGCCTGTGGTATCTTTATGAACTGACAGGCGACAACGAGCTGAAAGAACAAGCCATAAAATATACCAATCTGCTGAACCCCGTCAGATATTACAAGGACACCCACGATTTGGGATTCATGATCAATTGCAGCTATGGCAACGCCCTCCGCCTTGCGCCCAATGATACCATCAAAAATGTATTGATAGAAACTGCCGACAACCTCTGCCTGCGCTTCGATCCTAAAATAGGCTGCATCCGTTCATGGGATTTCGGACATTGGAACTTCCCGGTCATCATTGACAATATGATGAATCTGGACCTGCTCTTCAGTGCCAGCAAGCTCACCGGTGACAACAAATACCGGGAGGTAGCCATCACCCATGCCCAGACCACCCTGAAACATCACTTCCGTCCCGACTATACCTCTTATCATGTAGTGAGCTACCATAACGACGGAACTGTAGAAAGCCAGGGTACCCATCAGGGAAAGAACGATGCTTCCGCCTGGTCGCGCGGACAAGGATGGGCCGTATATGGATACACCGCTTGTTACCGTGAAACCCAAGATACACTTTTCCTGCAACAGGCTGTGAGCATCGCCAATATGATTATGGAACGCGTAAAGACCGAAGATCTGATTCCTTACTGGGATTTCGATGCTCCGGCTGGTAAAGACACCCCCCGCGACGCCTCCGCCGCCTGCGTCACCGCTTCCGCTCTGCTAGAGCTCAGCACGCTGGTTCCGGACGGGCAGAAATATTTTGACTATGCCGAACAACAACTGAAAAGTTTGTCCGGTAAAGGCTATCTGGCAGACAAAGGCAAGAATCAAGGATACATACTGGAACATTCCACCGGTTCGCTGCCTCACGGTTCCGAAATAGATACTCCTCTGAATTATGCCGATTATTATTATTTGGAGGCAATGAAAAGATATGTGGATTTAAGATAGGTAAAAGGTTAGTTTAGACATTAGTCCTCAGAGGTTAGTTTTAAACTTCTGTTTTCAGTTTAACACTGTAAGCCGGTAGAGTTGCCAAAGAATACTCTATCGGCTTTTTATCTGTCTCCCATATCTCCTCTACGTCTTCAGCCCCCCTTTCTCTTTTCCACGCAGATAAACAGAAGGAGACACGCCATAGTGTGTCTTGAAGCAACGGCTAAAATAAAGCGGATCACTGATGCCTACTTTATAAGATACTTCGCTCACATTATAATTACCTTCCAACAATAATTCCGCCGCTTTCTTCAGACGAATAATACGGAAATATTCATTAGGAGTATGCCCTGTCAAACCACGAACCTTTTTAGAGAATACAGTACGCCCCAATTTCATCCGGGCAGCAAAGTCTTCCATCGTAAATTCCGGATTTCCCAACTCCTGCTCTATAATAGCCTGCAATTTATCAAGGAACTGTTTATCTTTATCAGAAGTATAAATAGCCGGTCGCTCTATACTGGGATCATTCACATATTTCTCACGTAACTTTTCGCGCTGGTCAATCAATTGAACCATCCGTGCCAAAAGCAATTTTAAGCTGAACGGTTTGGTTACATACGCATCCGCCCCACTTTCCACTCCTTCCAATTTATTTTCGGTAGTTCCCATAGCTGTCAGCAGAATGATCGGAATATGACTGGTACTAAATTCATTTTTTAACTTACGGGTTACTTCATACCCATTCATTCCCGGCATCAGTACATCACATATTATCAGATCAGCATCATAAGTCCGTGCACGTTCAAAACCCGCCACACCATCAGCCTCGGCTACCACCTCAAAATAAACAGCTATTTCTTTCTTCAAAAATTCACGAATGTCAGTATCGTCTTCAATGATCAATATCTTTTTCTTGTTTAAAGGAGTCGCCATCTGTTCTTCTTTTACGAAACGGCACGGAATGCCTTCGTCTGTATGATCCGTTTCTTCCATTAAGACTGTAGAGATCAAAAAATCTTTTGACTCATATACAGAACTATCCAACGGCAAAGTGACTGTAAAAACAGAACCCTGCCCTTCATTCTCCGCATATTCAATGCTTCCTTTATGCACATTTACAAGTTCGTGAGTCAAATGCAGCCCGATTCCCATACTATCACCGGAGAAACTACTTTGCATAAATCGAGAAAAAAGTTGCCCTAGTTTCACCAAAGGAATCCCAATATAGGTATCTGACACGGAGATGATCAATTTTTTTGTTTCTTCTTCCACATCTACCGAACAAACTATTTTCCCGCCCTCCGGTGTGTACTTAAATGCATTGGATAGAAGATTATAGACTATCTTATCCAGTTTACCCTTATCAACAAACATAGGATAAGAACTGACAGAAGGAATAAATTTAAATTCCATTTCTTTAGATTCCGCCGTTTCCCTAAAACTCAGAAATATATCGTAAAGAAAAACG
>ENA-UEYL01001349-UEYL01001349.1-human-gut-metagenome-genome-assembly--contig:-NODE-1349-length-21499-cov-4.660769_pt1 | contig 21499 bp, 20 predicted proteins | sample MGYA00242941_ERZ507946 | MGnify/ENA primary metagenome ERZ507946 (study PRJEB26167, sample SAMN06115482) | human gut metagenome | host: Homo sapiens | place: China:Guizhou | collected 2015-03-11...
TGTTTACGCTCCGCCAGTCGCCGGAAATGGGGCCCCCGGATCAAACCAGCGAAGCGTTTGAGACGGGGAAAGGAGGCACAAGGAAGCGGGCGGAGTTTTCGCCGTAGGCGGAAACAAAGCCAAGCGGACTTTGTGCCGACGCGGCGGATGCCCAGTGACGCGACGGCTGCGCTGTGGATGGCAGAGCTGGAGACGCTGTAAGAATCGGATACGCACCGCCAGTCGCCGGAAACGGGGCCCCCGGATCAAACCAGCGAAGCGTTTGAGACGGGGAAAGGAGGCGCAAGGGAGCGGGCGGAGTTTTCGCCGTAGGCGGAAACGGAGCCAAGCGGACTTTGCGCTGACGCGGCGGATGCCCAGTGACGCGACGGCGGCGCTGTGGATGGCAGAACTGGAGACGCTGTAAGAATCGAATGCGCACCGCCAGTCGCCCTGTTGGGGCCTTGCGGCAAAAAAGTACCCCCGCCCGGGGCATTCCCGGGCGGGGGCGTTTTTTCTTTCCAGGTGTGTGAGTCCCCCCTCTTGACAATGGTCTGATTTCGTACTATACTCCTCTCTGCATTCGATAGTCCGAAATCAGACTTTTTAAGGAGGCATCTATGAACCTCAGAGAGCAAAACGAGCTGATCTGCACCTGTATCTGCCGCCAGACGGAGCTTTACTGCGAGTGGGCCAAGCGCTGCGGCATGAGCTATAACACCATGATGACCCTCTACGCCCTGCACCTGGAGCCGGGCATCACCCAAAAGGCCATCACCCAGGGGTGGCTTCTCCCCAAGCAGACGGTGAATACCGTGGTAAAGGAGCTGCAGCGGCAGGGGTATGTGCGTCTGGAGGCCGGAAAGGACCAGAAGGAAAAGCGCATCTTCTTCACGGACAGCGGCCTTGCCTATGCCCAGGAGCGGCTGGGTCCTCTCTTCGAGGTGGAGGACCGGGCCCTGGAGGCCATCGGCGCCCAGGCGGCCCAGGCGGTGGTGACGGGCCAGCTGGCCTTTACCGCCGCCTTTGAGCGGGAGGTGCACCGTGGAACGTAATGCGCTGGAGCGGCAGTTCACCGCCGCCTCGCTGCTGCGCTTTGCCCTGCCCAACATCGTGATGATGGTGTTTTTGTCCCTCTATACCATTGTGGACGGCATGTTCATCTCCCGGTACGTGGGCACGCTGGCGCTGTCCGCCGTGAACATGTCCTACCCCCTTTCCTCCTTGCAGCTGGCCATGGGCATCATGCTGGGCACCGGCGGCAGCGCCGTCATCGCCCGGGAGCTGGGCGAGGGAAAGGAGGAGCGGGCCCGGCAGGACTTTACCTTCGTGGTGGCCTTTGCGGCGGCGGTGGGATTGGTGTGCGCCTTGGCAGGCAACGCGGTGCTGCCGTGGCTTTTGGAGCTGCTGGGCACCAGCGATGCACAGATGCCCCATTGCCTGCCCTATACCCGCATCCTTTTGTGGTTCGCGCCGGGCATGTTTTTGCAGACGGTGTTCCAGGTGCTGTTCGTCACGGCGGGACGGCCCGGCCTGGGCCTTGCGTCCACGGCGGCGGGCGGCGTCGCCAATCTGGTGCTGGATGCTCTCTTCATGGGCCCCATGGGCTGGGGCATCACCGGCGCCGCCGTGGCCACCGGCATTGGCTACTGCGTGCCGGCGGTAACGGGTCTTATCTATTTTTCCCTGGAAAAGCGCCGCCCCCTGCGCTTTACCCGCCTTGTACCCCGGTGGCGGATGCTGGCAGGCGCCTGCGGCAACGGCTCTTCCGAGATGGTCAGCAACATCGCCGTGGCAGTGACCACGTTTTTGTTCAACATTCTCTTCCTGGGCACCTGGGGCGAGGACGGCGTGGCGGCCATCACCATCGTCATGTACTTCCAATTCGTGTTCAGCGCTGTGGATCTGGGTTTTTCCATGGGCGTGGCGCCGGTGGTGAGCTACAAGTACGGCGCCGGAGACACGGCCCAGCTCAAGCGGCTGCACCGGGTGTGCCTGGGGTTCATCGTTTCAAGCTCCGTTGCCATGTACGTGCTCAGCCGTCTTGCCATCGGCACGCTGCTGGGATTGTTCACGGACCTTGGAGGCCCCGTGGCGGCCATCACATTGGAGGGCTTCCCCATCTTTGCGGTGAGCTTCCTCTTCATGGGCGTGAGCATTTACGCCTCCTCCCTGTTCACCGCCTTTTCCAACGGGGTGGTGTCCGCCGTCATCTCCTTTGCCCGGACGTTTTTGTTCCTGGTGGGGGCGCTGCTGGTGCTGCCGGAGCTGCTGGGGTCTGTCGGCATCTGGCTGGCGGTGCCGGCGGCGGAGCTGCTGGGCCTTGGGGTGTCCATAGGATTTCTCCTGTGGGGCCGCAAAAAGTACGGATACTGAAAAAGGAAAACCGCCGGAGGCGCAAAGCCTCCGGCGGTTTTTCATGCTGTTATGCGTGGGCCAGGGCGGCAAGCTCTGCCTCCAGGGCACGGGCGAAGGCGCCGATGTGGACGCCGTCCACGAACCGGTGGTTCACCTCCAGGGAAAGGTGCAGCACCAGCCGCCCCTCCCGGGGAACGTACTTGCCCCAGCCGATCCGGGGCACGGCGTCGTCCGCGTCCAGATTCCGCTCGTTGGTCATGGCCGTCAGCTCCACCCAGGGAAGACAGGTAAAGTAAATAAGGTCCTGGGTCTCCGAGGCCTGGTCCAGAAATGTGGTCTGGGCGGCGCTTTTCGCCTTGGCCCGGCGGCAGAAGTCAAGAAGATCGTCTCCACAATCTATGGTCACAATGTGGAAAAGCTCCGAGCCCGGATGCAGGTCCGTGAAGCTGGGGATGCGCCGATCCAGCAGAAAAAGCTCGCCGCCTGCCGTATAGTAGCGGAATGCCTCCACAGAGTTCATGGCTTTTGTGGAAAAGTACACCATGGCGCAGTAAAAGGAGCACCCGGTGCGGCGGCACCAGTCCACCAGCTCCGTTACATCCACGGTAAAGGTGACTGCGTAAAAGGGGTTGGACATGGGGGAGAAAAAGTCGAAGATGGGCTTGCGGGGCCAGCTCTCCCAGGGGATGTTCCGCTGCTGCATGGGGACGCCTCCTTTCGTATCTATGGCCAGTATACCGCCCGTGCCCCATGGGAGCAAGAAAAAAGCCGCCCGCAGGGCGGCTTTTTCATCAGGTTTTGGTGCGGCCGGAGGGCTGCTCCACGCGCAGGCAGCGCATGGCGTTGAGAATGGCCAGAAACGCCACGCCCACGTCGGCGAACACCGCCTCCCACATGGTGGCGTGGCCCGCGGCGCCCAGCAGGAGCACCGCGCCCTTCACTGCCAGGGCCAGCACGATGTTCTGCCGCACGATGCCCACGGTCCGGCGGGCGATGCGGATGGCCATGGGGAGCTTGGTGAGCTGATCGTCCATGAGCACCACGTCCGCGGCCTCGATGGCGGCGTCGGACCCCATGGCGCCCATGGCGATGCCGATGTCCGCCCGGCTGAGGACGGGGGCGTCGTTGATGCCGTCGCCCACAAAGGCCAGCTTGCCGCCTCCGGTGCGGCGGGAGAGCAGCTGCTCCACCCTTTCCACCTTGTCGCCGGGCAGGAGCCCCGCGTGGTATTCATCCACGCCCAGCTTCTGGGCCACGGCGCGGGCGGCGGCCTCGGCGTCGCCGGTGAGCATGACCACCCGCTTCACCCCGGCGGCCTTGAGCTGGGCGATGGCGTCGGCGGCCTCTTCTTTGGGAAGGTCGGAGATGACGATGGACCCGGCGTACACGCCGTCCACCGCCGCGTATACCACAGTGCCGGCGGCTTCCGCCTCCTGAGGTGCGGAGATGCCCGCCTCCTCCAGAAGACGGCGGCTGCCCAGCAGCACGGTGCGGCCGTCCACCCGGGCCTCCAGGCCCAATCCCGCCTTTTCCCGGCAGTCGGAAAGGCGTGCCGGGTCGGCCGGCTTGCCCCAGGCCCGACGCAGGGACTGCGCGATGGGGTGGCTGGAGTCCTGCTCACCAAGGGCGGCCGTCTCCAGCAGGGCCTCTTTCGTAAAGCCCGGCGCCGGACGCACGTCCGTCACGGTAAAGACGCCCCGGGTGAGAGTGCCGGTCTTGTCGAAGACCACTGTCTCCGTCTGGGCCAGGGCCTCCAGGTAGTTGCCGCCCTTGACCAGGATGCCCTGGCGGCTGGCGCCGCCGATGCCGCCGAAAAAGCTCAGCGGCACGGAGATCACCAGGGCGCAGGGACAGGAGACCACCAGGAAAATGAGGGCCCGGTGGAGCCAGTCCGCCCAGCCGGTGCCGGCGAGAAACGCGGGCAGGGACGCTGTGGGCAGCAGGGAAAGGGCCAGGGTGGGCAGCAGGAACAGCGCCGCCGCGAAGCCCACCACGCAGGGGGTATAGTACCGGGCAAAGCGGGTGATGAAGGCCTCACTGGCAGCCTTTTTCTCACTGGCTTCCTCCACCAGCTCCAGAATACGGGAGACGGTGGACTCGCTGCAGGGCTTGGTGACCTGCAATCGCAGCGTGCCGCTCTGGTTCACGCAGCCGCTGATGACCTCGTCTCCCGGCCCTGCGTTCCGGGGCACGGACTCGCCGGTGAGGGCGGCGGTATCCAGGGTGGAGGTGCCGGAGAGCACCACGCCGTCCAGGGCCACCCGCTGCCCCGGCCGCACCACGATCACATCCCCTACGGACACGTCCTCCGGGTCCTGCTCGGAAAGGGTGCCGTCGGGACCTTCCACCAGAGCCGTGTCGGGCCGGATGTCCATGAGGGCGGCGATGGACTGGCGGGAGCGGGTGACGGCGTAATCCTGGAATAGCTCCCCCACCTGGTAAAAGAGCATGACGCCCACGGCCTCGGCGTACTCGCCGGTGAAAAAGGCGCCCACGGTGGCCAGGGCCATGAGGAAATTCTCATCGAACACCTGCCCCCGGCAGATGCCGCCGATGGCCCGGCGCAGTACATCATAGCCGATGACGGCGTAGGGGATCAGGTACGCCGGCCACAGAAGAAGCGGATATCCTTCCGCGGCCGCCGGTCCGGTCAGGAGGGGCAGCGGGCGGGAAAGGTACACCGTGGGCAGCAGCCCCATCCCCGCCAGCAGCACCGCCGCGGCCAGGATGCGCCACAGGGCCCGGCGCTGGGAACGGGTGAGCTTGTGCATGGAAAAGACCTCCTTTAAGATGCTTCAGCGCACCACACGGCAGTCCGGGTCCACCTTGCAGCAGGCCTGGGCCGCCTGTTCCACGATGGCGTCGAAGCGGTCGTCGTCGGCCTCGATGGTGAGCTTCTGGGTCATGAAGCTGACGGTGGCGGCGTGGACGCCGTCGATCTTGCGGATGGCGGCCTCCATTTTCGCCGCGCAGTTGGCACAGTCCAGGTTCTCCATGGCAAAACGCTTCTTCATTGAAAATTCCTCCTCAAAATAGAATGGATTGTGGAAAACTTACTCGCTGATGTGCTCCAGGCCTTGGTCCAGAATGGTTTTGACATGCTGGTCGGCCAGGGAGTAGAACACGGTCTTGCCGTCCCGGCGGGCCTTCACCAGCCGGGCGTTTTTCAGTGCCCGCAGCTGGTGGGAAATGGCGGACTGGGTCATGCCCAGCAGCGCCGCCAGGTCGCACACGCACATCTCCGACTCCTCCAGCACATACAGAATGCGCACCCGGGTGGAATCGGCAAAGATGCGGAACAGCTCCGTCAGATCGTAGAGGGTATCCTCCCCCGGCATGGTGCCGCGCACCTTTTCCACGATGTCCTCGTGGGCGTGGATAAAGTCGCAGCACTCCACATTGTAGCGGTCCTCCATGTGCGGCCTCCTTTCATATGAATGATTGTTCATATGTTCAGTATAGCAAGAGAAATCCGTTTGTCAACCCCCTTCGGAAAAAAAGTGGAAAGAAGCGGACAAATGTGGTACACTAACCGGGAAAAGAATGAAAAAAGGAGCAAAGTATGAACGAATTGGAACAGGAGATCGCCCGCCGGGAGGAAAAGAACGGCTTCATGCACCATAACCACATTGAGATGGAGCTGGTGGAAAAGGACCACGCGGTGTTCCGGCTGACCATCCGGCCCGAGAGCAAGAACCCCTACGGCATGGTCCACGGCGGCGCCATCTACACCCTGGCGGACAACGCCACCGGCGTGGCCGCCCACACGGACGGGCGCTATTATGTGACCCAGACCAGCGCGCTGCACTTTTTGAGAAACCAGTCCGAGGGCACGGTGCGGGCCTCGGCCACGGTGCGGCACCGGGGCAAGTCCACGGTGCTCACGGCGGTGGACATCACCGGCGAGGGCGGCAAGCTCATCGCCACCGGCGAGTTCACCTTCTTCTGCGTGGACAAGGCGCTGATGGATTCCAAGGTGGCCCAAAAGTAAAAAAGAAGCGCCCGGCGGAAGCCGGGCGCTTTCGTTTGTGGTAAAAGCAGTGTGCTTTTTATTCTCCCCGGAAAAAGGGGTTTTCCATCTCGTCCCACCGCAGGCTCTCCGGCAGGGCGATCTTCATGACGCGGGCGGGCCGGCCCTTGCCGGTGGAGTGCTTGCCCACCACGGTGACGCAGCCGGCCTCCTCCAGCCGGGAGATGATCCGGTTGACGCTGCGGGTGGTGATGCCCATGCCCTGGGCCAGCTGGTCGGAGGTAAGGGTGTCGCCATGGGAGCGCAGGCACTGGCGGATCTTGTCCAGCGTCTCCATGCTCACCTGGATCTTCCGGGCGAAGAATTCGGCGGCCTGCTCCTGGGGCGGTGCGCCGGTGTCCAGCGGCGTAAGGGACTGATCCTCGCCCTCGGCCAGGAAGGAGGTGCCAGAGTGTTCCTTCACCGCGTGGTTGAGGGCCATGGTGGCCCGGGACTTGGCCACCAGCATGGCGCTGCCGATGCCGATGCCCATCCACACCCGGAACTCCGGTGACCGCTGGCCGAAGCGCAGCAGCTTCCAATGCTCCTTGCTTTTTAAAAAGGCGTTCATGAGCATGCTGCGGGTGGTGAGGATGAAGAAGTGGTCCAGACCGTCGCCGAACACCGCCGCCTCCATCCGCTGGGCGGCGGCGTAGACCTGCTCTCGGAACTCGTTTTGGTACTGCATCTTCTCCCATTCCCGGATAAAAAGGTCCTGCTCGCTGTCGAAGGTGTAGTCAAAGCGGATGGCGATGACCGCCAGCTTGCCCTGGTTCTCCCGGGCGGACAGGTCCAAAATCTGCAGGTGGTATACCTGCTCCTGGACGATCTCCTCCGCCGGATAGATCCGCACGCAGGGGATGCCCTCGGCCACCAGGGGCTCCATGATGTGCTCCATGCTGGTAAAGCAGGCGCTCACCTCCCCCCGGAGGTAGCAGCCCCGGTGGAACTCCTGGAGCTTTTTTTCGTAGCCCGGCTCTTCAAAGTCGCAGGGGGCCCGGAGGATCTGGGTGCCTTGGATGCCCGCCCGCTCCAGCACCTGGCGCATGAGCTCCGGCTCGTAGCGGTCCACGCTGATGGCCTTGAGGTCGCTGCCGTGGACGGCCATGGCCTCCAGCAGGGCCTGGAGGGCGGCTGTGCGGCTGTGGGGCAGGTAGCTCCAGGGGATGGTGGGCGAGACTCGCTTGCGGGCGTAGGCGAAGTTGGTGGGACCGGTGAAAAGGATGGCGTCCACCTCCCGCTGGGCCTGGAAGGCGGCGGCCATCTCCCCCGCCTGCTCGTAAAATTCCGAGCAGTGGTAGACGAACTGCACGTCCGGCAGATCCCGCTGGGCTACATTTTTAATAATGTTGACCGTGATAGACGGACCAATCACGCCAATTTTCATCGGAATAATTCTCCCTTTCGACGATTAAAGACATGAAAACTAATTTTGGACATCATTTTACGCCTATTAAAGACGTTAGTCAAGTGCTACTTTAAACAAATAAACTACCATTGCAAGCGCATTGCAAAAGATCCATTGGGAGGGAGAACGATGAAAAATGAAGCCATGTACCGGGAGCTTGTGGAGCTGCTGACCACAGATTCCGCTTCCGGGAAGGAGTCCGCCATTGCGGACAAACTGGAGGTCAAGCTCCGCGAGCTGGGCTGCACCGTCACCCGTGACAACGCCGGCGAGACCTTCGGCGGTGAGTGCGGCAATCTGATCGGCATTCTGGAGGGCGAGCTGGACGGGTCTGTGATGCTCAGTTCCCACATGGACCGTGTGCCCAACGGCTACGGCATCCAGCCTGTGGAAAAGGACGGCGTCCTCTATTCCGACGGCACCACCATCCTGGCGGCGGACGACATCTCCGGCGTGTGCGCCATTTTGGAGGGCGTGCGCCGTGCCAAGGCCTCCGGCAAGCCCCTGCCCCGCATCGAGATCATCTTCTCCGTGGGTGAGGAGACGGGCCTCTTCGGCGCCAAGGCCATCGACGTTTCCACCCTGAAATCCCGTATCGGCTATATCTTTGACTCCCCCGGCGGCATCGGCCGGTTCGTCAACGGCGCGCCGGGCATGTACCACCTGAACGTAACCCTCACGGGCCGCCCCGCCCACGCGGGCAACGAGCCGGAAAAGGGCATCGACGCGGGCAACGCCATGTGCGACATGCTGGCCACGCTGAAGCAGGGCCGTCTGGACCCCCAGTCCACCGCCAACTTCCCCATCCTCTCCACCGGCTCCACCTCCCGCAACGTGGTGTGCGACCTGGCCTCCTTCAAGGGCGAGGCCCGCAGCCGGGACCTGCAGAAGCTGGAGGACTATGTTGCCTACTTTGAAGACCACTGCAACGCCGTGGCAAAAAAGCACAATGTGGGCATCCAGCTGGAGAAGATCCAGAACTTCCTGCCCTTCCTGATCCCCGAGGACGACCAGGTGCTCCAGGTGGCCAAGACCGCCTGCGAGAAGCTGGACCTGCCCTTCCGGGTGGAGGTAGGCGGCGGCGGTATGGACGCCAATATCTACAACGCCCAGGGCATGGCCACTGTGGGCGTGGCCACCGGCTACACCAAGAACCATACCAAGGCCGAGCAGCTGGTGCTGGAGGACTTCTTCCGCTCCGGCGAGCTGTGCCAGACCCTCATCGAGACGTTCGCGGAAAGCTGCGCGTCGAAATAAATGTGTGTGTAAAACCTAAGGAGGCAAGAAAATGGAAATGACAACCTATCAGGCAGTATTTGCCGTACTGCTCATCTTCTTCGTGGGCGACCTGGTGGGCGCCCTGACCAAGGCGAAGATCTCTTCGATGTTCGTCATCATGATGGGCTTTTTGGTCCTGTTCATGACCGGCGTCTACCCCGCCAACATCATGGAAGTGTCCGGCTTTGCCGGTGTGGCCAGCCTGGGCCAGTACTTCCTGCTCTTTAACATGGGTACGTCCGTGGACATCGCCACGCTGAAAAAGGAGTGGCGGACCGTGCTGTGCGCCGTGGTGGGCATGGCTGCTGCCATCCTGGGCTGCGCCGTGGTGATCCCCCTGGTGGGCAAGGACTTCGCCCTGGCTGCCGCTCCCGTGGTCAACGGCGGCATCGTGGCCACCACCACCATGGTGGACGCGTGCAACAGCCTGGGCCTGGATACCGCTGCGGCTCTGGCTACCTTCATCTATGCCGTGCAGAAGTTCGTGGGCACCTTGCCCGCCTCCAACTGCGGCCTGGGCGTGGCCAACGCCCTGGTGGCCGACCTGCGGGCCAAGCACGCCGCCGACCCCAACTACAGCTGGTACGCCGAGCAGGCTGCCTCTGTGGGCGGTGAGAAGAAGACCTACTTCTGGGAGAACAAGAAGAAGTACTACACCACCTTCATCTGCCTGGCCATCGCCGCCGCGTTCATGTGGCTGGCCCAGATCCTGGGCGAGCTGTGCCAGGGCTGGGTGAACATGTCCATCTGGTGCATGGTGTTCGGCATCATCGCCCGCAACACCGGCCTGGTGCCCTCCAACCTGCTGCGTGACTATGCCAAGGCCAACGGCTTCTTCTCCTTCCTGTCCCTGTGCACCATCATCCCCTCCCTGGCCAAGGTGGACCTTAGCATGCTGCCCACCATCGGCTTTGCCACCGTGGTCATCTTCGTGGCCGTGCTGGTGTTCACCTTCATCGTGTTCTACCTGACCCCCGCCTGGAAGATCGTGGGCAGCAAGAACCTGTCCATCGGCATTGCCATGTGCCAGCTGATCGGCTATCCCGGCACGGAGCTCATCGCCACCGAGATTACCAACGCCGTGGCCCAGACCCCCGAGGAGCGGGACGCCATCTCTTCCAAGATCCAGACGGCATATGTCATCTCCGGCTTCACCTCCGTGACCATCCTCTCCGTGTTCATCGCCAGCTTCCTGGCCAAGCTCATGGGTGCCTGAGACGCGGGATATGCTCTTTTCCATCCTTCTTGAGCGCATCGCCATCATGGCCCTGCTGATGGCGGTTGGCGTATACCTGAGCCGGAAGGGCTTTCTCTCCGAGCAGGGCAGCCGGGATCTGGGTGCCATTTTGCTGCGGATCATCATTCCCTGCGTCATCATCAAATCCTACATCACGGAATACTCTCATCAGCGGCTCCTGGAGCTGGGGCTTTCCGCCCTGCTGGCTCTGATCAGCTATGTGGTGGCAATGCTCCTTTCCTATCTGGTCTTCGGCCAGCGCCGCCGCCTGGAGAATTTTGCCGCCGCCTTCTGCAATGCCGGCTTCATCGGCATTCCCCTGGTGCAGGCCGTGGTGGGCCAGGAGGGCGTCTTTTACATCGCCGCCTCCGTGGCCCTGCTGAACCTGTTCCAGTGGACCTACGGCGTCTACATCATGACCGGCCGGAAGGACACCATCTCTCCCAAGGCCATTGCCCGCAATCCGGTGGTAATCTCCATCGTCATCGGCGTCGCGTTGTTCTTGAGCCGGGTCACCCTGCCCGGCATCCTCACCAGCACCCTGGGATATGTGGCGGATATGAACACCCCCGTGGCCATGATCCTCATGGGCACGTATCTTGCCCGGCTGCCGCTGCGGCGTATGCTGGACCGGCGGGCCGTCGGGTGCGTCCTCATGCGCCTTGTGGTGATTCCGGCCGCAGTAGGCCTGGTGTTCTGGCTGATGCCGGTGGACAATCTGCCCCTGATGACCGCGGTATTCCTCACCGCCGCCACCCCGGTGGGCGCCAACATCTGCGTGTTCGCCCAGCAGTACCGCTGCGACTATGAGTTCAGCGTGGTCACCGTATGCCTGAGCACGGTGCTCTCCGTTGTCACGGTGCCTGCCATGGTATTCCTGGCGCAAACCGCATTTTCCCATCCTTATTTCTAAACAGAAAGGACGTTAAAACCGCTATGCCGCAGTTTGACCCTCTCAAGTATGCCTTTGCCTCTCACCGCAATGTGGTCTATGCCACCAAGGGCATGGCCTGCTCCACCTCCCCCATCGCCTCTCAGGTGGGTCTGGAGATCCTCAAGTCCGGCGGCAACGCCATGGACGCCGCCATCGCCATGGCCACCACATTGCCGCTGGTGGAGCCCACCGGCAACGGCCTGGGCAGCGACTGCTTTGCCCTGATCTGGACGGACGGCCACCTCTACGGCCTGGACGGCTCCGGTGTCGCTCCCATGGCCCTGAGTGCCGACAAGGTCCGGGAAGCGGGCTACTCCGCCGTCCCCATGAACGGGTGGCTGCCCACCATGGTCCCCGGCGCCCCCAGCGCCTGGGCCGAGCTGCGCCGCCGCTTCGGCACCAAGTCCATGGCCGAGCTGATGGCTCCCGCCATCTCCTACGCCCGGGACGGCTTCTGCATCCCCGTCAATGTCTATAAGCAGTGGAAGGCCGAGGTGGTGCGCTTCACCGCCGCCGCCAAGGAAGATCCCGCCGTCTTCGGCCCCTGGTTGGAGTACTTCACCAAAAACGGCCAGCCCTACGCCCCCGGCGAGCGCTTCTATAACCCCGACTACGCCGCCACCCTGGAGTCTCTGGCCGAGAGTGACTGCGAGAGCTACTACCGCGGCGAGATCATGAAGAAGATCGTGGACTTCTCCAACCGCACCGGCGGCTTCTTCGCCGAGAGCGACTTCACCAACTACAAGGCCCAGTGGGTGGAGCCCATCTCCGTCAACTACAAGGGCTATGACGTCTTTGAAATGCCCCCCAACGGCCACGGCATCACCGCCCTCATGGCGCTGAACATGCTCAAGGGCCTGGATCTGGGCGATTCCCGGGAGTGCGCCGACGTCTATCACAAGATGATCGAGGCCACCAAGCTGGCCTTCGTGGACACCAAGAAGTTCGTGGCCGACCCCCGCTACATGCGCACCAAGGTCTCCGACATGCTCTCTGAGCGGTACGCCGCTGTGCGCCGGGCCCTCATCACGGATCAGGCCGTCTATCCCGAGGCCGGCGATCCCTCCTGCGGCGGCACCGTGTATTTCTGCGTGGCGGACGGCCAGGGCAACATGGTCTCCTTCATCCAGAGCAACTACAACCGCTTCGGTTCCGGCATTGTCATCCCCGGCACCGGCATCACCCTCCAGGACCGGGGCGCCAACTTCTCCCTGGATCCCGAGAGCGACAACTACCTCCAAGGCGGCAAGAAGGCCTACCACACCATCATCCCCGGCTTCCTGGTCAAGGACGGCAAGGCAGTGGGTCCCTTCGGCGTCATGGGCGGCTTCATGCAGCCCCAGGGCCACGTCCAGGTCATTGTCAACACCGTGGATTACCACATGAATCCCCAGGAGTGCCTGGACGCGCCCCGCTTCCAGTGGGTGGGCGAGAAAAAGGTCCAGCTGGAGCGGGAAGTTCCCGCCCACATCGCCCAGAAGCTGGCCGACATGGGCCACCAGGTGGAAATCGTCAACTCCAACCTGGGCATGGGCCGCGGTCAGATCATCTGGCGCATGGACGACGGCACCCTGGTGGGCGGTACGGAGCCCCGGGCCGACGGCACGATTGCAGCCTGGTAAAAAATATGATATGATCACTATGATCCGGCGGCCGCGCACCAATTTTGGTGCGCGGCGCGCCAGCGTTATCACATCTATCACATTCAAGAAAGAAGGCACAACATGCTGCGCGACTTACTGATCCTCTACACCCTGTTTTTCCGCATGGGCGCCGTGACCTTCGGCGGCGGTTACGCCATGCTGCCGATCCTGCGGCGGGAAATCATCCAGAACCACCAGTGGATGGATGAGGAAACCATCATGGATTACTATGCCCTGAGTCAGGGGCTCCCCGGCATCATTGCCATCAACGTCTCCGTGTTCATCGGCTACCGCCGCCGCGGAATTCCCGGCGGTGTGGCCGCTGCTTTGGGCATGGTCTCCCCCTGCATCATCATCATTTCCATCATTGCATTCTTCCTCTCCAGCTTCCAGGACAATCCCTATGTCCAGCACGCCCTGGCCGGTATCTCCGTATGCGTGGCAGCCCTGATTCTGGACGCAGTCATCAGCATGTGGAAAAAAGGCGTCAAGGACGCATTCGGCATCGTGGTCTGCCTGGTGATGCTGTGCCTGAGCGTCTTTACCGACCTGTCCCCCATTCTGCTGGTCATTGCCTGCGCCCTGCTGGGCATCGGCGCCAAAAAAATTACCGGCAGCGTCCGGAAGGAGGGTGAAGGGAAATGATTTACTTACAGCTCTTTTGGGAATTCCTGAAAATCGGCCTCTTCGCCGTGGGCGGCGGCATGGCCACGTTGCCCTTCCTGCAGGATCTGGCGGAGTCCACCGGCTGGTACTCCCAGTCCCTCATCACGGACATGATCGCCATTTCCGAATCCACTCCCGGCCCCATCGGCATCAACATGGCCACTTATGTGGGCTGCAATGTGGCCGGATTCTTCGGCGGCGTGGTCGCCACCATGGGCGAAATTCTGCCCTCCATCGTCATTGTCGTTCTCATCTCCAAATCCCTGGACCGCTTCCGGGGCAGCAAGCTGGTGGATTCCGCCTTCTACGGACTGCGCCCCGCCGTCACCGGCCTCATTGCCGCCGCCGGCATCAGCGTGGTGCAGGTCTCCATGTTCCATATGGACCTTTACAAGCAGACCGGCGCGCTGCTGGATCTCTTTGATTTCAAGAAGCTGATTTTCTTCGTCCTGGCCTTTGCCGCCATCAAGAAGTTCAAGCTTCACCCCATCGTCTACATTGCCTGTGCTGCGGTAATCGGCATTGTCCTGGCCTTTTAAACATTAAAAAAAACAGCCCCGCGTCCTGTTCGGACGCGGGGCTGTTTTTTAACGGGAGGTCTCCCCTTCCACAGACCATGCGGTGTGGTCCGTATGGAGCAGGTGATGCGCCTTCTCCCCCAGGGGCTTTTTCAGATAGGTGCGGTAGAGCGCCTGCACATCGGGATTCTCGTGGGAAAACCGAACCGGCGTCCGCGCATCCATCTGCCAGAGCCGGGTCCCCCGGACGGAGGCCAGCTCCGCGCCGTCCCGGATAGGCTGTCCGCCGCCGCCGGCGCAGCCGCCCGGACAGGCCATGACTTCCACGAAGTCATACTCCACCCGGCCGCTGTCCACAGCCTCCATGAGCCTGCGGGTGTTGGCCAAACCGCTGACCACCGCCACCCGCACCTCGCCGGTGCCGGGAATGGAGAACACCGCCTCCTTCCACGGTTTTCCGCCCCGGATCTTGGAAAAGGCGTCCGGGTCCGGATTGCTCCCCGTGGCCAGGAAATAGGCGCTGCGCAGGGCGGCATCCATGACCCCGCCGGTGGCGCCGAAGATCACCGCGGCGCCGGTTCCGGTGCCCAGGGGGCTGTCGAAGGGCGCTTCCTCCAGGTCTCCGGGAACGATGCAGTCGCTGCGGAACAGCCGGCACATCTCCCGGGTGGTCAGCACCACATCCACATCCGGATTTCCAAAGGCGTTGCGCATGGTGGGCAGCTCGCACTCCGCCTTCTTGGCCGAACACGGCATAATCGAAACCACGCACATCTTTCGGGAATCGATTCCCATTTTTTCAGCAAAGTAGCTCTTGGCCACCGCGCCGAACATCTGCTGGGGAGACTTGGCGGTGGAGAGATTTTCGGTGTAGGAGGGGAACTGGGTTTTCACAAACCGCACCCAGCCGGGACAGCAGCTGGTAAACATGGGCCAGCGGTACTTCCCCCGGTGGGACAGCCGCTCCAGCAGCTCGCTGCCCTCTTCCATAATGGTAAGATCCGCGGCGAAATTGGTGTCAAAGACATAGTCGAACCCAATTCGCTTCAGGGCCGCCACCATCCGCCCTGTGGTAGCCTGCCGCTTGGGCAGGCCAAAGGCCTCCGCCCAGGCCACCCGCACTGCCGGCGCCACCTGGACCACCGTGGTGATCTCCGGGTCCGCCAGAGCCCGCAGGGCCCGGTTGGTATCATCCCGCACCGTCAGCGCTCCCGTGGGACAATGGGTCACGCACTGGCCGCAGAAGGTGCAGTCCGTATTCTTCAGGCTCCGGTTATAGCTCACGTCCACCGTGGTCCGGGAGCCGGTACCCGCCACGTCCCAAATGTGCATGCCCTGAATCTTGTCGCAGATCTGGATGCACCGCATGCACTTGATGCACTTGCTGGCCTCCCGCACAATGGGGACTTCCAGATCCACATGGGACCGCTCCAGCTGCACCTCATAGGGCTGGAAGTGGATGTTCAGGTCGTGGGACAGCCTCTGCAGCTGGCAGTTGCCGCTGCGCACGCAGACCGTGCAGTTGGAGTTGTGCTGGGAGAGGATCAGCCGCAGATTCGTCTTGCGGGCCTGCCGCACCCGGGGAGAATTGGTGTGAATCACCATTCCCTCCGTCACAGCGGTATTGCACGCCGGAACCAGCCGCTCGGTTCCCTCCACTTCCACCATACACATGCGGCACGCGCCGATTTCGTTGATATCCTTCAAAAAGCACAGGTGCGGAATGGGAATTCCGGCCTGCTCCGCGGCCTTGAGAATGGTAGATCCCTTGGGGACCGTGAGGGTCCGGCCATCCATGCTGCATGTCACCATTTTTCCACACGCCCCCCTTTGAAGATTCCATAACCGAAGTGATCGCACCGCAGGCACCGGGAGGATTCCTGCACGGCCTCCTCCTTGGTCATGCCGCACTCTATGCACTGGAAGTCGCAGCGGCGATCCGCCGCCTCCCGGACTCCGCAGTTCACCCGTCCCCGGGGGCCCAGGTCCGTCACCCGGGGCGTGGGGACTTTGACCTCCGTCTCAATCTCATGATGGAAGCCCAGATACTCGTCAATATTGGCCGCGGCCGCCTTGCCCGCCGCAATGGCCCGAATGACAGTGGCCGGACCGGTGACACAGTCGCCTCCGGCAAAGACGCCTTCCAGATCGGGCAGGCGGGTGCTGGAATCCGCCAGCAAGGTACCGCCCCGCTGAATCTGGATGCCGCTCTGTTCAAAGCCGTGGGACTCGATGCCCTGTCCGATGGCCACGATGATGATATCCGCCGGAATCCGCCGGGGTTCCACCGACGCAGTGCCGGGCCGGGGACGGCCCTGGCGGTCCACTTCCCCGATGATCTGGGGCTGCGTCCACAGCGCCGCCGCGCGGCCCTGGTCGTCCGCCTCAATCCGCAAGGGGGCCTGCAGGGTCAGAATCTCCGCGCCCTCGGCAACAGCTCCCTCTACTTCCTCCGCCTGGGCCGTCATATCCTCCTGACGGCGGCGGTAGACGCAGGTCACCTTGGCCGCTCCCAGGCGAATGGCACTGCGGGTCACGTCCATGGCCACGTTGCCGCCGCCGATGACCACCACCCGCTGTCCAGTAAAGTCGGGCATCTCTTCGTCCCCGATGCGGCGCAGCAGCTCCACGGCGGAAATCACGCCCTGGCTGTCTTCCCCTTCAATGCCGGTTTTCTTGTCCGTATGGGCGCCGATGGAAATATACAAACAGTCATACCGGCGCTTGAGCTGGTCGAAGGTGATGTCCGTTCCCACGTCCACCCCCGTGCGGACCTGAATGCCCACGGAGAGAATGGAGGCAATCTCCGCCTCCAGCAGCTGCCGGGGCAGGCGGTAGCTGGGGATGCCGTAGCGCATCATGCCGCCCAGCTGCTTTTGCTTTTCGTATACCGTCACCCGGTGCCCCATCAGCGCCAGATAATAGGCCGCGGAAAGCCCGCCGGGACCGCCGCCGATGATGGCCACGGACTTGCCGGTGGCCGGAGCGGGCTGCGGCTGCGGCACCGGACCGGCATGGTCCACTGCATAGCGCTTGAGGCCCCGGATATTGATCGCATCGTCCACCATATTCCGGCGGCAGCGGGCCTCGCAGGGATGCTCGCAGATGTAGGCGCAGGAAACCGGGAAGGGATTGTCCTTGCGGATCAGGCGCACCGCGTCGGCGCAGCGTCCCTCGTTGACCAGCGCGATGTATCCGGGAATATCCACCCCGGCAGGGCACAGGGCCACGCAGGGCACCGGGTTTTTCAGGCTTCCCAGACAGCGGTGATGAAGAATGTGCTCCTCATAGTCGTCCCGGAAGCCCTTGAGCCCCATCAGCACCAGCTGCGCCGCATCCACGCCGATGGCGCAGTCCGCCGTATCCACGATCACCTGGGCGGTGTTCTCAATCCGACGCAGAATTCCCACGGGAGGATCTCCGTCCAGCACTTCCCGAATCATGTTGGAAAGCTGCGTCAGTCCAATGCGGCAGGGCACGCACTTGCCGCAGGTCTGCGCCTGACAGAGGTTGAGAAAATTCAGCGCCATATCCACCGGGCACAATCCCGGCGGGCTGGCGGCAATCCGCCGCTCCATATTCCGGTAAAGCTGCTCCACCACGGCCTGGGCCTGGCCGGGCATTTTGACTTCCAGTCTGCTCATTGGGGCTGATCCCTCCTTTCCCACAAGCATGGCACAAAACCCAGCGGCTGGCAAGAACCATTTTTGTGATTTTACATTGCAAAAGCCGTCTTTTTTCTTCTGCTTTCGTCTCTTTTTTACAAAACATTCCGGAGGACAACGGTCCTCCGGAATGTTTCATTCAGATTCTCTGGCAAATGGCTTCGCCCATAGCCCGGCAGCCCAATACGGCGCCGCCCTGGGCAATGTCGCCGCAGCGGCAGCCATCCTTGAGGGCCGCATCCACCGCGGCTTCCACCGCATCGGCCTCCGCCGCCATATCAAAGCTGTATCGCAGCATCATGGCCGCGGCCAAAATCGTACCGATGGGGTTGGCCTTGTCCTGCCCGGCAATGTCCGGCGCGGAGCCGTGGATCGGCTCATACAGGCCCCGGCTGCCCTCGCCCATGCTGGAGGAGGGAATCATGCCGATGGAGCCGGTGATCTGGCTGGCCTCGTCCGAGAGGATATCGCCGAAGAGGTTCTCCGTGACGATCACATCGAACTGGCTGGGGTCCCGGACGATCTGCATGGCCGCGTTATCCACATACATGTGGAGAAGTTCCACATCCGGATACTCCGCCGCCACTTCCGTCACCACCCGGCGCCACAGCCGGGAGCAGTCCAGCACGTTGGCCTTATCCACGGAGGTTACCCGGCCGCGGCGCTTGCGGGCCATCTGGAAGGCCACGTGGGCCACCCGGCGGATCTCATGCTCGGAATAGGACATGATGTCCGTGGCCTTCTGCTCGCCGTCCACCGTCTCAGTGGAATGGCTGCCGAAATACACGCCGCCGATGAGCTCCCGGACCACCACGAAATCAATGCCCCGGGCGGCAATATCGCTGCGCAGGGGGCAGGCCGCGGAGAGGTCTGCGAACATCCGGGCGGGCCGGATATTGGTGTACAGGCCCATGGCGCTGCGCAGCCGCAGCAATCCGCGCTCCGGCCGGTTGGCGGGAGGCTGGGCATCCCACTTGGGGCCGCCCACGGCGCCCAGCAGCACGCTGTCGCAGCTCAGGCAGGTCTCCAGGCTGGAGTCCGGCAGGGGGACGCCGAAGGCGTCGATGGCGTTGCCGCCCATGGGCGCCTCGTGATAGGTGAAGGTGTGGCCAAACTTGGCAGCCACGGCGTCCAGTACCCGGATGGCCTCCCCCACGATTTCGGGGCCGATGCCGTCGCCCCGGATGACCGCAATGGACTTCTTCATTGTGCTGCCTCCTTTGCCTTGAGAGATGCCATGAGTCCGCCCTTGGCAATCATGTCCTTGATAAACGGCGGGAAGGGCTCGGCCTGATACGTCTCACCCTTGGTGACGTTGGTAATGACGCCGGTGTCAAAGTCCACGCTCACCTCGTCGCCGTCGTCAATCCCGGCGCTGGCGGCGGGGCACTCCAGAATGGCCAGGCCGATGTTGATGGCGTTGCGGTAGAAAATCCGGGCAAAGTTGGCCGCAATCACGCAGGAGATGCCGCTGGCCTTGATGGCAATGGGGGCATGCTCCCGGGAGGAGCCGCAGCCGAAGTTGACGCCGGCCACCATGATGTCGCCGTCTTTGACCTTGGTGACAAAGGTCTTGTCGATATCCTCCATGCAGTGGGAGGCCAGTTCCTGATGGTTCTGGCTGGCCAGATACCGGGCGGGAATGATCACGTCGGTATCCACGTGATCGCCGTACTTATGTACCGTTCCGTGTGCATTCATTTGCTCATAACCTCCTCGGGATGGCAGATATGGCCGGCTACGCCGGATGCGGCAGCCACAGCGGGAGAGGCCAGATACACCTCACTGTCCACATGGCCCATGCGGCCGACAAAGTTGCGGTTGGTGGTGGAGACGCAGCGCTCTCCGGCGGCCAGGCAGCCCATGTGGCCGCCCAGGCAGGGACCGCAGGTGGGGGTGGAGACGATGCAGCCCGCATCCAGGAAAATCTCGGTATACCCCTCGCGCATGCACTGGCGGTAGACCTCCTGGGTGGCGGGGATCACGATGCCCCGGACACCGGGCGCCAGGTGGCGGCCCTTGAGGATCTCCGCCGCCGCGGCCAGATCGCTGAGCTGGCCGTTGGTGCAGGAGCCGATGACGATCTGATCGATGGCAATGTCGCTGCCCTCCCGGGCGCTGTGGGCATTCTCCGGCAGATGGGGCCAGGCCACGGTGCAGTCCACCTGGCTCAGGTCGATCTCCACCGTGCGCTCATACTCGGCGTCGGGATCGGCCTCGAAAGCGGTCCAGGGGCGGTTGACGCGGCCCTCCACATAGGCCCGGGTGATGTCGTCCACGGGGAAAATGCCGTTTTTGGCACCGGCCTCAATGGCCATGTTGCAGATAGTCAGCCGGTCATAAATGGTCAGTTCCGCCACGCCGGGGCCGGTGAACTCCAGGGACTGGTACCGGGCGCCGTCCACGCCGATCATGCCGATCAGGGTCAAAATGACGTCCTTGCCGGAGACGTAGGGCCGGAGCTTGCCGGTGAGGTTCACCCGGATGGCGGCGGGAACCTTGAACCAGGTCTCGCCGGCAGCCATAGCCGCGCCCATGTCCGTGGAGCCGACGCCGGTGGAGAAGGCGCCCAGGGCGCCGTAGGTGCAGGTGTGGGAGTCGGCGCCCACGATGATCTCGCCGGGAGCGCACAGGCCCTTTTCGGGGAGCAGGGCGTGCTCCACGCCCATCTGGCCTACATCAAAGAAGTTGGTGATGTTGTGCTTGTGGGCAAAGTTGCGGGCTTTCAGGCACAGCTCGGCGGACTTGATGTCCTTGCAAGGGGTGTAGTGGTCCAGGACGATGGAGATCTTGTCCTTGTCAAAGACCTGGCTGAAGCCGGCCTTCTCAAACTCGGTGATGGCCACGGGGGTGGTAATGTCATTGCCCAGGACCATATCTACCTTGGCCTCGATGAGCTGGCCAACCTCCACGTGGTCCAGCCCGGCGTGCTTGGCCAGGATTTTCTGCGTCATTGTCATACCCATATGTAACTTCCTCCTTCAGGAATGTTCTTTCCCTGTTATCCTAGCAGAGCTCTTGCCAAAAGAATGTAAATCATGTTACAATCTAAAAAATGTTTTGGAGGGATCTCCTCGATGGACCAGCTCCACCACATGGAATTGAACCTGCCGCCGGACATCTGGCGGCCCTTTGCTCAGCAGAGGTGGGCCATCCGGTGCCCAGCGGGCTACCTCATTTATTTACAGAACACAGCGGCCACCTGCTTCTACTATTTAAAATCCGGCCAAGTGAAGAGTTTCATCCAATCCCCCGACGGGGGCGAGCGGGTACTGAACCTGTACCAGGAGGGCAGCCTCTTCGGGGAGGCCTCCTTCTTTGACGAGCTGCCCCGGGTGTCCTCCGCCGTGGCCATGACCCCCTGCGAGCTGGTACCCATCGACCGGGAGCTGCTGAGCCGGGAGTTTGCTGCCCATCCGGAGCTGGCCCTGGCCATGATGAAGTATCTAGCCCGCACCGTGCGGCTCCTCTCCGACCAAGTGGACCAGATGGCCTTCCGGCCCGCCCGGTGGCGGGTGGCCCGGTTCCTCACCGTCAACGCCGACGGAAACGGCCGGGTATCCTGCCCCCAGGAGGAGATCGCCGCCACCATCTCGGTGAGCCGGGTGACCGTCAGCCGTATCCTCAATCAGCTTGCCCGGGAGGGGCTGATCTCCCTGGGCTACCGCTCCGTGCAGATTTTGGACCGTCCCGGTCTGGAGGCACTGTGTGAGTGATCTCTCCCCTGCCCTTCTGCCCATGCCTTTCGCAAGGAAAGGCATGGGCTTTTTCTTGTTTGAAAAATTGATTCTTCCCTATTGACAA
>ENA-UEYL01001369-UEYL01001369.1-human-gut-metagenome-genome-assembly--contig:-NODE-1369-length-21285-cov-4.457233_pt1 | contig 21285 bp, 19 predicted proteins | sample MGYA00242941_ERZ507946 | MGnify/ENA primary metagenome ERZ507946 (study PRJEB26167, sample SAMN06115482) | human gut metagenome | host: Homo sapiens | place: China:Guizhou | collected 2015-03-11...
CCTCATTTGTCAACCCTTTCTTCGACTTTTTTCAAAAAAATTTTCCACGGTTATAGAACCCCTATTTTGCGTTCTCCATTTGACAAGCTGTCGCCATAGACTATAATATAGGTAACCTACTTGCTTCGGTTCTGGGAAAGGAGGCCGCGCAATGAACCTGGAATTGAACAACAAGCAGTTTCGCAGGCTGCTGGACCTGGTATATATCGGGAACTGGATTTTGAACTCCACACGGGGTGAGCAGCGCTTTGCTGACTACGATGAAGTGGAGAGCCTGGTATTTGGAAAAGCTCTGATGGAGGGTATGCCCGCTTTAGCGGAGATCTATCACGGCGAAATTGTCCCCTCTCAGGCCTTTGTGGAGGGCGGAATCCATGAAGCCATTATGGAATATGAAAACAATGTCTTCTTTGATATTTTAGCGGAGGATCTGGCCCGTCGGGATATGGATGATGCTCCCATCGATGAGAGCAACTACGATGAGCTTGCCAACCGCATTGACGTCTATATCAGCGAATTTGAAGAACATGGCACAGATAACATCTTAGTGGATATTGATATCCCTTAAATCCAGGCAGCAAAAAGCCTGTGCGCGATTAAGCGCACAGGCTTTTTTATGTCTTCTTGCGAAACAGGAAGGTGATCATGAACCACACCGCCAAATAGAGCGTGATGGCTGCACCGGCGGAGGTATCGATGTAATAAGATGTCATCAGTCCCGCGATTCCGGCAACCACTGCTCCCAGCAAGGAAAAAAGGTGATACTGCGTCATATTCTTGGCGATGTTCCGGGCCGCTGCGGCAGGCAGGACAATCAGGGCGTTAATGACCATAAGGCCTACCCAGGTCATGGAGACAGTCACCACTACTGCAATAGCTGCCGAGAAGATAGTCTCCTGCCAAAATACCTTTACCCCCCGGCTGTCTGCCAGGGCAGGATGGACCGCAGAGAGCATCAGCTGGTTAAAGGACACCGCCCAGAGGACGATAATCAGCACTAGGATGACCGCCAGCAGACCGATCTTGGCCGGTTCTACCGAGAGAATATCACCGATAAGCAGGGCGTTGAATTTGGTAAAGGAGCGCCCTCCCAGGGTAGAGATAAAGATACCCAGAGCGACGGCGGTAGAGGAAAATACTCCGATCACAGTATCGCTGGCCAGGGCAGAACGGCGGCGCACCCAGTTAAAGAGCAGGGCAAACACCACCGCAAAGGCCACGGCCGCCCAGGTAGGCTCGTTAAAGCCACAGATGGCGCCGATAGCCATTCCGGTAAAGGCAGAGTGGCCCAGGGCATCGGAAAAGAAGGACATGCGGCTGTGTACCACCATAGTGGAGAGGATACCGAAAAGCGGAGAAATGACCAGCACCGCCAGCAGGGCGTTTTTCATAAAGTACATCCCGCCGCTTTGGGCCCAGTCAAAGGGCAGCAGCTCTACGAGGGAATACCAAAACTCCATCAGTTCTCCCCTCCCTTCCCCACCCGCAGGTGGAACGTCTCATAAAACTCTGGGGAGGAGAGGATTTCCTCCGGAGGCCCAGATTTGAGCACCTTTTTATTGAGCAGGATCACCTTATCGGCAAACTGCCCCAGAGTGGCAAAGTCATGGGTGGACAAAAGGATGGACAGGTCGTACTTGGTGCGCAGCTCATCCAGCATCTCCAGCAGCTGGTGCTCCCCTTCAATGTCCACACCGGACAGGGGCTCATCCAGAATAAGAATATGGGGCACCGGTTCCAGAGCCAGAGCCAACAGCACACGCTGAAGCTGTCCGCCCGACAGGGCCCCCATGGCCCGGTCCAGCAGATCTTCCCCGTGAACCCGCGCCAAACTGCTGCGGCACCGCTCCCGGTATTTTTCCGGGATAGGCAGCCAAACCGGCCAGCGTGCCGTGGCGGCGGTGAAAAAGTCCAGTACACTTACCGGGTCACCCCGGTCAAAGCTAGGGGACTGAGGCACATAGCCGATCAAAGGCCGGCTGCCTCCAGTCACGGTACCGTCCGCCAGGCGGATGGCAGGCCCACCTGCCGGGGAGAAGGTAATATTCCCCCCGTAGGGCAATTGACCCAGGATACTGCGGAATAGGGTAGACTTGCCCGCGCCGTTGGGACCGATCAAAGCTGCAATCTCGCCGCAGTGGAGGTGGAAGGATACATCCTCCAGGATCTCCTCTCCCTCCAGACGGACGTTGAGCCCCTCCAGCTTCAAACAGCAGGCATCCGAGCAGCCACCCGCCATTTTTCCATGCTTGATCTTTCTCATCCAATGACCTCTTCCCCGGCAAAGCCGTTGACGATCGTCTTTACATTTGAGGACAGTCCGTCCAGATAGTTGCTCAGCTTCCCATCGTTGGGGCCATCCATCAGCATAGTGAGCTGGCTCACCTGACACCCGGTCTCCCGGGCAATGGCCTGGGCAGTGGCATCAGAGCCATTGATTTCGGTAAAGATGATAGGAATATTATTTTCTTTCACCAGAGAGACCGTCTCATTGATGACCTGAGCGCTGGCCTCGCTGCCTTCCTCCTCTTCAATGGCGGCCAGAAGAGGCAGGTCAAGGGCCTTGGCAAAATACTGGAAGCCGTCGTGGAAGGTAATGAGGCCAGAAATCGTGACGCTACCCTCCTGCTCTGCCTCTTGGATCATCTCCTGGAGGTTGCTGTCCCAACTGTTCAGCAGCGCCAGAGCCTCTGTTAGATTATCAGAGTAGGTCTGCGCATGGTCCGGATCTGCCTGGGACAGGCCTTTCTGGATGTTTTCCGCCATAATCATGGCATTTTCCGGGTCCATCCAGATATGGGGGTCATAGTGCTCCCCATCTTCCTCGTCCCCGTCGTGGTGGTCATGGCCCACCATCTCCAGCATCTGAACTCCCTGGGAGCAGTCGATCACAGCTCCCTGAGCCTGGCTGAGGGCGTCATTCATAAAGTCCTCCAGCCCCGCTCCGTTCATGGCGATGACATCGGCACTTTCAATGAGCTTCATGTCGCTCACCGTCAGCGTGTAGTCGTGCAGACAGCTCACCTCGCCGGTGTTCAGCCGCTCCACCACAACGCCATCTACGTTCTCCGCCACGGCGCTGGCCAGCAGGTAGACCGGATAGGTGGTGGCCACCACCGTCAGCCGGGCCTCCGGCTGACTCTCCTGGCCCTCTTTGCTGCTGCCGCAGGCGGTCAGCAGAAGGGCGGTGGCTAAACCAAGGGCCAAAATGGCTCGTTTCTTCATATATTGCATTCCTTTCTATGGTCTGCTTCTTTCCCAACGTGCATAGTATAGCTTCTTCTTGGAAATTTGTAAATAAAATTTCCCCGCAGCAAACAGGCCGGTCCCATTCCGGGACCGGCCTGTTGAACGTTTAATTTACTTCTTTGTTTTCTTCTCCAGCAGCTCCAGCAGCAGTTCTTCATTATGAAGGGCCGCCTTGGCCAGAGCCTGAGACTTCTCCTGAAGCCGGTCCAGATTTTCCTGGTAGTGGGCCATCATCTCATCGGCGCAGGCCACCGCCTGCTGAAGATCAAAGTGCTCCACATGGCCCGCCGAGGGCATGTCCAGCTCCTGGAGGTAGCTCTCCACCTTGGGGTCATAGACCAGTCCAATGCAGGGCACCGCCATACGGGCGGCGAAGATCAGGGTGTGCAGCCGCATGGCAACACACAGCTTGGCCCGCCCCAGCACCGCCATCAGTTCCCGGGGCGTACAGGCGGTATCCAGCAGATAGGAAGGCTCCTCCATCAGCTCCCGCACCTGATTGGTGGTGGCCCGGTCGTGGCCGGGCTGCATCAGCAGGAACAAAATTTCCATTCCATAGGTCCGCCGCAGATGGTCGCACAGACCGGCCAATTGTTTGGGGAAATCCCCGGTTCCAGGCCAGTTGCGCACCGAGATGGCAGCAAAGGGAGTATTCTCGGGCAGCTGTGCAGAGCGCAGCAGCTCCTCTCCCCGCTCCTGAGGGGCAGGAGGCAGGTTAAATACCGGGTCGGCGGTGACATAGAGGTCGGGGCGCTTTACCCCCATCTCCCGCAGCTCGTTGGCGGAGCTGCGGTCCCGCAGGGTGACCAGAGCCGCCCGCTCCACCGCCCGCTTTACCCGGCGGCGGTTTTCCGGCTTACGCACGGGACCGATGCCGTTGGCGTAGAGCATCACCGGCTTGCCAAAGAGCTCCGCTCCCCGGATGATGGACAGGTAGTACATGAGAGACCGGGTGGAGGTGCGGTCCTGCAGCAGGCTTCCGCCGCCGGAGAGCAGGGCGTCGCAGCTGCGCAGCGCGCCCAGCACCTTCCAAAAGCGGAACCGGGGCACGGCCTCCAGGCCGCACAGGTTCCAGGTGAGCTGGGGATCGTTGGAGAGTACCGTCACCGAAATATCTTTGCTGGCCGCCAGGATTCCCTCGTGGATGGACTGAAGGATGGCGTCGTCGCCAGCATTGGAAAAACCGTAGTATCCGCTCATGACCACCCGGTACTTGCGCCGCCGCACCTGTTCGTACACATCCAGGCAATCCTGGGCCATGCGCTGTACCGAATAGTAGGTCTGCACCGTCTGGCGGCCATAGGCCCCCAACCGCTGCTTCTCCTCCTCTGGAAGGTCCAGCGCCTGGGTCACAGCCCGGTATAGCGTCTCCTCGTCGGCCACCGGGTCTGTGCGGCAGCAGAAGTTGGTGTCAATGGCCTTCTGCAGAAGTTCCGGGCAGAAGAGTCCGGTATGCCCCTGAGCGCCAGACAGCACCACCGGTTTTTCCTCCGCCATGGCCTCCAGAGCCGAGCGGGACACACCCACAAACACCTGGCAGGCGGCGGCAATGGCGTTGACGTCGGTACGGGGACCGGTGAGCACCACACAGGTGCGGCCCAGGTCCCGGTTCACTTGCTCCGCGCGCTCCTTGAGCTGCTCAAAGCTGTCGCCGCCGCCGGTAATCAGAATGTGAATGCCGGGATAGGCTCCATCCAGCTGGGGAGCTAACTCAATCAGCTGTCGGGCCGTGTGGCAGGCCGCCTGATCCAGTCGGCTGACGTGGCCGATCACCACGCCGTCCCCCAGGTCAAACTCCTTCCGCACCGCTTCCCCGGATACGTCCGGAGAGAATTTATTGGTATCGATCCCGTTGATGGTGAGGGTAATGTGCTCAGCCGGCACACCGTACTCCCGCACCAGATAGTCCCGGATGTCTTCGCTCACTGCCAGGGTACGTTCGCCCCAGTTGGACAGCAGCTTGAGCACGCCGCTGACCTCAAAGACGCCGTGGCAGGATGTGACAAAGGGAAACTTCAAACTGCCCTGCAGGGTACCGCACAAAAAGGCGGGGATGCGGGCATGGGCATGGACGATATCCGGCTTCTCCTTGCGCAGGATGTCCTTAAGCAGAGCGCGGGAGCGCATCATGTTCTTCACACTGCGCCGGTTCATGGGCACGCTGTAGTGCCGGATCCCCGCGGCAGTCACCTCCGGGACATACACTCCCCCGTTGGAGGCGATCACCACCTCATGTCCTCTGGCCTTCAGTTCCTTGGACAGCTCCACGATATGGGTCTCGGCTCCGCCGATATCCAGCCCCATGGTCGCCATGAAAATCTTCATGGGCAGTTACTCCTTCCCGGCCTCAGCCCTCCGGCTGGGCCGCTTCAATGCTGACAATGCGGCCCAGGAAGAGGCCGTATTTGTTGTTGAACTCCCGGCTGGAATTGACTCCCAGGTTATACACCCGGTTGAGCAGGTAGTTCCCGTTCTCGTCGATCAGGCCCTGGCCCTCAATGGTGAGCAGCAGGTTGTAGCGTCCCTGAGCGGGCACGATCTCATAGGTGCCGTCGTCCAGCTTGGCCTCATAGGTACCGTCGCTGACCTGAATGTCGGTGATGGTACCCAGAGAGCCTCCGGTGCTGCGCTCTTTATCATAGATCTGATCGCCCACCTGGATGGCGTCCAGCATGTACTCCGGCTGGTTTTCCACCGACATCTGATACACAATGGTGGTGGTCGCCACATTGCTGCCGGTCTGAGGCTTGTGGGTCTTAACATAGATGGCTGCGGCCATAACAATGACCGCCAGGATGACGATCACGTCGATCACACTGATTTTGCCAAACAGGCGTCCGTTCCGGTCAATGATCTTCATCCCTCATTCCCCCTCTCAATGGCAGTCACAGGTCCGCTGCCCATGTAGCCCGGTCCCCGGACATAGGCAGTCTGGCCCACCCGGAAATCATAGCCGCCGCCCAGCAGCAGCGTCTCTCCGTTGTCGGTGCAGGCACTCTCCACCGTCACGTATACATCTTCATAGCCCGCCAGCTCCGCATCCACATAGCAGCGCTCCTCCTGATCGAGGATCTGAGTCACTGCGGGCTTGGTCTCCACCGACACCACGGTGCCGATGCTGTAATTCTTCACGGCATCCTCCAGCTTGTCCCCAGCCTGGATGAGCTGGCTGTCACCCTTGGCCATCTTCTGGAAAACCACGGTATAACGGACCGTCTGGGAGGTAGCAGCGGTGCCGCTGCTGTCACCGCTGCGCAGGCTCAGCCAGGCAAAGGCAGCGCCGGCCAGCAGCACAACAATAAGCACAATGGCGTCAAACAAGTTCAGCCGAATGCGAAACTTATGCGCGTTTTGTTCCATGGGATACTCCTTTCAAGGTCTCCAAATAGACCTGTTCCACTTTTTTGGCAAAGATCTCGCCGGTAAACTGAGACTGATAGACCTTTTTTGCGCCCCGGCTCAGCTTCTCCCGCAGCTGGGGCTGGTCGATCATCTGGGCCATGGCATCGGCCAGGGCCTGGCTGTCCTTGGTGGGGAAGAGCAGGCCGTTCTCCCCGTCCTGGATGACCCAGGGGTTGCCGCCGTAGTCGCTGGCAATGGAGGGCAGTCCCAGGCTCATTCCCTCCAGCAGTGCCATGGAGGTAGCCTCGGTACCATAGGAGGCGTTGAGCTGTACATCCAGAATGTTGAGCAGCTCCTTTACATCGGAGCGGAAGCCCAGCATCTGCACCACGTCGTCTACGCCCATCTCCACTACCGCCCGGCGCACCTCTTCCTCAAAGGCGCCGGTACCGGCCACCAGGACACGGAAGTTCTGATATCCCCGGTCCTTGAGTTGCTTGGCAGCATAGACCAGGTACAGATGCCCCTTGTAGTCCTCGATCCGTGCCAGGATACCAAAGACTACGGTCCCCTCCGGGATGTTCAGATCTTCCCGCAGGGCGGCACGCTGGGCCGGAGAGGTCTCCTCCACCGCGGCCACTCCATTCATGACCAGGGTGATCTTTTTCTTGGAGATACCTCCATCGGTGAGGTTCTCCGCCGTGGCAGGGCTGACGGCAATGATGCGGTCAGCGTAGTGCTCGTTGACCAGCTTGTTCACCCAGCGGCCCGGGGGACGGCGCAGCTTGGCCGGTACCGGGAAGGCAGAGTGGCGGCTGTAAATGACGGGCACATGACAGCGCTTAGCCGCGATCCGTCCGGACAGAGCCCCGTGGGTGTGGACCAGGTCGGGCTTCACCGACCGGATCACCTTCTGGAGCACTTTCACGTCGTCCTTATGGTAGGAGCGGTCGGCCATGCCGTCCACTTCCACCACCTTGGCGCCCGCCTGCTCCAAAGGCTCCTTCAGCAGGCTTCCCCGGGGGATAGCCGCCAAGGTCTCAAACTTGCTCTTGTCTGCAAAGCGCAGATAGTTGAGAATCACCCGTCCCGCTCCGCCGATGTTGGTATCACTGATGATGTTCAACACGCGAATCATGCTGTTTTTCCTCCTTCCGGCAGGGACATGCGCCGGGAAATCAGCGCTCCCACCCCAAGATAGGCCCAGAACAGGAACATGACCCGGTAATTATAGAAGGAGTAATCGGTCATGGCCTGGACCAGGAAGCCGGCGATGCCGGCCCCTACTGCTACGATGTGCAGACGGGTAAACCAGTCTTTCTCCCGGCAGAACGAGGCACACATATCCCGGAAGAAGCGGTAGAGCAGCAGCACAAAAATCACCAGTGCAACAATACCCGCGTCACACACGATCTGCAGATACAGGTTGTGGGCGTGGGGAGCCACAATCCCGCTGTAACTGTATTTCGGATAGACCAGATTGAAGGCCGCGTCGCCCGGTCCGATGCCGCACAGCCAGTAGTCCTTCAGCATGGCCAGGGTGCCGATCCAAATGTACACGCGGTACGAGGTGGAACTGTCTCCCAAATCACCGATGCTGGAGAAGCGGTTGATAATGGTATCCGGCAGTACAAAGTACAGGGCCACCAGGGCAATGGGGGCCAGCAGCAGCAACCGGGGCTGCAAAAACAGGACAAAGAGGAAGCCGGCAAACAGCAGGCCCAGCCAGGCGCCCCGGGACAGGGTAAGCAGCATACATACGCACATGATGCCGCAGCAGATGAAGTACCACACCCGCTGTGCCCAGTCCTTGGCGGACAGCAGGCCCGCACCGCCCAGAGGGATGGCCAGGATCAGGTACTGGCCCAGCATGTTGGGGTTCTCCAGGGTGGAGGGCACCCGGAAGCTGTCGCCAAACATGTCGGTGTCCACCCAAGCCGTGGACTGATAGCCCCAGCCGAACAGATATTGGAGGATACCGTACAGGGCTACCACCGTTCCGGCCAGCACCATCATGGCGATAAGCACATCCAGCTGCCGCCGGGTGGTGACAGCGTTTTCCAGCATAATGGTAAACAGCACAAAGGCCACGGTGAGCATGCCGCCCAGCAGGCTTCCTTTCAGATTCACCGAGAAGAAGGTTCCTACCAGATAGATGCCGGCATACAGCCAGATATAGCGGTTCATGGGGACATAGAACAGGTCCCGCTGCCGGTCCCGCATCAGGTTGAGCAGCACGGAGAAGCTGCCCACCATCGCCAGCTCCAACACCGCCATGGTAGGCAAAATGGGGGCCAAAATCACTGCCGCGCCGCACCACAGCCAGCTTTTCAGAAAAATACTTCCTGCAAATAGCTTCTCCAGGCACAGCATCCGCCAAAGCCAGTTCAAAAACTGGTGGATCTTATCCCACAGACGGTAAAAGACACTGCTTTTTGACTCCGCCTGTTCCAGGGCCAGGGGCGGGTGGATGAACCACTGGATCACGCCGCTTCGCTGCCACTGACCGCTGAACCACAGGCAAATCGCCGCCAGCACACGATAAAGCACGCTGGCTTGTATTATGGTTCGCATTTGTTCCATATGTTCTTTAACCTCGTTTCCGCACTCGTTTCACCATATCCCGGACCATATTCGCTTCATCCAGTCCGGTCAGGGTAGCCAACAGGAAATACACCGCCACGCCGACCAGGGCGCAGATTCCCAGCAGCACCAGCTCCCCTACCTTTCCCTGGGGCAGCAGGTTCTCCAGGCCGTACCGCACCGCAAGCACCACCGCAGCCATGCCCACCGTGGACACCAGCATCTTGCCTGCGTCCTTGCCAAAGCCGGCATTGAACACGCCGCCGCCCTGTTTTTGCAGGGGAATCAGCAGCAGCAGAGCGTACAGAGTGGAAGAGATCGAGGAGGAGATGGCCAGACCGGCCACGCCCAAAGGCTCGGTGAGCAGCATACAGCCCACAACATTGGCCAGAATGGAGATCCCGCCGGCAATCAGGGGGGTGCGTCCGTTCTGCTGGGCAAAATAGGCCCGGCTGAGAATATTCTGCAGGCCGTAGCCCACCATGCCCAGGGACACCCACACCAGAGCCTGGGAGGTGATATTCACCGAGAATTCGTCAAAGGCTCCGCCTCCGTAGAGGAAGGAGACCATGGGCCGGGCCAGAGTCATCATTCCCGCCGCCATGGGCATGACGAAAAACAGACTGCTGTGCACCGTCTGACGGATGGTGTCCCGGAACGCATCCTCCTGGTGCTCCGCCGTCAGCCGGGAGAGCTTGGGGAAGATCACGTTGGTGATGGAGAGGATAAACACGCCCGCCACCACCAGATACAGGTTGGTGGAGTATTCCATGGCCGACACGCCCGCTCCATCGTAGAGGTGGGAGCCGAACTTGGTGTTAATGGTCAGGTTGATGGGCTGCACCCAGGTGGAGATCATCACCGGTCCCATCAGAGAGAAGGCTTTTCGCATCCCCTCCGAGCGGAAGGAGAAGTCCGGGTGGTAATGAAAGTCCAGCCGCCGCAGCGTGGGCACCTGGATGAGAGCCTGGAGAAGCCAGCCCACCAGATAGGCCGCCGCCAGTCCGTATACGCCGAACCGGTCATCCAGGAAAAAGAAGTAGCCGATGATGACCAAATTGGACACAGTGCTGATGAGGGCCGGGATATTGAAGCGGTCCATGGACTGCAAAATACCCACAAAGGAGAAGGCTACTCCGGTAAACAGCACCGTGGGGAACATGGCCCGGGTGAGGGATGCGGCCAGGGCCGCAGTCTCGGCATCGTAACCGTCGGCAAACAAAGTGACCAGTGGCTGGGCAAATACCATACCCAGCACGGTGAGCACAGCGGTAAGCAGCGCCATCACCGACAGGAAGTTGCCGCCAAAACGAAAGGCCTCTTTCTTCCCTTTCTTGGTCAGGTACTCGCTGAACACGGGAATAAAGCAGGCCGCAATCGCGGAGGCAAACACCACGTCAAAAAAGACCCGGGGAATACGGCTGGCGATATAAAACGCCTTGGCCTCCATCCCGGTGGTTCCGTAGTGCACCGCCATCAGATGATCCCGGTATAATCCCAGCACCTTGCCCAGCAAGGTGATCGCCATAACCATACTGATGGTTTTTGTAGCATTTTCGTTGTTTTTTGCCAAGCTTTCCTCTCCTTTCCCGGACCGCAGTCCGTACCATGGAAATAATCGCTTTATTCTACACCAAGGTTTTTTCTTTTTCAACTGTTCTTGCGCCGGATTCATGGCTTGTTCATAACTTCCTCTTGGTCGTTTCTCCCATTCCGAGGTTTTTTGCCTGGTTTCTCCCATTGAATCCCAGGAGCTTTCCTGCTATAATGTATTATGTTCGCCTTTTCACAGGCGCCTTTCGGCCCTATCCACATTATTATTACAGCAAAGGAGTTCCCATGAAACACGCAGTCCAATCTCTGTCAAAACGAGCTGCGGCAGTGCTTCTGGCCGCAGCGCTCGCTCTTCCAACCGCCTATGCCTCGGCTGGGACCCGTTGGCTGACCTCCTCTCAGACCCTTACCGACGGTCTGACTTATGTCAACACCATAACCCAGCATTCCTCCGCCGGGCGGGTGGAGAGTTACTCCTTCCAGCTCAGCCCCGACAGCGATGTCTACCCCATCATGGTCCAGTCCTCGGGCACAGCCTACGGCGCGGCCACCATTAACAAGGCCATCAGCTACGCGGAAAGTATGGGCTATAACGTCATCGGCGGCATCAACAGTGACTTTTTCGGAAACGGCGGCGTTCCTCTTGGCATCTCCATTGAGGACGGCATCTACAAATCCAGCCCCGAGGGCAACAACGCCGTGGCCACCGTCAACGGACAGGTCTCCCTGTCTGTCTCTCCCCAGGTATACATCACCCTCACCAACCAGCGGGACAACAGCACTGTGGAGCTGACCCATTTTAATAAGTGGCGCAACTCCTCCGGCGGTCTCTACCTTTATAATGAAGATTTTTCCACCATCTCCACCCAGACCAATGCGGCCGGCGGCCGTATGGTCCGCTTTGAAGTAGTTGACAACGGCAAAAGCACCGACCTTACCGTCAACAGCACCCTGACCCTGGAAGTGGTCGACGTCTTTGAGACCTCCGACGCCGTCCCCATCGGAGAAGATAACTACATTCTCACCGCGGCCTATGAGTCGGGCTTTTATGAGGTCTTTGCCAGCTACCATGTGGGCGACCGGGTCACCCTGACCACCTCCTGCTCTGACTCGGTCCTCTCCAATGCCCAGTGGGCCAGCGGCGCGGGCGACATCATCGTACGCAACGGCGCCATTACCGACAGCTCCCAGTGGGTCTATGGCAAGGATGGCCGCAACCCCCGCACCGCCCTGGGCGTCAAGGCAGACGGCACTCTGGTGCTGTACGAGGTAGACGGCCGTCAGTCCGGCTACTCCGGCGGTCTGAGTGAAAAGGATCTGGCCGACGAGCTGCTTCAGCAGGGCTGCCAGTGGGCGGTCAACCTGGACGGCGGCGGCTCCTCCATCCTCAGCGCCCGTCTGCCCGGCTCGGACAGCGTGGACGTTCAAAACTCCCCCTCCGGCGGATACCCCCGCAGCTGCGCCACCTTTATTCTTCTGGTCACCGACGACCCCGGCACCGGACCTGCCACCCGGCTGGCTTTGAAGGAGGACGGCCTGGTGGTACTGGCCGGCTCCAGTGTCACCTTGGGCGACGTGGTCTCCATCAATGACGGAGTCAAAACCGTCAATTCCCGGGTCTCCGACGCACAGTTCACCTCGAAGAATGGTCTGGGCTCCTTTAACGGCTCGGTCTATACCGCCGGCGCCAAGGGCGGCACCGACACCATTGAGATCTACTCCCCCTCTCTGGGCCTCTACGGCACCGCCCAGATCCACGTGGTCACCGCCCTGTCCCAGCTCAACGTCACCAAGGCGGGCAGTTCCAGCTCCCTGACCTCCCTGTCCATGAAGGCAGGCGACTCGGTACAGCTCTCCGCCACCGGAACCTACTGGTCCCGTGACGCCCTGCGCAGCGGCTCTGCCGCCAGCGTGACCTGGTCGGTGAGCGGCGGCGTGGGCACCATCACCAAGGACGGCCTGTTTACCGCCAACGGCACCAGCAACAGCGGCACTATCACCGTCAAAGCGGGCGGCGTCACCAAGAACATCTCGGTCTCTCTGAGCAATGTCCACACCGACGTCACCCCTGACCACTGGTCCTACACCGCGGTGGAGTATTGCTATGAGCACGGCATCGTCAGCGGCATTTCCCCCACTGAGTTTGGCCGGGATTACTCCATCTCCCGGGGCGACTTTGTTCTGATGCTTTACAGCGCTCTGGACCGTCCCGCCGTAACCGGACAGCCCACCAATTTCACTGATGTAGCCTCCACAGATTACTATGCCACCGCCATTGCCTGGGCCAGCGCCAACGGTCTGGTCTCCGGCATCTCCGCCACGGAGTTTGGTCCCAAGACCTTGGTCACCCGTGAGCAGGCCTTCACCATTCTGCACCAGGCCATGCCTCTGCTGGGCATCACCTCCCCCACCCCTGATCTGAGCGTACTGGATCAGTTCTCCGACAAGGATCTGATTGCTGACTACGCCAAACCCCACATGGCCGCCCTGGTCTCTCAGGGCGTGGCCAGCGGCGCTGGCGATACCATCAATCCCCGTGGCAATCTGACCCGTGCGGAAATGGCCGCTCTGCTGTACCGCCTGCTCACCTATGATGAGACGGAACAGCCCGAGCAGCCCACCGTAGACCCGGACGCCACCCTCACCCTGGATCCCACCCAGTCCCAGCTGGCCTCGGCCCAATCTCTCCAGATCCAGGCCGTGCTCACCGGAGCTCAGGGAACGGTCTCCTGGCGCTCCAGTGATCCTACCATCGCCGCCGTCTCTTCCGACGGCACCGTGACCAATGTGTACACCGGCAGCGGCACCGCCCAGGTCACCATCACCGCCACACTGGGCTCCCTGTCCGCCAGCGCCGTGTTCACCTGTGAAAGCGCGGAGCAGGTGGGTCAAGTGACCGCCGAACCCAGCTTGAATGTGCGCTCCGGTCCCGGCACCACTTACTCCATCATCTCCAGCCTCACCTATGGACGCAGAGTGGTCATTCTGGACGACAGCACGGACGGCTGGTATCAGGTCCTCTTCTCCAACGGCTCCGGCCAGGCAGTCACCGGCTATGTCTCCGCTGACTATCTTACTGTGACCTGACTGAACGCATAAAAATGGACCCGCTGCAGCATGCAGCGGGTCCATTTCATATTATTGAAGGTTATGCTCCTGCCGTCTCTGCCAGAGCCGCCCAATATACAGTGCCAGCATAGCGCACACTGTACCCACCAGGGCGCCGCCCAGCACATCGCTGGGGTAATGCACCCCCACATACAGCCGGGAGAGCCCCATCAGCACCGCCTGAATCACCGCCGTGCGGCGCATCCAGGGTTTGGGAAGGGTCCTGGCCCACACCAGCCCCGCCGAAAAGGCGGCGCAGGTGTGCCCGGAGGGGAAGGAGTTGGGGTCGCCGGAGGTGAGCAGAGGGATCAGACCCTCCACCACCGTATAGGGTCTTGGCCGGGTAAAGATCAGCTTCAGCCCCAGGTTGGTAAACAGCAGACTGAAGATGAGCGCACAGCCCGCCAGCAGTCCTGCCTTCCGGGTGGGACGCCAGAACAGCATGGCCACAGAAAGCACAATCCACAATATCCCCGCGTTGCCCAGCGTGGTAAAGGCCTTGACCACCGGGTCCAGCCACGCCTGCCGCACCGCCTCCTGGATCCACAGCAGCACCGCCTCGTCTATTCCCTGTATCGCCAGCGGCATATTTTTTCCTCCTATCCGTCCTTGACCGGCCCTCTCAGGCCCGATATAATGGTCTTGTCCCTGCCCGTTCTCCTTGTGCGGAATCGGCAGGCAGTTATGGTATTATACCCGCTTTTTCTCCGCTGCGCAAGGGCGGTGGAGCCCTGTTTACAGGAGGTCTGTCCCGTTGAAGCAAATCATCTGCCTCTCCAATGAACCCTGGAGTGCCTCCCCCGGCCGGACTCAGCAGCTGCTCTCCCGGCTCAAGGACACCCAGATCCTATATTTTTCCCCTGCCGCCCGCTGGAACGACCCCAGTTTCCACGCCAAAGGCCGGCAGGTCAAACAGAATATCACCGTCTATACGCTTCCTCCCCTTCTGCTCCCCATGGACGAGCGCTTTGGCCATTTCTTCCGCCTGGGGCAGCAGAAGCTCAGCCGCTTCATTGCCGCCAAGGCTGCCCGCGCCCTGTTCTCCTCCCCTCTCTTGTGGACCACCTGCCCGGAGCACGTCCACCTGCTGGACCGACTGGACTACGACGGGCTGGTTTACGACTGCGACCGGGAGTGGGACGATCTGCCTCTGGCCTGGGAGGGCGCGCTGGCCGGCGCGGCCGATGTGGTGTTTGCCGCCTCTTCCGACCTAATGGACCGCCTGTCCCCCTGCAGCAGCAACATCGCCCTGCTTCCCAACGGCGGGACCTACCCGCTCTTTGCCAAGGCCACCGCCCCCGACCGGGTACGCCCCAGCTCCCCCTTCCATGGTCCTGTGCTGGGCTATGCAGGCACCATCCACTATGATTTGGACCTGTCCCCCCTGCTCTACGCCGCCCAGGCCCGGCCCGACTGGACGTTTCTGCTCTTAGGCCGGCGAGAGCACAACCCCTTCCTGCGCCGGCTTTCCCGTCTGCCCAACGTGGTACTGCGCCCCTCCTGTCCCCTGATGGAGGTACCGGAACATCTGGCACAGTGTCAGGTACTGCTCAATTTCCTCCGGGACGATCAGCCCGACTGCGACGTGATCCCCACTCGAATCTATGAGTATCTGTCTACCGGGCTGCCTATTGTCACCATGGTCTGGCCCGATCAGGTGGAACCCTATCCCGACGTGATCTACGCCGCCCACTCCCCTCAGGAATTTCTTACCGCCTGCCAGCACGCTCTGGAGGAAATCCCCTCCTGGACCGCTCCCCGCCGTCGTTCCCACGGCGCTGCAGGCGCCTGGTCTGTGCGCGCCGGCGAGGTCTCCCATATTTTAAGCGTGTCCGGACTGCTGTAACCCCTGTCCGCTCTCCACCCCTGTACAACTCCCCCCTGACTTTTCCCCGTCTTCCTTGTACAAGCCTACGAATTTCCCAGGGCCTCTTGCAAATTCTCCAAGGATTCGATAAAATGGAACTCTAATTGATGGGACAAGGAGGTTCTTCCATGGTTTGCGGATTTTTCCATTCCGTTTTTCACCTGGATTGTATTTTCCACGGTCCCAATCTGTCCAAATATCCAAAAGCATAAGAGATGATCAGGCTGTCTGTGCGCGCAGATGGCCTGACTTTTTTCTTTTCCAAAAACAAGAAACCTTATGGCGTTTGGATCGGACCATCTGAAAGGAGAGAGCATCTATGAGCAAAAAAGTGGCTGTGATCATGGGCTCGGATAGCGACTGGCCGGTAGTAAAGGGTGCCTGTACCCAGTTGGAGGAGTTCGGCATTCCCTTTGAAGCCCACATTCTCAGCGCCCACCGCACCCCTGCCGCCGCCGCGGAATTTGCCCGGTCCGCCCGGGCCAATGGCTTTGGCGTGCTGATCTGTGCCGCGGGCATGGCCGCCCACCTGGCCGGCGCCTTCGCGGGCAACTCCACCCTTCCCGTCATCGGCATCCCCATGAAGGGCGGCGCCATGGACGGACTGGACGCCCTGCTGGCTACCGTCCAGATGCCCAGCGGTATCCCTGTGGCCACCGTGGCTATCAACGGCGCGAAAAATGCTGCCGTGCTGGCCGCCCAGATTCTGGCTGTCTCGGATGACGAGCTGGCCGCCAAGCTGGACGCCGCCCGGGAGAAGATGGCCGATCAGATCGCTCAGAAGGAGCAGAAGCTTCAGGCCGAGCTGGCCTGACCCCCGCGTTCCCGCCCATTTGCAAGATCCACTTTTCAACATATCGTTTGAAACAACATCAGGAAGGAAGGATTTCATTATGAACAAACTGGAGCAGCTGTACGAGGGCAAGGCCAAGAAGGTCTATTCCACCGAGGACCCCAATGTTGTTATCGTCTCCTACAAGGACGACGCCACCGCCTTTGACGGCGCCAAGAAGGGCACCATCACCGGCAAGGGCGCCATCAACAACCAGATGACCAACTACCTCATGCAGCAGCTGGAGAAGGCCGGCGTGCCCACCCACTTTGTGGAGGAGCTCAGCGAGCGTGAGACCGCGGTGAAGAAGGTCTCCATTGTCCCCCTGGAGGTCATCGTCCGCAATATCTCTGCCGGCCACTTTGCCAGCAACTACGGCGTGAAGGAGGGCATCGTGTTTGACGAGCCCACCATCGAGTTCTCCTATAAGAACGATGATCTTCACGATCCCCTCATCAACGATTACCACGCGGTCGCTCTGAAGCTGGCCACCTGGGACGAGATCGACCTCATCAAGAAGTATGCCTTCCAGGTCAACGACTTCCTGAAGAAGACCCTGGCCGAGTGCGGCGTCACCCTGGTCGACTTCAAGCTGGAGTTCGGCAAGACCGCCGACGGCACCATCGTCCTGGCCGACGAGATCAGCCCCGACACCTGCCGTTTCTGGGACTCCAAGACCGGAGAGAAGCTGGATAAGGACCGCTTCCGCCGGGATCTGGGCAACGTGGAGGGTGCCTATCAGGAGATGGCCCGCCGTCTGCTGGGTAAGTAAGATTGATCAAGACTAACTTAGGGAGGCACTAACATGGGAGGCTTTTTTGGCGCGGTGGCGCACCAGGACGTGACCCTGGATATCTTCTTCGGAGTGGACTACCACTCTCACCTGGGCACCCGCCGGGGCGGTATGCTGATCTACGACGAGCAGGACGGATTTCAACGCCAGATCCACTCCATTGAAAATACCCCTTTCCGCACCAAGTTCGAGAAGGACCTGAGCGAGTTCCACGGCAACTGCGGCATCGGCTGTATCAGTGACACGGACCCCCAGCCCCTGCTGGTGCGGTCCCACCTGGGGCTGTACGCCATCACTACGGTGGGTATCATCAACAACTCGGAGGAGCTGATCCAGCGCTATTTCTCCGACCACGGCCACCAGTTCATGGCCATGAGTTCGGGCAAGGTCAACGCCACCGAGCTGGCCGCCGCCCTTATCAACCAGAAGGATGATCTGGTCAGCGGTATTCTCCACGCTCAGGAGGAGATCCAGGGCTCTCTCACCCTGCTCATTCTGACGGAGAAGGGCGAGATCATCGCCGCCCGTGACCGGCTGGGCCGTCTGCCCGTGCTGGTGGGCAAGAAGGAGGGGGCACACTGCGTCTCCTTTGAGTCCTTCGCCTACCACAAGCTGGGCTACCAGGACGCCTACGAGCTGGGTCCCCGTGAGATCGTGCGTATCACCGCCGACGAGTGTGAGACCCTCTCCCCCGCCGGCGAGGAGATGAAGATCTGCGCCTTCCTGTGGACCTACTATGGCTACCCCAACTCCAACTATCAGGGCATCAACGTGGAGGTCATGCGCTACCGCAACGGGGAGATCATGGCCCGGGACGAGGTGTCCCGTGGCGCGCTGCCCAAGGTAGACTATGTGGCTGGCGTGCCCGACTCCGGTCTGCCCCACGCCATCGGCTTTGCCAACCGCAGCGGCAAGCCCTTTGCCCGTCCCTTCGTCAAGTACACCCCCACCTGGCCCCGTTCCTTCATGCCCACCAATCAGGAGGTCCGCAACCAGGTGGCCAAGATGAAGCAGATTCCGGTCCCCGAACTGATCGAGGGCAAGAAGCTGCTGTTTGTGGACGACTCCATCGTCCGGGGCACACAGCTGCGGGAGACCGTGGAATTTCTCTATGACAGCGGCGCAGCGGAAGTCCACATGCGCTCGGCCTGTCCCCCCATCATGTATGGGTGCAAATACCTCAACTTCTCCCGCAGCAATTCCGACATGGACTTGCTGGCCCGGCGCACCGTTCAGGAACTGGAGGGCGACGAGGGGCAAAATCACCTGGAAGAATACGCCGATGTCCGCACGGAGCGGGGCCAGTGCCTGCTGAGCACCATCTGCAAGGAACTGGGCTTTGACTCTCTGGGCTATCAGTCCCTGGAGGGTCTGCTGGAAGCCATCGGCATTGACCGCGACAAGATCTGCACCTACTGCTGGACGGGCAAGGAATAATCTCCCGTTCCCATTCTTTACTTGACAGGAGGACTTCTCTATGGAACGCTCCCATTCTGCATCCTACGCCGCGGCCGGCGTGGACATTGAAGCCGGTTACGAGGGTGTCCGCCTCATGCGCGAGCATGTGGCCCGGACCATGATCCCCGGTGTGGTTTCCGATATCGGCGGATTCGGCGGTCTCTTCGCTCCCAATCTTGCGGGCATGCGTGAGCCGGTGCTGGTCTCCGGCACCGACGGCGTGGGCACCAAGATCCGCATTGCCCAGCTCCTGGGCAAGCACGACACCGTGGGCATCGACTGCGTGGCCATGTGCGTCAACGACATCATCTGCTGCGGCGCCCAGCCCCTGTTCTTCCTGGACTACATCGCCATCGGCAAAAACGATCCCCACACCGTGGCCACTCTGGTCTCCGGCGTGGCGGAAGGCTGCGTCCAGGCTGGCTGCGCCCTCATCGGCGGCGAGACGGCGGAGCATCCCGGCATCATGGCTCCGGAGGACTACGACCTGGCCGGCTTCTCCGTGGGCGTGGTAGACAAGTGCAAGATCCTGGATCACAACGCCATGCAGCCCGGCGACGTGATTTTGGCCCTGCCCTCCAGCGGCATCCATTCCAACGGCTACTCCCTGGTGCGCAAGGTGTTCGATGTGGAGCACGCGGATCTGGGCATGTACTCCGATGAGCTGGGCAAGACCCTGGGCGAGGCCCTGCTGGAGCCTACGAAGATCTATGTCAAGCCCGTCCTGGCCTGCCTCAAGGCCGCCGACGTCCGGGGCGTGAGCCACATCACCGGCGGCGGCTTCTATGAGAATATTCCCCGCTGTCTGCCCGACGGCCTCACCGCCAAAATTGAAGGCGCCGCCATCCAGACCCCGCCGATTTTCCACATGCTCCAGAAGCAGGGCAACATTCCCCAGCGGGACATGTTCAACACCTACAACATGGGCGTGGGCATGACGGTGATCGTCGCCCGGGATGACGCGGACAAGGCTCTGGCCGCCCTGCATGCCGAAGGCTGTGACGCCTACGCCATCGGTGAGATCGTCCAGGGTGAAGAGCGGGTGATCGTATGCTGAGCAAGGCCCGCATCGCCGTCTTTGTCTCCGGCGGCGGCACCAATCTGGAGGCACTGATCAAGGCGCAGGAATCCGGCGCCATTCCCCACGGAGAGATCGTGCTGGTGTGCGCCAGCAACGAAAACGCCTACGCCCTCACCCGGGCCGCCAACCACGGCGTACCCTCCGTGGCCGTGCCCCGCAAGCAGATGAGCCAGGAGGCCTTTGAGCGCACGCTTTCTCTCAAGCTGGCGGAATACCGGGTGGACCTCATCGTCCTGGCCGGGTTCCTCTCCATTCTCTCGGCGGATTTTGTGGCCCGCTGGCCCGAGCGCATTCTCAACGTCCATCCCTCCCTGATCCCCGCCTTCTGCGGCAAGGGCTATTACGGGCTCAAAGTCCACGAGGCGGCTCTGGAGCGGGGCGTGAAGGTCACCGGCGCGACGGTCCATCTGGTCAACGAAATTCCCGACGGCGGACGGATTCTGCTGCAAAAGGCGGTGGAAGTCCTGCCCGACGATACGCCGGAGGTTCTCCAGCGTCGGGTGATGGAACAGGCCGAGTGGATTCTCCTGCCCCAGGCGGCGGAACTGCTCAGCGCAGAAGTTTTGAAAGAGAGGGAATGAGTTCATGGATATCTACGCTGTAAACGATCTGACGGAGCTGCTGCGCAGCAATCCTTATCCCGGCCGGGGCATCGTCCTGGGCCAGACGCCCGACGGCAAGCACGCCGTGACCGCCTACTTCATCATGGGCCGCAGCGCCAACAGCCGCAACCGGATCTTCGTGGAGGAGCCCGACGGCATCCGCACCGAGGCCTATGACCCCTCCAAGCTGGAAGATCCTAGCCTCATCATCTACCATCCCGTCCGGCAGTTCGGCCGGGGCCTGATCGTCACCAACGGCGACCAGACCGACACCATCCGGGACTATCTGAAAAAAGGCCTGCCCATGGAGCAGGCCCTGCGCACCCGGGAATTTGAGCCCGACGGTCCCAACTGGACGCCCCGGATTTCCGGCCTGCTCAGCCCCGACGGCAGCTATAAGCTCTCCATCCTGAAGTCTGCCGACGCCCAGGGTTCCGCCTGTGTGCGCCAGACCTTCGAGTATCCCGCCCTGCCGGGCGTGGGCCACTTCCTGCACACCTATGTCACGGACGGCAACCCCATCCCCACCTTCCAGGGTGAGCCGGAGCGGGTAGCCATTTCCGACGATATCGACACCTTTGCCGCGGCCCTCTGGGAGAGCCTCAACGAGGCCAACAAGATCTCCCTCTTCGTCCGCTTCACAGACCTGGCGTCCAACACCTTCACCCAGCGGATCTACAACAAACATCAGTAAAGGAGCGGGCGATATGAACGAACTGGAACTCAAATACGGCTGCAACCCCAACCAAAAGCCCTCCCGGATCTTCATGCGGGACGGCAGTGATCTGCCCATCACCGTGCTCAACGGCAAGCCCG
>ENA-UEYL01001372-UEYL01001372.1-human-gut-metagenome-genome-assembly--contig:-NODE-1372-length-21254-cov-4.853709_pt1 | contig 21254 bp, 19 predicted proteins | sample MGYA00242941_ERZ507946 | MGnify/ENA primary metagenome ERZ507946 (study PRJEB26167, sample SAMN06115482) | human gut metagenome | host: Homo sapiens | place: China:Guizhou | collected 2015-03-11...
GCTGTCCCGTTACTTCTTCACGCTGCTGCCCAGCATATCAGATACCTCGGAAATGGAGACAAAGGCGTCGGGGTCTACCTCCTGGATAATGGCTTTCATTTTGGCAATCTGAAACCGGTTGACCACAAAGTAAACCATGGTCTGCTCCCTGCCGGAGTAATATCCCTTGGCGGGGAGCTGGGTGATCCCACGGCCGAAGGCCTCGGAGAGTGCCTCACTGACCTCGTCGGCCCGGGAGGTAATGATGGTGGCGGATTTGGCCTTGTCCAGACCTTCGACAATGAAGTCCACGGATTTGATGGCGGCGCAGTAGGTCAAAATGGAGTAGAGGGGCATAACCCAGCTGCGGAAAATGCAGCCGATGGTCACATACAGCAGCACGTTGTAAACCATCACAAAGGAGCCCACCGTCATGCCCAGGCGCTTGGAAAAGATCACCGCCATGACCTCCACGCCGTCGATGGCGCCGCCGAAGCGAATGGTCATGCCGCTGCCCACGCCGGAGATCAGCCCGCCGAAGACGGCACACAGCAGCAGGTCATCTCCGGCAAACGGAGATGCTCCGGCGGTGGGGAAGAAGGTGTTGATGGCGAAAGAGGCCAGGGCATAGATCAGCACCGCCCACAGAGAGTAGACCGTGAAGGTCAGTCCCTGTTTTTTCATGCCAAAAAGGAACAGGGGGGTGTTGAGCAGCACCAGAAACATGGGCAGGGTGTAAGGCTCCGGCGTCAGCTGCCAGAAGAGCATGGCTGTACCGGAGATGCCGCTGTCGTAAAGCTGTACCGGGGCCAAAAACAATGTGACGCCGATGGCATTGATGACACCGGCGAGGAACAACAGCACAAAGGTTTTGGGCCGCAGGGCGGATAGGGAGCGGTGCAGGGTCTGAATTGTCATGTCGGAACCTCATTTCCATCAAAAGATCATATTTATTATCATTATACGGGTTCCGGCAGGAAAAGAATAGTTTATTTTTGTTAAAAATGGTTGGAAAATTTCAGGAATATTTCAGGTTTCCTGCTTTTAAAATTCCTGATTTTACAAATAAAGCGGGAAGGAAAAAGCGCCCGGCCGCTCACCGTGTGAAGCGGCCGGGCAAATGAAGGCGGCGGAGCATTACTCCGGGGAATCGGTTTTTTCTGCGGGGTCCGCATCTGCCTGTTTGGGTGCCCGGCAGGCTGGGAAGCCCAGGATTCCCAGGGCTGCGCCGCACAGGGCGCTGCCCCAAGAGAGCACCCTGGGGTGACGGCCCACATAGAGCAAAAACGCATTGGCGGGGAAGCTGGACTGCTGGGAGAAAGAGCTGTGTCCCTGGAGATATTGAAGATTCTCCCACAGGCCCCGGGCCAGATAGAAAAACCAGGGAGACATTGCAGCAAGCCATACGGCGATCCCTGCCAAAAGGAGCCTCCGGCTCCGCACTGCCCACCGGCTATGGAGGGGTTCTGACCGCAGCAGTATCAGACATCCCTGAGACAGTGTCCAGCTCAGCAGAATAAAAAACAGGGGCTTTCCGAAAAAGGTCACCATGTATACCGGGTACGCCAGGTATCGCTCCAGCAGCAGCCGCTGCGCCCGGGCACCTCCGACAAAATAGAGAATGGCAGCAAGGCCTGTCAGAACTGCTCCCACCGCCAGACGCCGCAGGAGCCGGGCGGAGTGTTCCCTTCCGATTGGGCCGTACACAAGCTCTTTTATATCAACGTCCAGTGCCTGAGCAAGTTCCGTCAGCATTTCCACGTCCGGCCGGGAACGGCCCGTCTCATAGTTGGAGACCGTCTGCCGGGTGACGTGGATGGCCTCTGCCAGCTGATCCTGGCTCAGTTTTTTCCGCATACGCAGAGCGCGAATGTTTTTTCCAATATCCCGCATGAGGGTTCCCTCCCGGCTGCGTTTATGGTGCATCTGAAAAGCGATACATAGACAATCCGGTTTTTTCTGCTTTTATTCTAGTAGAAAGCAGGAATCTTGTCACGCAAAGAGTCTTTGCAGCGTCCAAAAAGAGGGAGTACCCCCTGGGGAATAGGAAAAAAGGACGCCTGCAAAAGCAGGCGTCCTGGATGTACAGCGGAAAATCAGTCCTCGCACAGGCCGGCGGTGATGATGGCCATGGAGTAGACCTCCTGGGCATTGCAGCCGCGGGAGAGGTCGTTGATGGGGGCGTTGAGGCCCTGCAGGATGGGGCCGTAAGCATCGAAGGAGCCCATCCGCTGGCAGATCTTGTAGCCGATGTTGCCGGCGTTGATGTCGGGGAAGATGAAGGTGTTGGCATGGCCGGCCACAGTGGAGTTGGGGCACTTGGTGTGTGCCACGGTGGGGGAGACGGCGGCGTCGAACTGCAGCTCGCCTTCCATGGCCAGCTCGGGAGCAGCGGCGTGAGCCTTCTGGAAGGCATTACGCATCTTGTCCACGTCCTCGCCCTTGCCGGAGCCCATGGTGGAGTAGCTCAGGAAAGCAACCTTGGGATCAATGCCGAAGACCTTGGCGGTAGCGGCAGTCTCCAGGGCGATTTCCACCAGCTCGTCCTCGGTGGGCTTGATGTTGATGGCGCAGTCGCCCATGGCCAGGACCTCGCGGTCACCGGTGGCGGAAGGACGCACCAGAATGAAGCAGGAGGAAACGATCTTGCTGCCGGGCTTGGTCTTGATGATCTGCAGAGCGGGACGGACAGTATCAGCGGTGGAGTAGGTAGCGCCGCCCAGCAGAGCGTCGGCATAGCCCATCTTCACCAGCATGGTGCCGAAGTAGTTGCCCTGCTTGAGAGCGGCACGGCACTGCTCCTCGCTCATCTTGCCCTTGCGCAGCTCCACCATGGTGGCGACCATCTTGTCCATGTCGGCGAAGGTCTCGGGATCAATGATCTCGGCGCCGCGGATGTTGAAGCCGATCTCCTCGGCCACCTTCTGCACTTCCTCAGGATTGCCGACCAGAACGGGGGTCAGGAAGGTACCGGAGAGCAGACGGGCAGACGCTTCCAGAATCCGGGGATCGGTGCCCTCGGTGAAAACGATCTTGCGGGGGTGGGCCTTCAGCTTTTTAATCAAAAACTCAAACATAATTTTTTTCCTCCAAAAAGGTCGAAATTAGAAGGATACACACTATTTTCATTATACACCTCCGCTTCGCCGGGTCAATCTAAAAATCAGAGCATCCACACAAAAATTTCTGATCTCTTTCCGTGCGGTTCTGTCCAATCTGCAATATAGCTGGGGTGAATGTCTGAATTTTAACGGAGAAATGACGGGAAACCCAAAGAAATGAGGGGTTTCCCCGGAAAAAGAGGGTTGACGAATGTATCAAAAAGAGGTATCATGAAAACCGGTAACAAATTGTAACCTTTTTTCCAGGGACCGTCTGAACTGTCTGGTAATTCAATAGGAGTTATATGAGTCAGAATATTAAAAAGAGAAGTGAAGCCGCCCCGAGAGGCGGCAGGCGGCTGGCCCAGGAGCAAACACGGCATCCGCGGGAAGAGGCCCGGGCCGAAGCCAAGCGGAGGGAAGAGAGCCGGGACAGCCGGGACAAGACCCGCGTTCGGGCGCAGACGGCGGTACAGGAACGGGAGGACGCGGTGACCCAGGTGCGGGAGCGTCCGCAGACCCCGCATGGCCGGCAGGGACGCAAGCCCAAAAAGGATTTGCAGTGGCTGGCGTCGATGTATCTGGCTGCAGAACATGAGATGACCCGGATTCGCTGCCGCTGGCGGCACATTGTGCGGGAAAAGCGTGCGCATAACTTCCCCGAGTCGGAACGTCTGCCGATTCAGATGCTGCTGTTTGTCTGGAGCATGATTCCCATGCTGGGCGCCCGGGTGCGGGAAGTGATGGGAGGACGGCGGCGCCGTTCTGCCAGCCGGATCTCCGCATTGGGAGCCTGGATGGAAGGGCGGCGGCTGCATCCGGTGGCCTTTTTGTGCGGCGCATGCGCGATGGCTGCAGTGGCCCTGTTTTGCTCAGCCTACACCATCGGCACGACGGTGACCTATGATGGTGAAGTGGTGGCAGCGGTGAGCTCCCTGAGCGCGGCAGAAGACGCCCGTTCCAATTTGGAGCAGGCTACGGCCCGGACGTTGGGCGAGAGCTATACCATTGATGATTCCTTGATTCAGTATTCGTCGTCCCTGCTCAAGCGGCAGGATGTGGTGGATGAGGCGGAACTGGAAGAGGATTTGTCTCAGGAAATCGGCTTGGTGACGTCCGCCTATTGCCTGTATGTGGATGGAGAGCGGATTGGCGCCACCACGTATGAAGGCGCGTTGGAGGAATTGCTCCAGCAGCTCAAGGCGGCGTCCACCAATGAGGGGACGATCTCCTGCGAGTTTGCCGAAGAGGTGGAAGTCCGGCAGGAATATGTGCCTACGGACGAGGTCATGAACCTGGGATATCTGGCCCAGACCCTGTACAGCACCAAGACCGAAGAGGTCACGTATGAGGTGAAAAAGGGCGACACCTGGTCTGAGATTGCCAACAGCCATGGGCTGACATCTCAGGAACTGCTGGCCTTGAACCCCGGCTATAACATTGACAAGCTGCAGATCGGCGAAGTGCTGACCCTGGCCGCATCGGTTCCCTACCTGACCCTGACGGTGGTGGAGCAGGAGCGCTATGTGGAGGACGTGCCGTACGATATTGAGTACACCGACAGCGCCAACCTCTACAAGGGCGACTATAAGGTCATTTCCGCCGGCGAATACGGCGCGGCGGACGTGGTGGCCAACGTCACGTACGTCAACGGCGAGGAGACGGAGCGGACGGTGCTCTCCTCCGTGATGCTGCGGGAGCCTGTGACGGAACAGCAGCTGCGCGGCACCAAGGAGCGTCCCACCTGGGCCCCCACGGGAACATTCCGCTGGCCCACTTCCGGCCGCATTACGTCCTACTTCGGCGGGCGCAAGTCCCCCGGCGGCATTGGTTCCACCAACCATAAGGGAATTGATATTGCCAACAGCTACGGTACGCCGATCTACGCAGCCGACGGCGGCACGGTCATCTACTCCGGCTGGATGAGCGGCTACGGATATTTCGTGCAGATCGACCATGGCAACGGCTATGTCACCTGCTACGGCCACAACAGCAAGCTTCTGGTTTCTGTGGGACAGCATGTCTACAAAGGCCAGCAGATTGCCAAGATGGGCTCCACCGGCAACTCCACCGGCAACCACTGCCATTTCGAGATCCGGTATAACGGCGTGGCCAAAAACCCGCTGAACTATTTGTAACAGCATATGAAAAACAGGGCTGTCCCATGTGGGACAGCCCTGTTTTTTTCACGTCCGGATATCAGGGGAAAAACAGGTTCCAGGTGGACAGCACATGTTCGTCCATGATTTTCCGGCAGGCAGCGGCATCCCGGCGGCGAAATGCCTCCAGAAGAAGACCGTGGTAATGAATGCCCAGCTCCGGTCCTTTTGTGCTGCCGATGTTGCTCCAGCAGCTGCGCATGACGCTGTTTTGCACCCGGTACACACCCTCGATCATGGGATTGTGCGCCATGCAGCCAATGAGCATGTGAAATTCAAAGTCACAGTTGCAGTGTTCCTGAATATCGGTCGCAGCGGTATGGATCATTCTCTGATACAGAATGTCCATCTGCTGGAGTTGTTCCTCTGTGGCGCGCTGAGCGGCCAGCTCTGCCACGGGTCCTTCAAACAGGCGGCGGAATTCCATGACCCAGCGCAGGGAGTCCTCCGTCAGGTAGATGTCGGGGATGGAACCCTGCATCAGATCCCGAATGTCCGGCTGCTTGACAAAGGAGCCGTCTCCGCTGCGGGTTTCAATCAGTCCCTGGGCGGAGAGCGCCTGCAGGGCCTGCCGGATCGAGACACGGCTGACTTGAAAAATACGGGAAAGTTCATGTTCGGAAGGCAGGCGCTCTCCCGCCTTCCAGCGTCCCTCCAGCAGCTGCTGTTTGAGCTGCTCTTCGATCTGCGCGGAAAGACGCACGCGGCGCACGGGCTTGAGGTCCATTTGCCTCCTCCTCTCTTACAACGGTCTACCGGTATGACAAGTGGTCTGGTTTAATCATAGTATAAGCGCTTTTGCAGGAAGTTTCAATATCTGCCGGGATGGGGTACGGGAATGAAACAGCACAAACCTCCTTCGGCAAATTGTGCGTTTTCACGAAAATTTGAAAATATTTTTCCTGCGGAATGGGGAAAATGCAATATTTTCGGTTGAAATATTTGAAAAAACGGGCGGAATTTTGCCTGTTTTTGAGCTGTTATGTTAGAAAAAAACGGAACGGCATTGGATAAAAATTTCCTTGCAAACCCCAAAAATGACTGGTATAGTAAAGGCAGTTCCAGTGTCGAATCGGGCGCGGAATTGTTTTTTTCGAGGAACCTGTATGACAGGTATCCAGACATACAAGATACAAGCGATTCCGCGGAGAGTCCCGCCCCGGCACAAAAAGAAAAAAGTTTGGAGGATGAGCTATGGGTAGCGTAGGATTGATCGCATTGCTGATTGTATCAATTGGTGTGATTTTGTTCCTGGTTATGAAGCTGAAGATGAATCCGGCCATCAGCTTGCTGGTAGCATGTCTGGTGATGGGTATCGGATCGGGCATGGATCTGTCTGAAGTGGCCAGCACCATTGACGCGGGATTCGGCAGCTTCATGCAGAGCACAGGATTGTCCATCGGCCTGGGCATCATTATGGGCCAGCTGCTTTACGACTACGGCGGGGCCAACAGCATTGCCCGGTCCGTGCTGCGGGCGTTTTCCAAGAAGAAGGCCTTCTACGCCCTGTCCATTGCGGCCTTCATCATCTCCGTTCCCGTGTTCTATGATGTGACCTTCATTTTGCTGGCGCCCCTGGCCATTGCCATGGCCCGCGAGATGAAGAAGCCCATCTTCCTGGTGGTGACGGCCCTGACTGCCGGCGGCGTGATCACCCATACCTGCGTCCCGCCCACCTCCGGTCCTCTGGCCTGCGCGGGCATCATGGGCGTGGATACCGGACTGATGATTCTGGTAGGCGTGGTGGTAGGCGCCATCGCCATGTTCGTAACCTTGAAGGTCATGTTCCTGTTCTTCCGGGAAAAGGCCGACGGGACCAATTCTCACTGGAATCCTGCGCTGGATGAAACCGGCGAGATGAAGGAGAGCAACTTCGTGCCGCCCCTGCTGGAAGATGAGTCCAAGGCTCCCGGTGCATTCGTTTCCATGCTGCCGATCCTGACTCCTGTGGTCCTGCTTCTGCTCAACACGGTCTGGAGCCTGGTTTCCCCCGATGCCGTACCTTCCGTGGTGGCATTTTTGGGCAGCAAGACCATCTCCATGCTGATGGGTGTGTTTGTGGCCATGATCATCGGCAAGAGCCGCATGAGCTGGAACGATATTTCCGAGTCCGCCGTGCGGGCGCTGGCTTCCTCCGGTCTGGTGCTGCTGATCACCGGTGCCGGCAGCGCCTTCGGCAGCATCCTCAGCGGCAGCGGCGTGGCCGATGCCATCACCGGCGGCCTGACCAGCATGGATGTGAATGCGGTCGGCATGTGCGTGATTGCCTATCTGGTGGCTCTGGTGCTGCGTGTGGCACAGGGCTCCGCCACGGTGGCCTGCACCACGTCCTGCTCCATCATGGCAGCGTCTGTGGCGGCCATGGGCTTCAACCCCCTGTTCATCACCATGGCGGCCTGCGCCGGCGGCATGTCCATCGGCCATGTCAACGACTCCGGCTTCTGGATTATGTCCAGTAACTGCGGCCTGACGGTCCGCGGCGGCCTCAAGGCCATCACCATTACGGAATTTGTCAGCTCTCTGGTCATTCTGGCGGAGTGCATGATCGTCAGCGTCTTTATCCACTGACGTTCTTAAAAAACGGGAGTATCCGAATTAGAAAGGAAGAATCCAATGTCTGCATTCAAATACGGCGTGGCCTGTTCTCTCAACGATGTGTCCACCACCGCGCCCATCATCCTGCGGGGACCCATCGAACAGCTCTGTGAGCAGGCCAAGAAAATCGGGTATGACGGCCTGGAGATCCAGCTGGCCAACCCCCTGCAGTATGACTGGAAGCACATCAAGGAGGTGTGCGGGGCGTACGGTCTGGACCTCATCACCTTTGCCACCGGCCGGGAGCTGGGTGAAAACGGCCTGTGCCTGCTCTCCGACGATGCGTCGGTGCGCCGGGCAGCCATTGACCGGCTCAAGGAACACATTGACTGCGCGCAGGTTGCGGGCTGTCAGGTGATTGTGGGCTCCATGCGCAAGCATGTGCCGGACTGGAGCCAGAGCGACAAGTATCTGGGCTATCACCGGGACGCCATCATGGAGCTGGCGGACTACGCCAAGGACAAGGGCGTGCGGATCTGGGTGGAGAACATCCTGAGCTACATCAGCAACTTCCTCAACACCATGCGCCAGGTGCAGGACTTTGTGGCATCCCTGCCCTGCGACAATGTGGGCGTCCATCTGGATACTTACAGCATGAACATGGAGGACAACGACATTTCCGGCTCTTACCGGTACTGCGCCAAGAACCTGGAGTATGTGCACTTCTCCGACACGGCCCGGCTGTATCCCGGCGGCGGCAATGTGGACTTCAAGACCCACATGCGCTGCCTCAAGGAGATCGGCTATCAGGGCTATATCACCACCGAGTGCGTGCCCCTGCCCACGGCCTATGACTGTGCCGATCTGGGATTGAAGTACATGAAGGCCATGGAGCAGATTGTGGATATTGAACGGGGCGCCTCCCGCTTTGCCTGAGACGCAGTTTCCCTGCAGACCCCTTCTTTTCTTGAAAAAAAGTCTACTTTTTAATAAAAGTACCTGTTTTTGTCTGTTTTGTTTGTTGTTTTATACAAATTAAAACTCTGTCGCCTGTGTGACGTGCCAAATTTTTGGATCCTTTGCAGCTTCTGCCTTGAAAGATGTACGGGAATGTGCTATTTTGTTAGCGGTCAGATTTTCAACGGCGCCTGCGCATCGCCCTTGGGATGAAGACCTTTTCTGTTGTCATTCGGCAGATGAAAACAGGAGAAATGAAGAAAAAAGGAGTAAAGAATGATGAAGAAGTTTTTATCTCTGGTCCTCGTTCTTGGTCTGAGCGCTGCTTTGCTTGCCGGCTGCGGTGGTTCCAGCAACGAGGAACCCGCTGGTGACAGCGGGGAATCCGGCGGTGATGCCAGTGGATATGACACGCTGAACATCATCGCAGCTCACGGCGCCGCGGAAACCACTTCCGAGAACCTCAGCTTCCTGAAGTTTGAAGAATTGATTGAAGAGCGCTCCGGCGGTGCTGTCACCGTGGATCTGTATCCCAACCAGCAGCTGGGCGGTGACCGCGAGTACACTGAGGCTGCAACCCAGGGCAACGTGACCATGGGCGGTCCCTCTACGGCCAACATCGCACCTTTTGTCCCCGCGCTGAACGCTTTCGAAACTCCCTTCCTGTTCTCCGATCGTGAAACCGCGTATGCGGCACTGGACAGTGAGGCTGGTCAGGCTCTGCTGGATTCCCTGGAATCCGCTGGACTCAAGGGTCTGGGCTATTTCGAAAACGGCTTCCGTCAGCTCACCTGCAACAAGGAGATCAACTCCCTGGAGGATCTGAAGGGTCTGAAGATCCGCGTTATGGAAAACGAGATTCACCTGGCGATTTGGACCGCTCTGGGTGCCACCCCTGGTCCTTTGGCCTTCGGCGAGCTGTACACGGCTCTGCAGCAGAAGTCCTTCGATGCTCAGGAGAACCCCGCTGAGCTGATCTACAACACCAAGTTCTACGAGGTGCAGGATCACGTCTATCTGACCAACCACATCTACACCCCCTACATCATCTTCATGAATCTGGACGTTTGGAACAGCCTGAACGAGCAGACTCAGCAGCTGATTCAGGAGTGCATGGATGAAGCGGTTGCCTATTGCCGTGAAATCTGCGAAGAGAACGAGCAGGCTTGCTTCGACGCCATCAATGATTCCGGTATCAGTCAGACCTATGAGGTCAGCGAAGAGCTGCACAACGAAATGGTGCAGGCTTGTACGGACGCCGGGATCTATGACCTGGTCATCGAAAAGGCCGGTGGTACTTACGCGGAAGACCTGTGGGCCGCTGCTGGCTTCACTCCTGCCGCCTGATTCATTCTTTTTCCCCCAACGTTCCCCCATCAATAATGCGCAATTCCAATCAAACCATCCTTGGATGGCATGAACAAAATGGAGATTAGAAGATTATGAAAAAGTTTCTTTCCCTGATCCTGGTTCTGGGCCTGAGCGCCACCCTGCTGGCTGGCTGCGGCGGTTCCAACAGCTCCTCCGACACCGGTGATTCCGGCGAGACTGCAAGCAACGACTCCGGCTACGACACCCTGAACATTATCGCTGCCCACGGCGCGACCGAGGCTGTTGCCGAGCACGCTGCCTTTGTGAAGTTCAAGGAGCTGGTGGAAGAGCGTTCCGGCGGTTCCGTCACCGTGGATATCTATCCCAACCAGCAGCTGGGCGGTGACCGTGAGTACACCGAGTCCTGCGTGCAGGGCAACGTGACCATGGGCGGCCCCTCCACCGCTGCCATTGCTGCTCTGTGCCCCTCCCTCAACGCCTTTGAGACGCCCTTCCTGTTCTCTGATTATGAGACTGCCCGTGCTACCATGAAGAGCGACGCCGGCAAGGCTCTGCTGGCTTCCATGGAGTCCGCCGGTCTGAAGGGCCTGGGCTACTTCGAGAACGGCTTCCGGAACCTGACCTGCAACAAGGAAATTAACACCCTGGCTGACATGAAGGGCCTGAAGATCCGCGTCATGGAGAACGAGATCCATCTGGCCATCTGGACCGCCCTGGGCACCAACCCCTCTCCCCTGGCCTTCGGTGAGCTGTACACCGCTCTGCAGCAGGGCGCATTCGACGCTGAGGAGAACCCCCTGGAGCAGATCTACAACACCAAGTTCCAGGAAGTGCAGGATCACGTCTATCTGACCCAGCACATCTACACTCCCTATGTCGTCTACATGAACCTGGACATCTGGAACGGCCTGAACGAGCAGACCCAGCAGCTGATTCAGGAGTGCATGGATGAGGCTGTGGAGTACAACTACACCCTGTGCGACGAGAACAACCAGAAGTGCATCGACGGCATCAACAACTCCGGCATGAGCCAGGTCTATGAGGTCAGCGACGAGCTGCATCAGGAGATGGTCCAGGCCTGCACCGACGCCGGCGTGTATGACAAGATCATCGAGGCCGCTGGCGGCACCTATGCCCAGGATCTGTGGGCCGCTGCTGGTTTCGAGTATTAAGAAAACCCCTGTACGCAGGTTTGAAGCGGCTTTATGGGAAGAGACTGCCAGGTTGCTTGGCAGTCTCTTCCCGGATAATAGGCCCGTGTTAAATTTGCGTTAATAGCGAGAAAGTAGAGATTAAAAGAAAGGTGGTCAGCTAAGGGAATGAAAGTCTTAAAGTTTCTCGATGAGAACCTGGAAAAGATGCTCTGCGTCGTTTTCCTGGCGCTGATGAGCATCATCATCGTGCTGCAGGTCTTCTTCCGTTACGTTTTGAACAACTCACTCTCCTGGTCCGAGGAGCTGGCACGTTATCTGTTTATCTGGATGATCTATGTCGGCATCAGCTATGGTGTCAAGCTGGATAAGCACATCTGCGTGGACGCTGTGTATACCTTCATGCCCAAGGGGATCAAGAGAGGATATGCCATTGTGGCTTATGTCCTGTTCCTGATCTTCGCCGTAGCCATTATCTATTATGGTATCCTGGTGGTCGGCATGCAGATTACCAGCGGTCAGGTCTCTCCCGCTATGGGCCTGCCCATGCAGTACGTCTATGTGGCACCTGTGGTGGGCATGATTTTGACCGTCATTCGTCTGGTGCAGAAGATTTACTACGCCGTTACGGCGAAGGAATGGGAATCTTGAGAGAGGAGAAATAAGAAGTTATGGAAGTTGCTATTCTGTTTGGAAGCTTCGCGCTTCTGCTGATTCTCCGTGTGCCTATCGGCATCTCTCTGGGTATGTCCAGCCTGGTTGCGATTCTGACCAGCGGAGTTGTTCAGCCCACTTACTTGGCGCAGGGTCTGGTGACCGGCGCTGACTCGTTCCCCCTGATGGCCGTGCCGTTCTTTGTTCTGGCCGGTGAGCTCATGGCAACCGGCGGTATTTCCCGCCGTCTGCTCAACATCGCCGATGCATTCCTGGGCCGGAAATACGGCGGCCTGGCACTGGTCACCGTTGTGGCCTGCATGTTCTTCGCTGCTATCTCCGGTTCCGGCCCGGCTACCGTGGCTGCTATCGGCGGTCTGACCATCCCCAGCATGCTCAAGCAGGGCTATGACAAGAACTTCTCCAGCGCTATGACCGCTGCTGCCGGTTCCATCGGCGTCATCATCCCCCCCTCCATCCCCATGGTTATGTACTGCGTGGCTACCGGCGCTTCCGTGGGTGCCCTGTTCATGGCCGGCTTCCTGCCCGGCATCCTGATCGGTGTCTCCCTGTGCCTGTACAGCAGCTTCTACTGCAAGAAGCACGGCTACATCAATAAGGACGCCGCTCCCTTCTCCTGGGGCAACGTCGGCTATGCTTTGAAGGATGGCGTTTGGGCCCTGCTGGTCCCCGTCATCATCCTGGGCGGCATCTATGGCGGTATCTTCACCCCCACCGAAGCCGCTGCCGTGGCTGTGGCTTATGGTCTCGTGGTTGGTCTGTTTGTCTATCGTGACCTGAAGCTCAAGGATCTGTATCGGATCTTTGCCAGCGCTGCGCTGACCACCGCCACCATCCTGATCATCCTGGGCACCGCTACCACCTTCGGCCGGATCCTGACCCTGGAGCGCGTCCCCATGCTGATCGCCGACTTCTTCGAGTCTGTCACGGACAGCCGCATTGTGCTGCTGATGCTCATCAACATCCTGCTGCTGATCGTCGGCTGCTTCATGGAGACCAACGCCGCCATCATCATCCTTGCCCCCATCTTCCTGCCCATCGTGGAGGCTATGGGTGTCGACGCCGTCCACTTCGGCATCATCATGGTGGTGAACCTGGCCATCGGCTTCGTGACTCCTCCCCTGGGCGTCAACCTGTTCGTTGCCTGCAACGTGGCCAACGCCAAGCTGGAGCAGATCTGCAAGGGCATTGTTCCCATCCTGGGCGTCATGATTCTGGACTTGCTGCTCATCACCTATTGGGAGCCCCTGTCCATGTTCCTGCCCAACCTCATGTACTAAGAGGGATTTCTCTCGAATGTTTTACACCCGGGAACGAGTTTCGTTCCCGGGTGTCTTTTTTGCTTCTTTCGGCCCTCCTTTTATGTCCGGACAAACCAAAGCGGGCCGTGAATGGCAAGTTTCACGGCCCGCAAAGGGGGAGAGAGAACAAAAGGATTTTCTTCTTTACTACAGCTGGACGGACCGGCTCCGGACCTCCAGACGCTGGTTGACCAAGGCAAAATGCTCATCAATGGCAGCATATCCGCCATCCACATCTTTTTCCAGAATACTCTGTACAATGCGGCGGTGAGCCGACTGCAGCTTTTTACGCCGGCCTTCTTCCGACATAATATCCATGCGCAGATCCGCAATAAAACGATCCATCACGTCGGAGAGTGCATTGAGAATTTCCACGAACAGTGTGTTTCCGGAAGCGCGGGCCACTGTATAGTGCAGCTTTTTATCCAGAAGCACATTGTCCTCTTCGCTCAAACCCAGGTCCAACCGGGAAATAATGGCCTGAAGTTCCGTCAGATCCACATCGGTCGCGTTTTCCACCGCCAACGCGAAGGCATGCTTCTCAATGGCATACCGCAGCTGACTGACTTGTTGGAAGCTCAGTTCCTTCAACAGGAACATAATGGACATGGTCTCCACCAGGGAGCTTTCAAAATTACCGGCAATAAAATGGCCGGCGCCCTGGGTGCTGACCGTCGTCCCCATGATCTCCAGAATACGCAGAGCCTCCCGAACAGAATTGCGTCCTACATTCAGCTGCTCTGCCAGCGCACGTTCCGATGGAAGCCGGGAACCGATTCGCAGATTGCCGACGCGGATTTCCTGCTTGATATAATCGATCACCCGAACATACGCCCGTTGGGATTCCTGCGTCTTGCTGCTATTTTCCTGCATACTTCCTCCGATCATTACGCCAAAATAATAGAAAGCAGGCCCGGGGGCTCCCCCCTGGGCCCTGCTCCCGTCAAATTCTTCTCAGCTCTTGCGCGCCTTGATCTCTTCGATCATCAGCGGCAGAATATCCATGACATTGCCCACAATGCCCACATCTGCCACGTCAAAAATCGGTGCGTCCTCGTCCTTGTTGATGGCCACAATGTAGCCGGAGCCGGACATACCGGAGACATGCTGCATGGCGCCGGAAATGCCGCAGGCAATATACAGCTTGGGCGCCACGATCTTGCCGGACTGGCCCACCTGATGGTTCCGGGGCACCCAGCCGTCTTCGATGGCGGGACGGCTGGCGCCGACCACACCGCCCAGCAGCTCCGCCAGGTCACGGACCAGCTGGAAATTCTCCGCGCTGCCCATGCCGCGGCCGCCGGCCACGATCACTTCGGCGTCTTCCAGGTTGACGCTCTCGCTGAGCTCCTGGACCGCTTCCTTAATGACGGCCTTCAAGGCGCTGTCGGCCACGGTCTCTTCCGTCACCGGCACCGTACGGCCGGCAACCTCCTCGGGCTTGCCGAAGGTTCCGGAGCGGACCGTAACCACTGCACCGGCACCGGCATCCACGTTCTCCTGCAGGGAGCCGCCATACACGGAGCGGACCCAGGAACCGTCCTCTGCCAGAGCCATGGCGTCGGTCACGCAGCCGGCGCCCACGCGGGCAGCCACGCGGGCAGCCAGCTCCTTGCCGTCCCGGCCGGAGCCCAGCAGCAGGGCAGAAGCCTCTGCGCGCTGATACAGGGTGGTGAGAATTTCCGTATAGCGATCAGCCTGATAGCTGTCAGCAGCCACATGCACCACTTCATCGGCGCCATAAGCGGCAGCAGCACCGGCAGCAGCGGCACTGCCAATGAGGACGGCCGTCACGTTCTTACCGGTCTTGGCCGCCAGCTGACGGGCGGCATTGAGCGCTTCCAGGGAGACCTTGATCACCTGATCTTCTGCGGTCTCCAGATAAACCAAAATCGTCTGCTTTTCCATGGTGCTTCCCCCTTAAATGAGCTTCTGCCCGGCCATCAGTTCCATGGCACGGCGCACGGCCTCGGCGGCTTCCTTCTCCTGGATCTTCACGCCGCTCTGCCGCTGGGGAGGCGCGCTGAGCGCAACACGCCGAACCTTGGCGGCCTCAGGGCCAAACTTGCCGGCATCGGCTTCCACATCCGCCAGGGACAGATCCGTAATGGGCATCTTCCGTGCAGCCATCTTGCTCTTGATGGAGGGATAACGGGGCTCGTAATCCGGCTTGACAATGGTCACCACGCAGGGGCAGGGTGCCTCCACCACGCGGTAGCCATCCTCGGTCTCCTGCTTGGCGGAAATGCCGCCGTCCTTGGGCTCCAGGGCCAGGACATTGGTAATGACCGGCAGGCCCAGAAGCTCTGCCACCTGGGCACCCACCTGGGCGGAAGACGCGTCGGTGGACTCACTGCCGCAGAAAATCACATCGAAGGGCTGCTCGCCGGCCTTCTTGGAGGCCTGGGCCAGCAGGTAGGCAATCCCCTGGGTGTCGCAGGCAGACTCGTCGGCCAGGCGGCAGGCCCGATCCGCACCCACAGCCAGGCAGCTGCGCAGGGCGGGGACTGCACCCTCGCCGCCCACGGTCAGAACCGTGACGGAGCCGCCATGGGCTTCCTTGAAGCGGGCGGCCATTTCCAGGGCATAGGTGTCAAAGGCGTTGACCACGGGGGTGATCTCATCCAGCTTGGGGGTGCCGTCGGCGTTGAGGCCGACACTGACAGAATCGTCGGGCACCTGTTTGATACACACTAACAGTTCCATGTTTCGTTACTCCTATTTCCGTATGAATCACAGGCAGGCGTCCGGCGAATGCCGGACGCCGCCTTTTCATTAAAACTTACCGATGACGCTCTTGCCGATGACCATGCGCTGGATCTGGTTGGTGCCCTCATAGATCTGGAAGATCTTGGCGTCGCGGAGGAGCTTCTCCACGGGATACTCACGGCTGTAGCCATAGCCGCCCAGGATCTGGATGGCATCCAGAGCGTTCTGCACGGCGATGTCGCCGGCATAGCACTTGGCGATGGCGGACTCGCGGGCATAGGGCAGGCCGGCATCCATCAGCTTCAGGGCGTGGGCCACCATCTGACGGGCGGTCTCCACCCGGATCTCCATGTCGGCGATCATGAACTGCAGGCCCTGGTTCTTCAGGATGGGCTTGCCGAAGGTGATGCGCTGCTTGCCGTAAGCAACCGCCTCATCGATGGCACGCTGAGCGATACCCACAGCGCCGCAGCCAACCCAGGTACGGGACATATCCAGGGTCTTCATGGCGATCTTGTAGCCCTCGCCCTCGGCGCCCATGAGGGCGGAAGCGGGAACACGGCAATCCTCCAGGACCACGTCGCAGGTGTTGGAGGTCCGGATGCCCATCTTGTTCTCATGGTTGCCGGTGGACAGGCCAGGCGTACCAGCCTCCACCAGGAAGGCGGACATGCCCTTGACACCCTGGGACTTGTCGGTCATGGCGGTGACCACATAGAAGGAAGCCACACCGCCGTTGGTGATGAAGCACTTGCGGCCGTTGAGGACGTACTCGTCGCCCTCGCGGACAGCGGTGGTCTTGCTGTTGCCGGCGTCGGAACCGGCCATGGGCTCGGTCAGGCAGAAGGCGCCGTGCTTGCCTTCCATCAGCAGGTCGCAGCAGCGCTGCTTCTGCTCTTCATTGCCGCCGATCAGCACAGCCTTGAGGGCCAGGTTGCTGGCGGTGATGGTGGTGACGAAACCGGCGTCCGCCTTGGCGAACTCTTCCATGATGGCCGCCACGGTGATCCGCTCCAGGCCCAGGCCGCCGTACTCCTCGGGAACTTCCAGGCCGTTGTAGCCCAGCTCCGCGGCCTTGGCATAGATTTCCTCGGGCCACTCGCCGGAGACATCATATTCCTTGCACTGTTCCTTGATTTCCTTTTCGCAGAATTCCCGGACGCTGTCCAGCAGGTCCTGATCTTCGGGATTGATTAAGTAAGCCATTGTGTGTTTCCGCCTTTCTTATCTCATTGCCGTCTTGCGGCCATTACAGTTTGTAGCAAACCTTGCCGGGGTTGAGGATCAGGTTGGGGTCGAATACCTTCTTGATCTGCTCCATCAGGCGCATGTTGACCTCGCCCACGGACTCAGCCAGATAGGGAACCTTGCCGGAGCCGATGCCGTGCTCGCCGGAAACCTGGCCGCCCAGCTCGGTGGCCTTGATGTACACGGCCTCCATGAACTTCTCGGCCCGGGCCTTGAACTCCTCTTCCTCCAGGTCGTTGCTGCAGCAGTAGATGTGCAGGTTGCCGTCGCCGGCGTGACCGAAGCTGCGGACCTTCAGGCCCACGGTCTCCTCCAGGGACTCCACATAGCCCAGGAACTTGGCGATCTGGGTGACGGGCACCACCACGTCGCACTCGTCCAGGAGCTTGGTGTCGGCCATGATGGCCTCCAGGAAGCTGCTGCGGGCAGCCCAGGCATCCCGCTTCAGGGCCGGGGTATCGGCCACCAGCACGTCGATGGCGCCGGCTTCCAGCACGACCTCGGAAGCGCGCTCAATGACGGCATCCAGCTCGTCGGCATCGTTGCCGTCGAAGGTCACCAGCAGGTAGGCCTCGGCCTCCACGCCGTCGATCTTCCGGGGGAAGACCTGCTTGCCCACATAGGCCTCGGAGGAGATCACGATGTCCTTGCCCATGAACTCCAGAGCCTGAGGATTGAGGTGATGCATGAAGAAGGAGGGCACCGTGGCGATGCAGGACTCCATGTCGGGATAGGGAATGATGAGGCTGATGGTCTCCTTGGGAGCGGGGATCAGCTTCAGCGTCAGCTCGGTGATGACACCCAGGGTGCCCTCAGAGCCGATCATCAGGTTCAGGAGGCTGTAGCCGGAGCTGGTCTTGGACACGGAGCTGCCCAGCTTGATGATCTCGCCGGTGGGCAGAACCACGGTCATGGCCTTGACATAGTCCCGGGTGCAGCCGTACTTGACGGCCCGCATGCCGCCGGCATTGGTGGAGACGTTGCCGCCCAGGGTGGCAAACTTCTCGCCGGGATCGGGGGGATACAGCAGGCCCTTGGAGGAAGCATCCTCCGCCAGGGTGTTGAGCAGCACGCCGGGCTGCACGGTCACCGTGAAGTTCTCCAGGTCATAGCCCAGGATCTTGTTCATCCGGGTGGTCACCAGCAGCACGCCGCCGTGGATGGCCACCGCGCCGCCTACCAGGCCCGTGCCGGCGCCCCGGGGCGTCACAGGGATGTGGTGCTCATTGCAGAACTTCATGACGGCTGCAATCTCTTCCGTGGAGTTGGCCTCCACCACAGCCTCGGGCGTGGCCTTTCCGTAGATGGGCATCTCGTCGTGAGAGTAGTCCTCGTTGATGTCGCTGCCGGCAAATACACGGCCGGGGGCGATGGCAGTGAGCTGCTCCAGCAGCTCGGGCGTCAGGGTCTGATAGTTCATATCCTTGCTACCTCCTGTCAGTTTATCCAGTAAGCGGGCAATTGGTCCCACCAATTTCCGAAACTTACTATACGACATGTTTTCTCGTTTGTCCAGTAAAATTTTTGCGCTCTCAGCGGAAAAAACAGGCCAAAACACCGCAAAAATGTTCTCAAATTATGCAGAAAGACGATTACGCCTGTCCTTTTTGCCGAAATACATTCAAAAAATTCACATATTATAATTTTTTTACGTCTTTTTCTAAGTTTTTGCGAAAAAAACTGCAAAAAAAGGGACCGCATCGGCACTCCGACGCGGTCCCGCGCGCGTGGTTACTTGTTGGCGGCGAGCCAGGCCTTGGCCGCCTTGTCGGTATCCAGGATGGCCTGGGTGAACTGCTCCTTGGTGATGGGCGTGGGCACATAGTGCCAGTTGTCCATGCTGGCAGCCTTGTCCACCAGGGTGGGCAGATCGGACTCAGGCAGCTCGATGGCCTCCATGGTCATGGGCAGGCCCAGAGCCTTGTAGAACGGGAACAGACGGTCCCGCGTCTCAAACTGCTTATCCAGGGTCAGCAGCACCAGGATACCCATGGACACCAGCTCACCGTGCAGGTGCTTGTGAGCGCCCGGGCACACCGTGCAGCCATAGTAGAAGCCGTGGGCAATGGAGTCATTGTAGAAGTACTCGTTCTTCACCGTCTCCACCGTCAGGTTGGACACCATACCGGCGGTAATCACGATGCCCAGAGTCACCTGCTGCAGCTCATAGCCGTCCACATGATTGCGGATCTGCTCCATGGCCTTCTCGCCATAGTGCAGGAACGCGCTGGTGCAGCACTTGGCAATGGCCGTGCCCATCAGAGGCGCATGCTGAATCTTGAATGCCGCCAGATCGTTCCGGGCCGCAAACTCAGACTCGAACTCCTTGGCCAGAGAGTCGCCGATACCGGCCCACACATACTCCGCCGGAGAGTTGGCGATGATCTCGCTGTCCATGAAGGTGTGGATCGCGCACCGCTTCGGATAGTACAGGTCCCGCATCGCGCCGTCGGGATAGTACATCACGCACAGCGTCGTGCAGCTGGCGCAGTTGGAGGCCAGAGTCGGGAACGCGAAGATCGGCTTGTTCAGATGACCCGCCGCGCACTTGGCCGTATCCATGGCACGGCCGCCGCCGACGCCGAAGATCACGTCCGCGTTCTTCACCTCGTCCATGGCCTCCAGCTTGGCCGCGTTCTCATAGGACGCCTCGCCGCCGAACCAGATGGGATCCGTCAGCTCCAGATCCGTTCCTTCCAGCGCTGCCTTCAGCTTCGGCATCGCCACGCTCAGAGCCGTGTGGCCGCCGATCACCGCCACCTTCTTGCCATAGGGACGTACGATCTCATATACCTCTTTGTAGCAATCCGGTCCAATGCTCCATGCGGGCAGATACAATGTGCTCATGTCCTTGCTCCTCCTTTGATTTTGCAGGCGGCCGATCGGGGCTTCCGTCGGCCTCCCGTTAAGCGGGGCAATTGGCCCCACCAATTTTCTGAGAACACTATACCCCTCTCTTTGCCGTTTGTCCAGTAGAAAATTGCGGCCCGATCCCCGCAAAATAGAGGGTCATTTCACCCAAAAAGTTCGCAAAACGCTTGGAAAAGACGATTACGTGAAGAGGAGTCTTTTTATCAAGTTCGGAAAAACATTCCTTATAGCGGAAGAAAAAAGTTTTTTTAAGGCAAAAAGAGGCCTCCCGCCTGTTTGGCGGGAGGCCCAAAATCACTGAAAAACCGTGCTTACATGTCCTTTTCTTCGGGCAGACCGGCTTTGCTCCAGCCACCGTCGGTGAAGAGGGTCTGGCCGGTGATGCCGCTGGCCTCATCGGAAGCCAGGAACACCACGCTGTTGCCGATCTCCTCAGGCATGAGCAGACGCTTCATGGGGATCACCTTCATGATGTTGTCGATGTCGATGATGCCCTCGTTGATGCCCTTCTGGATCATCTCGGTCATGACATAGCCGGGAGCCACGGCATTGATGCGGATGTTGAACCGTGCCCACTCCACGCCCAGCGTGGCCACGAGGCCGTTGACGGCCGCCTTGGAGATGTTGTAAGCGGAACGCTGGCTGGTGAAGCACTGGGAGTTGCCGGAGGAAATGCACACGATGCTGCCGCCACCCTGCTTCTGCATATAACGGGCTGCGCAGCGGGAGGCAATGTAATAGGCCCGCATATTGACATTGATGACCTTGTCGAACTCCTCGATGGGGAACTCGGTGGCCCACTTGCGGATCTGGATGCCGGCGTTGTTGACCAGGATGTCGATGCGGCCATACTTTGCCACCACATCGTCAATCATCTTCTCCACGGCGGCAGCGTCGCTGAGGTCCACCATCATCGCCTCAATCTGGCCCAGGGGGCTCAGTTCCGCAATGGTCTTGTCCGCATCTTCCTTATTCTTGCCGCCAATGATAATGACGGTTGCACCCTCTTCCAGGAAACGCTTGGCAATGCCCTTGCCAATGCCGCGGGTTCCGCCGGTGACAACCGTGATTTTTCCCTGAATGCCTCTCATGATTGATACTGTCCTTTCTTTCCGAAGCGACAAATTCCCCCATCGCTCCGTCATATATAATATGGAGTAACCTTACTTGTTGGCGGCGAGCCAGGCCTTGGCCGCCTTGTCGGTATCCAGGATGGCCTGGGTGAACTGCTCCTTG
>ENA-UEYL01001383-UEYL01001383.1-human-gut-metagenome-genome-assembly--contig:-NODE-1383-length-21120-cov-3.667585_pt1 | contig 21120 bp, 20 predicted proteins | sample MGYA00242941_ERZ507946 | MGnify/ENA primary metagenome ERZ507946 (study PRJEB26167, sample SAMN06115482) | human gut metagenome | host: Homo sapiens | place: China:Guizhou | collected 2015-03-11...
TGGGGCGGCTGAGAGAGGAGTTTGATCCACATGGATGAGCGCTGGAATGAGATCCCCATGCCTACGGAGGCGGAAAAGGATGCCGCCGTGGCTCAAATCCTGAATGCCGGACTTCCGGTCCGGACGGGGCTTTGGCACACGTTGATGGAAACCCTTCAGGCGGTGGGCCTGCGGACGCTGTTTTTTGGCGAAGCGGACTGCCTGTTTCTCTCGGCGCTGTGCTTGCTTTTGTGTCTGCTGCCGGCAGCAGCCGCGGCGGCCCGGCAGGGACCTGTGGGCCCGGTGCTGTTTTTGCTGTCCCCGGCATTGTACGCGGCGCTCCACCTGCTGACTGGCTGGAAGGAGGCCCAATCCGGCACGCTGGAGTGGCGGCAGACCTGCCGGATCTCTCTGAGGACTATGACGGCCCTGCGAATGCTGGTGTTCGGAAGTGTGTCAGTGCTGGTGTGCGTACCGGCCGATTGGCTGCTGTGGTACCTTGCGGGCGGGGAAGTCTCTTTGCTTTGGATGATGGCTCTGTCTGTTTCCAGCCTCTGCCTATATGGGGCGCTGTCCCTGTACTGCCTGCGGCTGCGGGGGATGGCGGGACTGCTGACGGCTCCGGCGGTTTGGTCAGCATTGGGGACGGTGCCGCTGTTGTGGGAGCGGGCCGCACGGTGGCTTAATGGAGTGCCCACCGTGCTGTTCTGCGTGCTCACCGCCGCTGCTCTGGTCCTGTATGTTACGGAACTGCGCCGCTTCTGCCGGCGCACAGAAGGAGGACTTATGTATGCTCTCAGTTGAACATGTGACAAAGAGATACGGAGCTTTTACGGCTCTGGAGGATATCTCCCTGACCTTTTCCCCCGGCGTCTACGGATTACTGGGCCCCAACGGCGCCGGAAAGACCACATTGATGAAAATGCTCACCACGCTTTTGTTTCCCACAAAGGGACAGATCCTCTGGGATGGGGAGGACATCCTGGCCATGGGGGCGGAGTACCGGGGCCTTTTGGGATATCTGCCACAGCAATTCGGCTACTATCCCAACTACACCCCCCGGCAGTTTTTGCGGTATGTGGCGGCGCTCCAGTGTATTCCCAAGCGGGAGGCGGAAGAGCGGATCAGCCGCCTTCTGGAGCTGGTGGGCCTGGAGGCGGAGGGGGACCGGAAACTGAAAAAGTTCTCCGGCGGCATGATCCAGCGGGTGGGCATTGCCTCCGCCATGCTGAACGACCCCCGGCTGCTGATCCTGGACGAGCCCACGGCCGGACTGGACCCCCGGGAGCGGGTGCGGTTTCGGAATCTGATCCACTCTTTGGCAGAGGACCGGATCGTGCTGCTGTCCACCCACATCGTCTCGGACGTGGAGACCATCGCCGGGCAGATCGTCATGTTCCGGGACCACCGGCTCTACTGCTGCGATACCCCCGCCAGCATCTGCGACCGGTTTCGGGGAAAGGTCTATCAAATTCCGGCGGGAGCCGCGCTTGGGCCGGACCAGTTTCTCCTCAGCGAGGGTCAGAGCGAGGCGGGGCCGATGCTGCGCATCCTGTCGGAAACGCCGCCGGCCGGGGCTGTTCCCGCGGCGCCGGGGCTGGAGGATGCGTTCCTCGCCATCTACCGGGAGGAACGGACATGAGCCTGATCGTGTATGAGTGGCGCAAGCTCTTCCGGCTGCCGGCCCTGTGGGCGTTCCTGGCGCTGAGCCTTTTGTTCAACGCGCTTTTGATCTGCACCCGCTCAGAGTGGGACCGGGCCTTTTTCAATGAGACCTCGGCGGACGCAGCCCTCCTGGGCCAGCGGGTGGATGAGCCGTTTCTGGATGGGCTGGCCGCCCTGCCGGAGACGGAGAACCGAAGCGTCCTGCTCCAGTCCGTCACCGGCCTGGAGAATACCTTTGCAACCTACGACACCGGCATTTTGAAGGAGTTCTATACGGAGGTAGTACAGGCGTCCTCCGCGGTATCGTCGTGGATGGCCTGGAAATACGACGCCCTGTCCGCCCGGGTGGACCATCTGGCCCAGACAGGTGCCGGAATGGACCTGTATGCCGGGCCCGTCACCCAGGGGAGCCACCAGTTCCTCTTCGGGACGCTGATGCGCTCCATCCTGGGAGAGACGGCCGTTGCCGCCATGCTGGGGACGCTGTACCTTCTGGGCTACGAGGGAATGCACCGAACGGAGAGTCTTGTCTGCGCGTCCCGGACCGGGCGGCATCTGCGGCGGACCAAGGTCCTTGCGGCCTTGGCGGCGTCTGCGATGTTTTTGGCTCTGGCAGCTGTGCCCACCCTGGGGTTCTATTTCACCCGCTTCGACTACGGCGGCGTCTGGAGCGCCAGCGTCTCCAGCCAATTCAACTACCTCTCGGACATGCTGCTGATCCGACCCTTTCTCACCTGGGGGGACTTCACCGTGGCCGGGTATCTGGCGGCGGCGCTGGCACTGGGAGCTGCCTTGACGGCATCGTTTTCCCTGCTGGCGGCCCTGTGCGGCACGCTGGTTCGCAGTCCCTATCTGGCGGCGTTGGCGGCGGGGATTTTGTGCTTCGGCGGCCTGGGACTTACCTCGGCGCTGGGGAATTTGAAACTGTGGGTGGGATATGCCCTCTCCTGCTTTCAGCCCATCGTCGTGTGGCTTTGCTGCGGCGGCTGGTTCACAGAGCTGGGTCTCAATGCGGTGCTGCCCTGGCAGGAGACCATCGCCGTGGCGGCGGACCTGCTGCTGCTTGGCATGGGGACAGCCCTGGCCCTGCGGTGCTTTCAGAGAAAGGATGTGCGCACATGAGACTTTTGGCGTGGGAACTGCGGAAGATCTGGCGTCCCGGCATCCTGGCGGCCATCTTGCTGCTGGGGATAGTGTACTACTGGATGTTCCCGGAGTTTTACATTGAATACTTCTGCAACGGCCCTGCGGCTCAGGCCCAGTTCCAGCTGGCTTCGGAATGGGTGGCGGAGTACGGACCCACCCTGGAACCGGAGGAACGGGCGGAGCTGGATGGCCAGCTCACGGAAGAGATTGCTGCCTTTAACACGCAGATCGCCGCCATCCCGGAGGCCACCGAGGCGGGCCTGACGGACTACGAGGCTTTTTGTGAATTTCTGGAGGATTATCACACGGATACCTCCGATTCCGGCGGTGAGGCGGACATGGACCGGGAATCCCTGGTCCAACGGGTGTATAACGGCACCAACTGGTATGTCATTGAAGAGATCCAGTATACCACCGGACTGTATGACACCCAGGAAGAGCACAGCGCCCTGGTGATCTCCGGCAGAAGAGCAGAGGAACAGCCGGAGGCCATGGTCCATCGGGAGGAGCAGCTGGCCAAGCCGGAAAGGGCCCATGGGCTGCTTCCGTTCTCTGTCAAGGAATCCACCCAGGAGTACGGCAAGGATCTTGCGGTGTGGTGCGTTTTGAGCATCGTGCTGCTGCTCTGCCCCACGCTGGTGCGGGACCGGCTGCGCAGGACCCGGGCTATGCAGTGGACCTCCCGCCGGGGACGGTCTGTTCTGACAACCCAGCTGGCAGCAGCAATGCTTTCCGTACTGGTGCTGACAGCCGTCAATCTGGTGGCCTATGCTATTCCTTTCCTGGCGCAGGAGCCCCTGCGGTTTCGCGATTGCGGCCTGGGCGGGATCTGGGACTGGGGCTCGCCCTGGTTCGACTGGACCTACGGGACCTATCTTATCGTGCTGGCGGGACTGATCCTGGTACTGTCCCTGGCTGCCGCCGGCCTCACGGTGTTCCTCTCCCAATACAGCGGCAGCTACATCGCCATGCTGCTCAAGGCCCTGCCGCTGTTTGTGGCGGTGGGAGCGGTGCTGGGCAGCTGGCTTCTGGATCAGCCCTTCTGCTTCCGGCGAGTCTGGGAGGGCGGTCCCTGGGTGCCCAGAGGAACGGAGGCAGCGGTGGCTGCCGGGCTTCTGGCGGTCAGCGTGATTCTCTGCATCCTGGCCTGCCGCCGACAGAGAAAACGGGAACTGCTGTGAAATCCTTGCACCGCAGCGGACCGAGGCGGAAAGGGAACTGGCAATTACCACGCACCCTGGGGACTTTTCAAGAAAACACACCGAAAACAACTGTTTTCGGTGTGTTTTCTTATCAGAAGGTCAGGAGGGGGAACTGGTCCTGTTCCCGGTGTTACAGATCCTCCAGATCTGCCGCGGGGAGATCGTTTTCCAGATTGTCGCGGGCCAGGTCTGTGTCAATGGCGGGATAGATCTCGGCGGGGATGGGCCGCTCCACCTGATCCGGCTTGGGAGCGGAAATCTCAGGCTTGTTTTTACGCATGAACATCACCTCCCGGTTCTTGTTCTTCCAGGCTGTTTTGATAGTAGTCCCCCAGCTTCATCAGCATCCCCAATGAGCAAAGTTCGATGCCGGTGTCGTCGATTTTAGCCTGCACCTGGGGAGAAAGGGTATTCCAATAGGCTTCCATATTGGATCTTCATATTTCATCTACATCACCCCGGATAGTATTCCCGGCAATAAAGAGAAATGTCGAATCCCGGCGAAGCAAAAATTTCCAGATTTCTGCATTTGCAAAAATTCTCTTGACGAGTAATTTCTGCAAATGTAGAATATAAAGCAGGAGGTGATGGAGATGGCGGAATTTGCACGCCTGCCGGAATCGGAGCTGGACGTGATGCTGACGGTGTGGAAACACGGGGGAGAGGCCAGTGCCCCAGAGATCGGCGAGGGACTGGGCCGAGCGCTGACGGCCAGCGCCCTCCACAGCTATCTCAAGCGGCTGGAGGAAAAGGGCTTTCTCGCCTGCCGGAAGGCGGGAAAAGTAAACGTCTATACCGCCTTGGTCAAGGAATCGGACTATCGCCGCGCCGAAAGCGGGGCGGTGCTGGAAAAGCTCTATGACGGGTCTTTGAAAAACTTTGCCGCCGCCCTGTGGGACGGGGGAAAGCTCTCCGGCCAGGAGGTCCGGGAGCTGCGGGACTATCTGGAGGAGCTGGAGCGGGAGGTGCGATGATGGAGGATGCTTTCTGGCGTATGCTGACCACTGCCGGAGTGGTCTCCGCCTTTTTGACGGTGCTGCTGCCGGCCCGGCGGCTGTTGAGCCGCTATGCGCCCCAGGTGCGCTGGGGACTGTGGCAGGGGATGGCGGCAGTGCTGATCTTGGGGATCTTTACATCCGGCTTCGCGGCGCTGCCGGCCACCAGCTGGCATCTGCCTGGCTACTCTGTGACGTTCCCGGCAATGGCTGAAACTCCGGCGCAGCCTGAGGGCGAGCATGCCGCAGAGCCCTCCGCACCTGAGCCGTCCGTAGCGCTCAATGCGACAGATGTCCAAGGAGGAGCTGTACACGCTGCGGGGGAGCAAACTCCGGTACCGCAGACCCAGGCATCCGCTGCCGTTACGGTTTCGGCCGCGTCCGCTGCCGCGGCGGTCTGGCTGACGGGCGCGGCGGGGGTTCTCCTCTGGCAGGGGCTCCGATACAGCTGGGCAAGGCGGCGGCTTCTGACGTCCTCCGTATCCACTGATGCCTATGAAGCACTTGCCCGGGAAATGGGAGTGAAGGCTTCCGTGCGGGTGCTGCCGGGACTGGAGAGCCCTATGGCAATGGGGGTGCTTTGTCCGGTGGTGCTGCTGCCGGAGGGAGAGGTGCCGGATCTGGCGGTCCGACATGAGCTGACTCATGTCCTGCGGCACGACCTTGCGGGCAAGGGAATGCTCTTTTTGGCGTGCGCTTTGTACTGGTTCGATCCCCTGGTGTGGGCCATGACCCGCATAGCAGGGGAGGATATGGAGGCGGCCTGCGATGCCCGGCTGGTCCGGGACATGACGGCATCGGAGAAGCGGGCCTATGGCGAGCTGCTGCTGGCGGCGGCAAGCGGGCATGCCGGGCCGCTTTCCACACGGTTCGGGGGCGGCGAAGCGCAGATGAAGTCCCGGCTGACCCAGCTGTTCCGGCCAGGAAAACAAAGCCGGGCCCTGACGGCGGTGCTGCTGGCGGCCGCCTTTTCGGTGACATGCCTGACGGCCTGCCGGGGCGGCGGAGAGGGATCGACCTCACCGACTCCGGAGACTGCGGGAGAAGACGGCACCGTGGAGGTGTCCTTGACGGAAGGAACTCCCTTTGCTCCCGCCAGGGCCGGCGCGGACCTGGACGACGCCGACCGGGAGGTCACCACGGCGGACATCTCCCTGACGCTGGCCCATGCCACCCTGCCCGACGGCACAAAGGTGCTGTTTTACATCTCCATCTCCGGGGAAAAGTACGGCGCCTATGTCCCAGCCGGCACGGAGCGGCTGATCCGCTTTACCCACGAGGACAACGCCTATACCGACGGCTATGATGTCTCCCTCTATGAAAATGTGCTGGGGAAGAGCGGCTTTTGCATGGCCTGCCCCCGGGGTGCTGCCTACTACGCCAACGACTACTACTATTTTGACGAGGACGGCGTTCTCTGGCTGCTGGCCGACTGCGGCAGTCAGGCCATGGAAGTGGACCTCAACGGCGACGGGGAGAAGGAACTGCTCTGGTCCTATCACGAGTCCGAGCTGTACTACGATACCTGCATCGGCGGGCAGCTCTACGAGGCGAATCTGGGCGCACTGACCGCCGAAGCGCTGGGGTATGGGCTATACGGCACCCTGACGGCTCTGGAGATGCCGTATAGCCTCTTTACCGGCGAGACCGGCTACACCCTGACGCTGACAGGGGAGGACGGCAGTCCCACGGAGCAGCTGAGCGGCACCGTTCACCTTGAGGCCGATACCCTGCAAGTCTGCCAGCCCACTTATCGGGCAGTGCCGCCGCCGGAGGTGGAGATCGACGGGGAGACCCGGGCGGCCTTTGCCTCAGTGCTGCGGGAATGGCGGGAGGACGGCGTCTTTCCGGACGGCAGGGCAGCTGAGGGCGCGGAGCACGGCGCCGGCTCGTCCAACAGTTTTGCTGTGGCGGACGTGGACGGCGACGGGAAAGAGGAGCTGGTGCTCTACTATGTGGAGACCATCATGGCCGGCATGAGCGGGTATGTGGTGGGCTATGACGAAGAGAGCGGGCAGATCCATATCCAGCTGAGGGACTTTCCCAGCATGGAGTTTTACGGCAGCGGCGCCGTGAAGGCCATGCTCTCCCATAACCAGAGCCTGGGGGAGCTGTGGCCCTATATCCTCTATACCTACCTGCCCCAGACGGATTCCTATCAGGAGGGGGACATGGTGACGGCCTGGGACAAGAGCCGCGGGGCAACGGGCGAACACGGCGAGCCCTTCCCGGATGGGGTCGACCGCAGCGGCACCGGCACGGTCTACTATGTGGAAGGCTGGTATGAGGGCGAGCCCATGGACCGGGCGGATTATCTGGCCTGGGAGCGGGAGGCCCTGGAGGGCTCGGACCGGCTGATGCTGGAATTTCTTCCGCTGACGGAGGAAAATATCGCGGCTTTGGAGGGCGGAAGCGCTTGACGGCTCCGGACTGCTGACCGCATGTGCAGCGCTTCAAGGAAGCTTGGCAAGACCGCTGTCCCGTTTGGTGCTATCTGATGTTCAGCCTGCGGCACACGCTTCTCCGGCCCTGCGCGGTGCCCGGCGGATCTGCGAAAACGACACTGCCAATGCCGTCCTGACGGCCAAGGCGGAAGCCATGCGGCATTCCGGCCTTACCCCGGACTTTGCCGTATCCTTGCCGGAGCAGCTGCCGATCTCTGACCTGGACCTGACGGCCCTGCTGGGCAACGCGCTGGATAACGCTATGGAGGCGGGCGTCAAAGGCAGGCGGTTCGAACGGTGGCCTGCATCCCGGTTCCGAAAGCCTGAAAGCAGCTGATGCTGGAGAAAAGACGGATTGCATCTGCCTCATACCAAATTCAACGAGGAGAAAAGAACAGTGCACCGGCAGGGAAGAAATGCATCCTTGCCGGTGCACTGTTTGCGGACGGATCATACCTATGCCGCCGCAATGGCCGCCCGTGCACCTTCGCTGGTTGTACACTGCGGGGAGCGGCCGCAAAGCTCCGGCTGATTTAGGGCGAATCCACAGCGGCGCATTCGTATGAATGAAAGATAGAATGACGCTTGACATATATCGACTATCTATCTATAATTATATATAGATAATCTATATATAGGAGGCAAGCCTATGGATCTGGACAGGAGTTTCGTCAGCGGCAGTATCCCGCTTTTGGTCATGAAGCTGCTGGAGGACGGGGACCTGTATGGCTATCAGATGATCGAAGAACTGCGGCGCCGGTCGGACGATACCTTTCGCCTGAAGGCGGGCACGCTGTATCCGCTGCTGCACGGACTGGAGGAAAAGGGGTTCGTGACAGCCTACGAGCAGGAGGCGGCGGCCGGAAAGCCCAGACGCTACTATCATCTGACGGACCAGGGCCATGCCGCCCTGCGGGAGAAGGAGACGTCCTGGAACATCTATGCCAGGGCGGTGGGGAAAGTGCTGAGGGGAGGTGCCTGCTGTGCCGGAGCATGATACCATCCAGGCTTATCTGGAAACTGCCGGGGAGCAGATCCGCTGGGGCCGGGCCCGGCAGGTGGTGATCCCCGAGCTGCGCCAGCACCTGGAGGATCAGAGGGACGCCTTCCTTGCCGAAGGCCGCGAAGATGCGGAGCGCCTGGCGGTGGAGGAGATGGGAGACCCCGTGTCCGTGGGAGCGGAGCTGGACCGCATCCACCGGCCAAAGCCCCAGTGGGGACTGCTGGCGCTGACGGTGGCCTTTGCCCTGGCGGGGGCGGTACTCCGGGTCTGGCTGACCGCGGACTGGGCGGAGCTCTACCAGGACATCGATCCGCTGCGCACGGCTCTGGCCTTCCTTTTGGGCTGCGGGGCTCTGGCCGCGGGGTATTTTCTGGATCTCTCCTTTCTGGGACATCATGCCCGGGCCATCTACGTGGGAGCTCTGGCGGCCACGGCTTTGGCGTGGCGGCTTTCACCCCAGGTGCAGGGCGTGGCCATCTATGCCCGCTATGTGGTCCTCTGCTTCCCGGTGGTCTACGCCTGCTGGCTGTATGCCTGTCGGAAAACGGGCTGGCGGGGCATGGGGATGGCGATGGCGGGTATGGTCCCGCTGGCGCTTGCCTGCTGGCTGACGCCGTATGTGTTCGCGCTGGCGGAATTGCTGCTGACCGGGTTTGTACTGCTGATTTTTGCCTGCCGGAAGGACTGGTTCGGCATCGGACGGTGGAAGTCTCTGCTGACCGTGGTCAGCTGCATTGGAGGACTTGCCGGTGTGTTCGTGTACCTGCTGCTGCACTCCGGGCATGCCCTGCGGAGACTGACCGCCGCGCTGCATCCGGAGGCGGATCCCCTGGGCATGGGCTATTACGCGCTGACCACCCGCCGCGCGCTGGAGGGCGCCCGGTGGTGGGGACAGGGGAGCTGGAGCAGCGAATATTCTTATGCGGAAACCATGCCCCTTTGCGAGAGCGATAACCTCTTGACGACGCTCATCCACCAGCTGGGCTGGGGGCCGTTTTTGCTGGTGATGCTGGCCTTTGCGGTTTTGCTGGGCTGGCTCACGGTCCGCTGCCTGCGCCAGAAGAGCCGGCTGGGGCAATTTTTGGTCATGACAGTCGCCATGATGCTGGGGATCCAGGCACTGTTCAGCGTAGCCTGGAACCTGGGATTTACCTGGAACAGCGCACTTTTCCCGATGCTGACGGGAAACTCCGCCACCGTGGTGGAGATGGGACTGATCGGACTGGCGCTGTCCGCGTTCCGGGGAGATAGCATTGCCCGGGACGAAGTCTGCAAGACGGCATACCGGCCCCGGTACCGGATCCGGGTGCACATTGAAAAACTCTGAGGGGCTCGTATCTGCATTGAACTTTATATGTCCGCACAGGCGCCGCAGACCGGGCAGAGGGGAAAAGCCGCCCCGAAAGCAATCGCTTTCGGGGCGGCTTGCACTTTTTTCCGGCATAGGGGCGGCGTCCGCTCTGTGCCCGGCCTTGCGGCTGGTGTAGGGGCTTATCTGCCATGTGAAAGAATCCTTATCCTCCAAGGAGGACCAGCGTCAGGACAGCGGCAATGGCGGAGGATACCAGTGCAACAGAAAAATTTCCATAGTGGATGGGCTTGAATATCCCGGATCTGCCCACTTGGACCATGGAAGCGAAGGTCCCGTGGGGATCTAATTTCCAGCTTGTCCACGCGGAAAAAGAAAAAAACCATACAGCCGAAAGAAGGCCCAGGGCTTTTTCCTCCTGAGGAAGCAGCAAAGTGACCAGGATGGATATGATACAGAGCAGAAGAAACAGCGCCCGGAGGATTTTCAGGCCTGCCGTGCGGCGCCGGGCTTTTGTCTGCAAAAGCGCTTTTTTCTTAAAATATGCCTGCCGCTTTTGGCACTGCTTTGCCTCTTTTTCCGTCATGCTGTCCCTCCCGCACATGTTGTGTGCTCCATGCCTTCCCGATGCGACCTTGTGCTTGCAGCAAAGCGGATATGAGCGGCGATCAGTCTGACGATGGGATGGTGTAAGGATTCCAGGAAATGGTATCGCAGCGAAGCGCCTCATAAGACGTGAGCCGATCATTCCAGGTATCGGCACAGACTTCTTCCTCATTCAGATAGTACTTCCACTGTGTGTCAGCTTTTCCCCAATAGGTCAGTTTGACCCCGTGGGTTTCTCCAATGACGCAGCCGGCCGCATCCAGCTCGATATAATCAAAGTAGGACCCGCCGTCCCCATGGTCATATTGAAAGAGCAGGGCTCTGTTTTGGAGGATTTCAAAGGGGTGGGTCAGGCAGTCATACCAAAGTGTGATGGCCCCGTCCTTGTACGAGTAGATCCCGCCGCCTGTGAAGGTGGATACAATTTCAAAGCTGCGGTCTCTGTACTGCCGGACAACGGCAAGGGTCACCAGTTCAGGCAGGCCGTCTCCGTTGATATCAAACAGCGTGTAGGCACTGCTTGGCGCCGGGGCAATGGTCGTGTCCATCCCCATGTCTTCATCGTAATAGGCTGTCTCACCGAGAAGAAAGGACTGGTAGAGCTCCAGCGCCTTCTGATATTCGCGGGAAAGGGCGTGCGGAGGTTCTGCCACAGCCTCTTCCGGAGGATCGGGACAAACGCTGTCGGCGGTCTGCGCGGAGGGAGCACTGCCGCAGGAACTTAACAGCCATCCCGTAAGAAAAATGAATAGGAAAATATTTGTTTTACGCATCATTGCCTTTTTTGGCAGCCGACTATGCCCTCAAAATCATTCATGGACCGGGGGCAGACCCGGCGGCTTTATCCAAGGCGTGCAGCAGTCTTCAAAGACTCTGCAGCCAGTTTAGAAGTTCTCGCTCCTCTTTCCTGTATCTCAACACCCCCATGAGCAGAACGATCCAGAAAAAAGCGATCACCCACCAGCATAAAACGGAAAAAGCTTCGTGCGCAGCAGCTGCGATCCATACTGCTATGATGCTCAGGAAAAGCGTCTGGACCACGGTTTGCCGGCAGTAGCAGAATTTCCCCTCAATCTTTGTCGTCTCCGCATCCTCCGGAGAAATGGTCCCCCGGAAATAACGCTGCGGGAAGGACCAGTAATGGGGCCTTGTCTTTTGCAGCCACAGGCGGCCGTTGGATACATTCCCAACGACGGCATCCTTCAATGTCATTGGGAATCGGAAGTCAGTGGGCTTTTTTTGCAGCACGATGCGATGCAGGATTTCACCGGTTGTTTCCGAGCAGTTCTTTTTGATGACGACACAGATCATATCCCCGTTCCGGGCATGATCATCATGCCCGCTCCCTGACAGTATCAGTTTTATGGGGCCGCACCGGCTGGCACGGCTTTTTCTGTATTTGATTATACAATTTCCCTTCCCCCAAGTAAACAAAAACCACGTCCGCCGCCGCTCCGGACGGACGGCTGTGGAACAGGGCCTGTTTTATTTCCAGATGGGCCCTTGAAGCATAGTTTTCGCCGTGATAGACTATAAAATCATAACGAAAATCTGTGAACAACGCAGACGGTGCGAAAGGAGCGTGGATGCCGTGGGCATGACATTGGCAAACCTGCACATTCTGGGCGGAGACCCGGATCAGATCCGGAGCCTGATGCCGCAGGCCGCCGTGGGGAGTTGGTCCGACAACTGTGTTTCGGTGTTCGCACCGGACCTGCAGCCGCCGACGGCAGACCGGCAGGCCCGGGCGCTGTCCCGGAAAATCCCCCAGTGCGTCCTTTCCGTATGGCTGTTCGATGAGGATGCGGCGGGTTTTTCCATATTTCAAAACGGAAAGCGGCAGGCGGCCCATGTCCTGGACCCGGGTGGGTACTCAAAACTGGGGAATATCCCGCTGTTCTGCCGGTTGTGGGGACTTCCGGAGGAGGATGTTCCCCGTCTGCGGGCGGTGTGGAAAAAGGGTGGGGCGGAGGAACAGCTGTACCTCACCGGCTGCCTGCTGGGGCTTCCCCTGTGCCATGACAGCCAGTTGCTGCCCCAGGAAAGCTGCCGGCGGGACACCGCACCGGTGGACTAGTGGATCCGGGAGCGCCCGGCGCCGCCCCGCATCCGGAATCAGGCCCGGGCGGAGCTGATCCAGGAGATCCCCGGGTTCCGCTATCATGCCACGGCCACATTCGCAGCGCCGTTCTATGTGAGCGTGGACCCGTGCGATGATCCGTATGCGTACGATGGCTGCCATCTGTGGAAAGCCCAGGCGGACGGGATGGTCCGGGAGATCTGGGCTGCCGATGAGGATGAAATGGTCTATGCGTCCTCCAAGCGGGCCGTCTGCCTAGATCCCCATACGCAGCGCGTTTTGTATGACTCTGCGGGACGGCTTTCCGGCAGTTGTTCCCTGTCCGGGAGTTTGCAGCTGATGGACGGTGGCGAGATCCTGCAAGAGCGCGCACTGGATAAGAGGGGCTCTGTCCTGGAATGCCTCGGCCCGGACGGAACGCTGCTGTGGAGCAGGGAGATGGATCGGGCCTGCGACCGGGTGCTATCCTGGAACGAACGGGAACTGCTGATGCAGCAGCGCACGAGGGAGCAGATACACCTCATCCGGCTTAACCTGGCTGACGGACGCGAAACCGGCCGGGCGGATGATCTGGTGGGGACGGATGTCCATAAGGTGCTGTGGGACCACGGCGCGTGGTGGATCACCCACGACGGATTTTTGATGAAGGACGGAACCTGGAGCCGGGAGGGGCGGGAACTGCTCACAAAGCTGGATGAGAAGATGCACACGGCGGCCCGGCTGCCGCTGCCCGACTGGACGCAGGAGCTGTTCTTTTCCCCGGACCGAAAACGACTGTATGTGTTTTTCTTTGAAAGCCAGGTCTGGGTACTGGAGGGAGAGAGCCTGGCGCTTGAGCGGACTCTGGAGGACAAGGCATTTTTGGCGCCGCTGGGGTTCGACACACGCGGTACGGAGCATCGCCTGTGGCTGCTGCGGGGGAACAGCACGGTGGAAGCCTGGGACGAGGGGCTGACGGCACCGGTGTCCCGCCACCGGCTCAAGGGCAGGGTCACCGGACAGCATAAAGACGGCCAGGGCCGCCTTTGCGTGACCACCTGGGATGAACGGAAGAACATTTTCCGGGTGTTCCGTCTGACATGAGGAAAAATGGGGAACCGGCGGCGCCGGGATCTTCTAAAAAAGAGCAGGCACGAAAGTGCCTGCTCTTTTTTAAAAAATTCATATGCGGGAGAATCCTTGGCGTTCCCGTTCCCGGCGGCCCGTGGATACAAAAGCAGGTGCAGCTGCACGGCGGGAAAGTGACTACGGCAGGGCTACGATGGTGTCATCAAAGCGGAGCGCCGCGGCCTGATCGAGTGATACCGGTACTTTCCAGGGATAGTTGGCGATCCAGCGGCTTACATCTGGTTCCCCTTCCCAATTGGCCCGGGCTCCATCGCAGGGAATTTCCGTTCCGTCCGCCAGGATCAACGCCACATCTGTCCACAGACTGTATCCCGCGCAGGAAGGCTGGCACACCAGCTTGACCCCGGTGGATGTGACGCGGACCTCCTCAAAGTCCACAGAATCCACACCCTCCAGACCAGAGACCGGCAGGATGACGTGGTCCAGCTCCACCGTGGGCAGCGCCGTGGTTTCATCCAGCGTAAAGGAAAGGTCCCACTGGCCTTCCTGCACCAGTTCGCTTTCCATCATCAGGTTTTCCAGGTGGAGCTGATAGGTCCCTCCCTGGGTCAGATCTGCGGTGGGGTCTGGACTTTGATAACGGATCATGATCTGCAAACTGCCGTCAGACAGGATCTGGCTGCCGCTGCGCTCATATTTGATCCCGCCGCCTACGGCAATGTCCAGCTCTGAAAATGTTTTTTCCGGTGCGCCGTTCAAAGTTGTTTTTTCAAAAGTGTACATGGTTCCCGGCTCATAGCTTCCGGTGACATGGACCAGCATCCAAAGGCTGTTCTCACCCGCAGCCACAGAGTCCAGGGACACCGTCATCGCCGCTTCCGGAGATGCGGCCGGGGCCTGCCCGCCGTCCGCTGCACCGGCGGGGCGGACATCCGGGGACTCCGTTCCGGCGGTGTCGGGCTGTGCCGTCGGCGCCATCTCCGCCTCTGCATCCACAGACTGGGTCAGGCCGTTCAGCAGGTCTTCCTGCTGCGGAGCCAGGGCGTCGGCTCCGGTGGCGTCTTCCCAATACTGCCGGAACCAGTCTTGAAGCTGCGGTATATTGACCGCCAGAGCCGTCCCGGCCAGAAGCAGGGCGATCACTGCGGCGATCAGGGTAAATTTGGGAATACGTCTGCACAGGGTCTGTTTTTCGTGTCTGGTCATATCCAGCACCTCCTCTTTCAGCCGTTCGGAGGCGGTGACATGGTCGAACGCTTTTTGATATGGGGTCCTCATTGGTCACCCTCCTCCAGTTGGGATTTCAGCTTCTCCCGCGCCCTTGTCAGTCTGGTCCTGACTGTGGACGGATTGAGCTTCAGCAATTCTCCGATCTCTTTGATGGAATATCCCTCGTAGTGGTAGAGATACAGGGGGACGCGGTACTTTTTTGGAAGGCGCATGATCTCCTCCAGTACTCCCTGGTACTCCGGCTCCGATACGTACGGCTCCGGCACGTCTGCCAGAGAGACGAAAGGGAAGCGCCAGGGCGGACGGGAAAGGTCCTTGCAAACGTTCACCGTCACCCGCACCAGCCAGTGCCGCAGGTGTGCCTCATCCGTCGGCGCGGACTCCGCCTTCCACAGCCGCAGCATCACCTCCTGCGCCGCGTCCTCCGCATCGTGGACACAGCCGAACCAGTTCAAGGCGATGCGGTAGACCATGGTCAGGTATTGCTCCGCTGCCGCATGAAATTCCTGCTCTGTCCGCATGGTATTTTGTCTCCTGTCCTGATCTTCTTGAAAAGCTTTTCACCTATAATACTTTGAAAACCACGAAAAAGTCTCAAACGGACCACAAATGATTGCCGAGCTGCTCAGTGAAGGCTGTTACCGCCCATTTCCGGGGACTCTACCGCTGGTCGGTTGCCTTTTCAGCCTGTGCGCAGTACACTTTTGCCCAAGAGGTGATGGACATGAACAAAGAACGGCTGGGCACCTTTATCGGCGAGTGCCGCCGGGAGGAGGGACTGACCCAGCGGGAGCTGGCCGAGCGCCTCCATGTGACCGACAAGGCGGTCAGCAAGTGGGAGCGGGGACTCAGCTATCCGGACGTGACGCTGCTGGAGCCACTGGCGTCGGCCCTGGGACTGGGGGTAGAGGAGCTGATGGCCTGCCGCCGGCAGGCCGCAGAGAGCGGAGAGGAGGATCCTATGAAAAATCTGCTGACCATTTCGGGCGAGAGTCTTCAGCGGGAGCGGCGGCGGTCCTGGGGCCGGCTGGCCGGCGTGCTGGTACTGCTGGCGGTGACCGGGGCGGTGATCGCTTACAGCGCCCTGCATGTGTCGGAGACGCTTACCCGGGAGCTGGTGCTGAAGGAGACCGTGGATGGGATCAACTACTTCTATGTGCAGGAGGGAGACCACCTGCTCAAGCTCCGGTGTGGAGGGGATGTGGACTTTGACGGTACCGCGATGGAGAACGAGTACGGGAGAGCGGTGGTCTATGCGCTGGAGTGCCGCTGGAACCGGCTGACCTATGAGGGCACCGTCACCGCCTGCGCCGCGACCAGCCGTTTCTCCATCGGCTCCCAGATGAGTCATGTGGGCAGCGCTATGCGCCTGGACTACAATATGGAGACCCAGGACGCCCTGTTCGGCTATTACGACGCGACGGTCGAGTACGGGGATATCTACCCCTATCCCATCGGGGACGGCTTCCTCTACACCTACAACTTCTGGCGGGGGGATGGGGAAACCTGGAACGCAGAGTTACTGTTGACGGTTCGGGACTGCCGGACCTTCGCTGCGGCGGATTGGGACGGCGACGGCGTCACGGAGCTGCTGGTCCGCACCCGCTGGAAGGAAAAGCCCTATATGGTCTATGACTACGTGGATGGGAGGATCACGGAGAGCTGGCTGGATACACTGGAACCGGAGTTTGCCGAATTGCTGCTGACGCTGGAAGAACGGGATGCTTTATTGCAGGAGCAGCTGCGCCGGGAGGGCGTGGACCCGGAGGAAGATCCAGAGGCTGCGGAGGGCTTTGCCCTGTAAAAGAATGCCCCGCCAGGACCTGCGGAGAAATAGTACACAATGGGAGGAATGGCCCTGCGGCCATTCCTCCCCCAATTATGAGGATATTGTTTATGCCACGATCCGTCGGTAGGTCCGGGCTGTCAGGCCGTAGACCAGAATGTAGACGACGCCAAATACTGCAAATGTTCCGGCCGCGCACAATGCGTAGCGGGCGGTATTGGTCAGCTGGAACAGCTCCAGCAGTTTGGAGACCATGGGATAGGCCGCCGCCGTGTGGATCCCGGCGGTGACCAGAGGCAGGAAGAACACCAGCAGGATCTGGCTGTGGATGGAGGCACGGACCTCCTGGTCCGTCATGCCAACCTGACGCAGGATCTGATAGCGCCGCTGGTCCTCATACCCCTCGGAGATCTGCTTATAGTAGATGATGAGGGCTGTGGCCAGCAAGAACAGCAGCCCCAGAAAAACACCCAGGAACAAGAACCCGCCGTACATGGTGTAAAGGGTCGCTTCATTGTCCTGGCGGCTGTTGACGGCGATGCCTTCGCCGGAAATGCCGTTCAAAAGCTCTTCTGACAGAGCCAGCTTTGCTTCTTCCGAGCTGTCCAGATTCATCTGGATCAGAAACTCTTCGGAGAAGTGATCACCAGAGGGCTGGGCCATGACCGCTTCCAGGGTGGCCCGGTCTGCCACCACCAGCGTCACCGGAGCAACTTCGCTGCTGACGAATGCGCTGCCGTTGACCGGCAGATCCGCCTCCAGATGCTGGGCAACATGAAAGGGCAGAGAGCCGATGTAGAAGGTATCCGGCAGGTCGATGCCATCGGCGTATACCAGAACCTGATCCGCCGCCAGATCCGTCTCCTGATCGGTGCAGCGGAGGTAGTCCGCCTCTGTGATCAGCCGCAGGCGGACCTCGGAGCCTTCCATCCACTGGAGGGTGTTGCCGCTGTACCAGCATCGGCCCTCCACCAGGTTGAGCCAGCCGAAATGGGATGCGGTGCAGCCGGAGGCGGCGGTGATTTCTTCCGCCTGCTCCAGGACCTGCTGGGATGGGGGCAGCTCCACGTCTTCACCGTAGCCGGTGAGATACTGGACCACCTGGATGTCGTAGGGAAACATCTGGTCCAGTGTCTCCTCACAGCTTTGATAGAGCGTGACGGTAGAGGACACGGTCACCAGCACCATGGTGGAGAGAATGCAGATATTGGCAAGTCCAACGGCGTTTTGCTTCATCCGGTGCAGCAAGCCTGCCACGGCGGTAAAGTGCCGGGTCTGGTAGTAATAGCCGGGGTTTGCCCGCAGGGCCTTCAGCACGGCCACGGACCCGGCCGTAAACAGGCAGTAGGTGCCGATCATCACCAGTACCACCGCCAGGAAAAAGAAAACCAGGGCCTCCGTGGGATGGCGGACCTTCCAGGAGAGAATGTAGCCCCCGCTCAGAGTCATCAGGCCCAGCACCACCAGCAGACGTCGGGTTTTCGGCTCCCGCTCTCCGGCGGACGCACTGTGAAGCAGCTCCACCGGCCGGGCCCGGCCGATCCCCACCAGATTCCATACCAGCGTCAGGGCAAAAAGCGCAGCGAACAGCAGTGCGGTGTCGGCCATGCCGCCGGGACTGATCTCAAAGCCGAACTGCACCGGCAGCCGGGAGAGCTGCAAAAGCAGCAGCAGTGTCAGCTTGCTCAGGAGGATGCCCGCCGCGAGGCCACCCAGAACGGCGGCCAGGGCGCAGTATACCGTCTCCCACAGGCACAGCAGGGCAATATGCTGCTTTTCCAGCCCCAGGATGTTGTAAAGGCCCAGCTCCCGCTGCCGCCGCTTCATGACGAAGCTGTTGGCATAGAGCAGCAGTACCGCGGAGAAGAGGGCCACCACGATGCACCCCAGGAACATGAGGCTTTGAAGATACGCAGCGCCCCGGACGGAGGCGACGATGTCGCTTTCCGTCAGGTAGCGGAGAATGTAGAACATGGCGGCGGTGCCGCCGCAGGAGACCAGATACGGCCCGTAGTACCGGCCGTTGCGCAGCAGGTTCACCAGAGCCAGCCGGGGAAAAAAGCCGGACTTACGCATGGGAGCCGCCTCCCTCCGCAAGGACTGTCAGCGTGTCGGAGATGCGGCGGAACTGGCTCTCCCGGGTCTCGCTGCCCCGGTAGAGCTGGTGGTACACTTCTCCGTCCCGCAAAAACAGCACCCGGCCGGCGTGGCTGGCGGCCTTTACCGAGTGGGTCACCATCAAAATGGTTTGCCCGGCGGCGTTTACCTGCTCAAAAAGGTCCAGCAGGTTGTCCGATGCCCGGGAGTCCAGGGCGCCGGTGGGCTCGTCGGCCAGGATGATCTGGGGGTCGGTGATGAGGGCACGGGCCACGGCGGCGCGCTGCTTCTGGCCGCCGGAGACCTCGTAGGGATATTTGGCCAGGATATCCCCGATACCCAACTGCTCGGCAATGGGCCGGAGCCTTCTCTGCATGGCCGGATAGTCGGTGCCCGCCAGCACCAGGGGCAAAAAGATGTTGTCCTGAAGGGAGAAGGTGTCCAGCAGATTGAAGTCCTGGAACACGAAGCCCAGGTGGGACCGGCGAAAGGCCGCCAGGTCCCGCTCCCGGATCTGGGAGAGGGCCTTGCCGTTCAAAAAGACCTCTCCCGCGGTGGGTCGGTCCAGGGCGGCCAGAATGTTCAAAAGGGTGGTCTTGCCGGAGCCGGACTCTCCCATGATGGCCACATATTCCCCGGACTCCACAGAGAAGTTCACGTTGGAGAGGGCCTGGACGGGGTTTCCGCCGAAGCGGGTGGTGTAGATTTTTTGCAGATGCTGTACTTCCAGCAGTGCCATAGAAAACGCCTCCTTGCTTGGGATGAGTCCAGTATAGCAGTACAGCCGGACTGAGCGCCATTTCCATGGCTTACAGTCCGGCTGCGTATCTTACAGTTTTGTAAGGAATCATTCCATGACCCGCGGTTTTCGGCTCAGGTCCAGCCGGGCGATGGTTCCCTGCCCGGGACGGGAGACGATGGTCAGGTCGTGGTTCAGCTTTTCCGTCACCCGGCGGCACAGGTACAGTCCGATGCCGGTGGACTTCTGCCCGGTGCGGCCGTTGTACCCGGTAAAGCCCTTCTCAAAGATCCGGGGCAGGTCCTCTTCCCGGATGCCGATGCCCGTGTCGGCGATCACCAGGGTCTGGCCGTCCTTGAAAATGCGGACGGTGCCTCCGGCGGGGGTGTATTTGAGGGCGTTGGAGAGGAGCTGCTCCACCACGAAGGAGAGCCACTTGCCGTCGGTAAGGACGGTCCACTCCATCTCCCCGAAGTCCAGCGTAATGTGCTTGAGGATGAACAGACGGGCAAATTTCCGCACCGCCTGCCGCACCAGGGCATTGAGGTCCGTTGCCGCAAAGACGTAGTCGGTGGAGTCGCTGTCCAGCCGCAGGTAGCCCAGTACCATGTCCACATACTGCCCGATCTTCAAAAGCTCCGCTTCCAGCGCTTCACGGGGCGGCGGGTCCTCCTGGAGCAGAAGACCGGCGGCGGCCATGGGAGTCTTGATCTGGTGGGCCCAGAGGGTATAGTAGTCGGTCATGTCCTCCAGCTTGTCCCGCTCTCTGGATAAAAGCCTCGTCCGGTGGGCGGCCACTGCGGTCAAAAGCGCCTGGTAGTCTTCCTCCAGCAGATCCGCGGCAGGGGGGAGCGGCAGCACCGGCTCCTCTGCCTGCGCCAAAAGGCGCCGCAGCGTCTGGTGCCGGGCCCGGAAGCGGCAAAAGCCCGGAAGGAACAGCACGGTGCCCAGAACAAGGCAAAGGAGCGCCGCGTAGCCCACCGCCTCCACCGGCAGATCATATAGAGACAGCACCGCCGCGAATACGGCGGCGATCCCCGCCAGCAGCAAAAGGAGCTTCCACTGCCGTTTCAAATACGCTGCAAGCACCATGCTCATCCCTCCGCCCGGTATCCCTCGCCCTTGCGGGTGCGGATCAGATCCGGCAGGCCCGCTGCCTCCAGCTTGCGCCGCAGGCGGCCCACGTTGACGGTGAGGGTGTTTTCATCCACGAAGCTGTCGGACTCCCACAGCCGGGTCATCAGCGCCTCCCGGCTGACGGTCTGGCCCTTGCGCTCCAGCAGCATCTGCAAAATGCGGAACTCGTTGCGGGTCAGCTCCAGACGCTGCCCACCCACGGTCAGCGTTCCGTCCGATACGTTCAGCACTGCGCCCCCGCACGAGAGCAGGTGGGCGGACGGGCCGAAGTCATAGGCCCGGCGCAGCATGGCCTGGACCTTGGCGGAGAGGACCTGCAGGTCGAAGGGCTTGGCCAGAAGATCGTCTCCGCCCAGCTGCATGGCCATGACGGTGTTGACGCTGTCCCCGGCGGAGGTCAAAAACAAAATGGGCACTTTGGAGACCTTGCGGATCTCCTGGCACCAGTGATAGCCGTTGAAAAAGGGCAGGGAGATATCCAGCAGCACCAGCTGCGGGTCAAAGGCGGCGAACTCCTGGAGAACCCGGTCAAAGGCCTGGGCACAGCGGACGGTATAGCCCCAGCTCTCCAGATGCCGCTTGACGGCACCGGCGATCACCTCGTCGTCCTCCACCAGAAAAATGCGGTACATGG
>ENA-UEYL01001392-UEYL01001392.1-human-gut-metagenome-genome-assembly--contig:-NODE-1392-length-20958-cov-4.385039_pt1 | contig 20958 bp, 17 predicted proteins | sample MGYA00242941_ERZ507946 | MGnify/ENA primary metagenome ERZ507946 (study PRJEB26167, sample SAMN06115482) | human gut metagenome | host: Homo sapiens | place: China:Guizhou | collected 2015-03-11...
GCTGCTGCGCCCGCTGGGATGGCTGTTGGCGGTGTGGAGCGGCCTGGGCTGGGCTGCGGAGCTTCTCGGCGCAGCGGTGAATTTTCCCGTAGTGGGAATTGTGATCGGTGCAGTGCAGATGTATTTCCATTTTCAGATGATGACGGATTTTGCGGCACTGGCGCAGACCTACCAGGGGGCGGACCAGACGCTGGACCGGCGGCTGCTTCGCTGGAGAACGTTGCAGACGCTGCTTTTGACGGCAACAACCATATTGTTCTATCTGCAGGAGCGTCTGCCGGAAGCGTGGGCGGTTGTCATGGTGGTGATTACCGTTGTATATGTGGCTGCGGGGATCTGCTTGATGGCGGCGTTGTTTGCCCTGCGGCGGTGCTTCCGGGACCCGCCGCCGGAACCGTATACCCCTACCTGGTCATAACGGAATCGTTCCGCTTCGGCGGAACGATTTTTTTATATTGCGTCACCTTTCTGCACCTTCATACGTCTAAGAAGTACAGTTATGAATACACGGTAATTTTCGAAACTGTTATAATCTGAAAACAACAGGAATTCCCTGGAAAAAACATTGATAATCCTTGATTTTAAGGGGAAAACACACTGTGTTACGGTTATGTTACAAACGAATAAAACGTATTGATTTACGAAACAGACCGTGTTATATTCATCATGCAAAGCGGAACACCGGAAGGCCGTCCCGGGGTAGATACGGGTCGGCTAGCCACGGTATGTGCGCCGGAAACGCCGAACGGAATTCCGCTTTGATCACAGCGGCGGATTTGACCGCCAAAATCAAAAGGAGGAAACAAACCATGAAAAAGTTCCTGTCTATGGTTCTGGCACTGGCGATGAGCACTTCCCTGTTCACGTTCAGCGCCAGCGCCAAGGACTTCACGGACAGCAGCAAGATCAAGTACAATGAAGCTGTTGACGTGGTGTCCGCCCTGGATATCGTCGACGGTTATGCCGACGGTTCCTTCAATCCCTCTGCGACCCTGACCCGCGGCGCTGCCGCCAAGATCATCTGCAACATGATCCTGGGTCCCACCACTGCCGACGCCCTGTCTGCAGACACCGCTCCTTTTAAGGATGTGCCCGCCAATCACACCTTCTCCGGCTACATCGCGTACTGCGCACAGAAGGGCATCATCTCCGGCTACGGCGACGGCACCTTCCGTCCCGCCGGCACCCTGACCGGTTACGCTTTCATGAAGATGCTGCTGGGCGCCCTGGGCTATGATGCCGACATCGAGGGCTACTCCGGCTCCAACTGGACCGTGGCCGTGGCCAAGCAGGCCATGGGCATCGGCCTGGACGACGGCAACGACAAGTTTGTCGGCACCCAGGCGGTCACCCGTGAGGAGGCTTGCCTGTATGCCTTCAACACCCTGACTGCTGACGTCGTGGAGTACGGCTCCAAGACCACGGTCAACATCAACGGTGCTACCGTCGTGGTGGGCGGCAATGAGGCTACCAAGGTTTCCAACACCGCTGCGGCTTCCAAGCACTACAACGATGAGGCTGACGGGGTCATGCAGTTCTGCGAGCAGTACTTCAAGGATCTCAAGCTCAAGAGCGGCGAGTCTCAGGACGAGTTCGGCCGTCCTGCCAAGACCTGGTACAACAAGACCAACAAGATCGGCACCTATGCCAAGGAGGCCGACGTGGTCTACACCGCCAAGACCAAGGCTGAGACCATCTACAAGGATCTGGACCTGAGCAAGGCCTACAACTACGCTACCGTGGTGGACGGCGTGAAGGGCTCCGACTTTGTGGTTACCAAGAGAGACGGCACCACCGTCAACGGCGCTACCGGCGATGCCGATACCAAGGTTGGCTCCGGCAACGGCTCCCTGATCGAGGTCTACAAGGATGAGCAGGTCATCACCGTGATCAACACCTACCTGATGCAGGTGACCGGCGATTACGACAAGAAGGATGAGACCCTGTCCCTGACCGAGATCGATGAGGTCAAGGCCTCCGGCGCCAAGAGCTTCAAGCTCTCCAGCGACGATTTCGACAACCTGGCTTCCTTCTCCGATGAGGAGTATGTCCTGGTGACCGTGGCCAACGGCGACATCAAGTCCATTGCCAAGGCTGAGAAGGTTACCGGCACTGTGACCGAGTACGTCAAGGAGGATACTGTCACTGCCGGCGGCACTGTGTACAAGTACTCCGCCATGAACGATGCTTCCGACAAGAGCTATGAGCTCAAGTCCGAGTACGCCCTGTACCTGGATCCCTACGGCTATGTGCTCTACACCGACGGTGTGGAGGCTGAGGACAACTACGTCTTCATCTCCGAGTTTGCCAAGAACAGCCAGCTGACCACCAACTCCAAGGTTGTGGCCTACGCTTACTTCCTGGACGGCAAGGATGACGAGATCACCATCGACAAGGTGAACAACAGCAAGGTTACCGGCACCAACGTCAGCGGTTCCAACCTGACCAACGTGGACGGCAAGTCCGTCAACGCCGGCGCCTGGTTCAAGTACACCCTCAAGGACGGCAAGTACAACCTGACCTCTACCACCAAGAGCAAGGGCAACGACAACGTCGGCACCAACGTCACCGTGGTCAACTATGACTCCAAGGGCGTCATGATCAACTACGGTTCTGGCACCACCAAGGGCAACGCTGCCACCGTGTTTGTGATTCTCAAGTCCAACGGTGATGTGAAGGTTTACACCGGCATCAAGAACGTGCCCGATATCGCCTCTCACGCTTCCAACAACGATACCTATGTCTCCGTCTATGAGGACAGCGGCTATGCCAAGTACGTCTTCGTCAAGCAGGGCAGCGGCACCGTCACCGGCGGCTCCAACAGCTCCGACGTGGTGTTCCTGACCGCTCCCGACAAGATCGGTACCGACGCCGACGACAACAGCTACTATCGTTACAGCGCCATCCTCAACGGCGAGGAGACCAAGGTGAAGCTGGATACTGCCAGCAACACGCTGGGCGGCTACCTGTACACCGAGATCGAGTATGATGAGCACGGCTACATCACTTCTTGGGAGAAGGTGGACAGCACCTACGCCAACAACAACAAGAAGGACTTCTCCTACAATGCTGTCAACGGCACGGTCACCCAGAAGAGCAGCACCATCACCATCGACGGTGTGGGCTACTACCTGGCCAACAACGCCAAGATCTTCCTGATCGAGGGCGACGATGTCACCGTGGTCACCGCCAAGAAGCTGGCTACCGACTACAAGACTGCCGCTCTCAAGGCCAACGTCACCGGCGTTCTGAACGCTGACGGCGAGTACAGCGCGCTGTACATCTGCAAGTAATTCCTTCGGGATTGCCTGCGGGCCTGAAAGGGAACGAAAGATCCCGCACCGTATGGTGCGGGATCTTTTTTTGCCCGGCAAATTTCAGCTTCCCATTTGATGATGGATGTATTACGATGGGAGTATTCAAAGAGCCGGATTTTCCGGCAAGGAGATGAGACCATGAATTATACAGCTGCCGTCATTACCGTCAGCGATTCCTGCAGCGCCGGAACCCGGCAGGATACCAGCGGTCCCCGGGTGTGCGCCATGGTGGAGCAGGCGGGGTATCAAGTCATTTACACCGCAGTGGTGCCCGATGATCCGGACCGGATTCAAAACGCACTGGTGCACTGTGCGGATACCCTGCGGGCTGATCTGATTCTCACCACCGGGGGGACGGGACTGTCTCCCCGGGATGTGACGCCGGAGGCTACCCGGACGGTGGTGGACCGGGAGATTCCGGCCATCCCCCAGGCGATGCTGTTTGCCAGCCTGCAGATTACCCCCCGGGCCATGCTCTCCCGGGCGGCGGCGGGAACCCGGGGACAGTCCCTGATTGTCAATCTGCCGGGATCGGAAAAAGCTGCCCGTGAAAATCTGGAAGCGGTGCTCCATACCCTGGGCCACGCTCTGGAGATGATCCGGGGCGGCGGTCACAACTAACGCCGAAAAGCAATTGCCAACGGCGCGGGGTTCTGCTACAATAGGGTTATATTCAATTGAGAATAACGGTGGGGCCTATGGAAGATACGTTTGGCCGGACAATTACATATCTGCGGCTGTCGGTGACGGATCTTTGCAATTACCGCTGCCGGTACTGTATGGCGCCGGAGGGCGTGGAAAAAACGGCCCATGACGCGGTATGCTCCTTGGAGGAGCTGCGGGATATGACCGCCGCGGCAGTGGCGTGCGGGGTGCGGAAAGTGCGCATCACCGGCGGGGAACCGCTGGTGCGCCGGGGCATTGTGGACTTGTGCCGCATGGTCAAGGAGATTCCCGGTGTCAAGGAACTGTGCCTGACGACCAATGGGAGCCTGCTGGGTCCCCTGGCCCTGCCGCTGCGGGAGGCGGGGGTGGACCGGCTGAACATCAGCTTGGATACCCTGCGGCCGGACCGGTTCCGGACCATCACCCGTTTGGGGGAACTGTCCCAGGCGTGGGAGGGCATTGAGGCGGCGGAGGCAGCGGGATTTTCGCAGCTCAAGCTCAACTGTGTGTTGATGGGCGGCATCAACGACGATGAAATCGAAGATTTTGTGAACCTCACCAAGACCCACCCCTGGCAGGTTCGGTTTATTGAGCTGATGCCCATGGGCGTGTGCGCCGGGTGGGACCGGCGTGCGTTTTTGCCGGTGGAAACGGTGCGGCAGCGGTGTCCGGACCTGGAAGCCGTGGGAGCAGAAGGCGTGGCATCGTGCTACCGCCTGCCCGGCGCCGCCGGGACGGTGGGGCTGATTGCACCCATGAGCCACGTCTTTTGCGGGGATTGCAGCCGGATCCGGATTACGGCGGACGGGAAGCTCAAGCCCTGTCTGCACTCGGGGGAGGAGATTCCCCTGCGGGGCCTGACGGGGGAGGATTTGGTCCAGGCGGTGCGCCAAGGCATTGCCCGCAAACCGGAGCGCCACCATCTGGAGCGCCGGGGCGGCAGCGAGACCCGGCGGAGCATGAATGAAATTGGAGGATGAGGGCATGGAATTGACCCATTTCAACCCGGAGGGCCGGGCGCAGATGGTGGATGTCAGCGCCAAGGAAGCCACCTTCCGGGTTGCCCGGGCAGCTGCCACGGTGCGGATGGCCGCCGCCACGGCGGAGAAAATCCGGGCCGGACAGATTGGCAAGGGCGATGTGCTGGCAGTGGCGCAGGTGGCGGGCATCATGGCCGCCAAGAAGAACAGCGAGCTGATTCCCATGTGCCATCCGCTGATGCTGACCAAGGTGGACCTGCGCTTTTCCCTGGAGGAGACGGCGCTGCGGATCTTCAGCGAGGTCCGCTGCCGGGGGGAGACCGGTGTGGAGATGGAAGCTCTGACTGCGGTATCCGTGGCGGCGCTGACGGTATACGATATGTGCAAGGCGGTGCAGAAGGATATGGAGATCACGGATATCCGGTTGCTCTATAAGGAAGGCGGGAAAAGCGGCGTGTATCGCCGGGAGGGCGAGGCCCGTGTCACGGCGGTGAACATCAGTGAGCGCCGGGGAACGCCCAAGCACCCGGTCCCCTACCTGGAACTGCGGCTCCACCACGGCATTGTGGGGGACGCCCATGCCGGGGACTGGCACCGGCAGATCAGCCTTCTGGCGGAGGAGAGCGTGGACAAAATGCGCGCCATGGGACTGACGCTGACGCCCGGCGCCTTTGCTGAAAATATCAACACCACCGGAATCGGATTGACCGCGCTGCCGGTGGGAACGGTGCTGGAGATCGGCGAGGCGGCGGTCCGGGTGACGCAGATCGGCAAGGAATGCCACAGCGACTGCGAGATCCGCCGGATTACCGGCCAGTGCGTGATGCCCACGGAGGGAATTTTTGCCGAGGTCGTGCGGGAGGGCCGGATCTATCCTGGCGATGCCATTGTGATCAAAAAGGAGTGCGGCGATGAAGTGCATTGAGACGAAGGACGCTGTGGGCCATGTGCTCTGCCATGACCTGACGCAGATCATCAAGGACCAGTATAAGGGCGCCCGCTTTCAAAAGGGCCATGTGGTGCAGCCGGAGGATATCCCGGTGCTGCTCTCCATGGGCAAGGAGCACCTGTATGTCTGGGAGATGACGGAGGGGATGGTCCATGAAAACGACGCTGCGGAGCGGCTGCTGGCTCTGTGTGCCAACGACCACATGGAGCGCAGCGCCGTCAAAGAGGGAAAGATCGAACTGACTGCCGCCTGTGACGGATTGTTCCGGGTGGATTCCCGGCGGCTGCTGGCGGTCAACAGCGGGGACGAAGTGATGATCGCCACCCGCAAGGGCAATACCGCCGTCCGCAAGGGCGACAAGCTGGCGGGCATGCGGGTGATTCCCCTGGTGATCCGGGAGGAGGTGCTCCATGCCGCCGAAGAGGCTGCGGGAGATACGCCTCTTCTCGAACTGCTGCCCTACGTCAAAAAGACCGCCGCCATTGTGGCCACCGGCAGTGAGGTGAAAAAGGGCCTGATTCAGGATACCTTCACGCCGGTGGTCCGGGAGAAGCTGGCGGCCTATGGCATCGAAACCATCGAGGTGGTCTACTCCGGCGATGGAGTGGAAGCCGTGCGCGATGCGGTGCTGGCTATGCGGGAGCGCAAGCCGGATCTGATTTTGTGCACCGGCGGCATGAGTGTGGACCCGGACGACAATACCCCCGGCGGGATTCGGGCCGCCGGTGCCCGGATTGTGACCTACGGCGCCCCGGTGCTGCCCGGCGCCATGTTCCTGCTGGGTTACTTCCCGGACGGCACGGCGGTGATGGGATTGCCGGGGTGCGTGATGTACGCAGGCGCTACCATTTTCGATCTGATTTTGCCCCGGGTTGCCGCGGGCGTGGAAGTGACCCGGCCCGATATCGCCTCTCTGGGCGAGGGCGGACTGTGCCTTGGGTGCAAACCCTGCCATTACCCCGACTGTCCCTTTGGACGCTGAGCGGATCCGCTGCCGGAGACGGCGGCGTTCCGTTTGTCAAGCGTTCATCTCAGACGAGAATAACGCGATCCCGGGGCAGGAAGCCCCTGATGAATTGACACGGAAAGGAAGAACGAATATGATGAAAAAAATTGGTGCGCTGGTGCTGGCACTCTCGTTGACGCTGTCCCTGACGGCCTGCGGACAGAAAGCGGAGCAGACTGCCGCGCAGGAAGAACCGGAGAGCGGGGAAGCGGAGCCGGTGGAACTGGTGGTGTTTGCCGCCGCATCCATGACGGAGACTCTGACGGAGATTGCAGATCTTTACCAGGATGCAGCGCCCAATGTGACGCTGACCTTCAACTTCGGCTCCTCCGGTACCCTGCTGACGCAGATCGAGGAGGGGGCGGAGTGTGATCTGTTCATCTCCGCGGCGTCCACCCAGATGAACGCTCTGGACGGGACTCTGGCCCAGGATGCGGAGAAAAACCCCGACGGTCTGGACATGCTGGTGCCCGGCAGCCGCATTGACCTGCTGGAAAACAAGGTAACCCTGGCGGTCCCGGAGGGGAACCCCAAGGGAATTGAGAGTTTTGACCAGCTGGCCCAGCTGCTGGCGGACGGATCGGTGTTCCTGGCCATGGGCAACAGCGATGTGCCGGTGGGACAGTACACCCAGAAGATTTTTGCCTATTATGGATTGGACGAGGCTTCTTTGGCGGAATCCGGCGTGCTGACCTACGGTTCCGATGTCAAGGAGGTCACCACCCAGGTCAGCGAGGCGGCGGTGGACTGCGGCGTCATTTACGCCACGGATGCCTTCTCCGCGGGGCTTACGGTGGTGGACAGTGCCACGCCGGAGATGTGCGGCCAGGTCATCTATCCCGCCGCCGTGATTCGGGGCGGGAACGAGGAAGCCGCACAGGCGTTCTTGGACTATCTGCAGACCGATGAAGCCATGGCAGTATTTGAGAGCGTGGGGTTCTCTCCCGCGTTTTGACGGATGAGTGCAGCGGGCGGGGCGGGCTTTGCCCCGTCTGTTCCCGGTGAGGAGGCATTGCATGGATTGGTATCCCCTCTATAACTCCCTGCGGATTGCCGCAATTTCCACCGCTGTGATCTTTTTTCTGGGAATTGCCGCGGCCTATTATATCGCCAAGCTGCCCCGGCTGATCAAGGGGATCCTGGATGTGGTGCTGACGCTGCCGCTGGTGCTGCCGCCCACGGTGGTGGGCTATTTGCTGCTGCGGGTGCTGGGGCCCAAGCGGATCATCGGCATGTGGGTGCTGGAGACCTTCGGCGTCAAGCTGGTGATGACCTGGTGGTCCGCCATTTTCGCCACCATGGTGGTAATCTTTCCCCTGATGTACCGCACGGTGCGCAGTGCCTTTGAGTCCTTTGATGAAACACTCAGCTATGCCGGGCAGACGCTGGGCCTTTCCAACACCTATATTTTCTGGCGCATCCGGATGCCCTGCTGCCGACAGGGAATTCTGGCCGGAACTGTGCTGGCCTTTGCCCGGGCACTGGGGGAGTACGGTGCCACCTCCATGATTGCGGGCTATACGCCCGGCAAGACCGCCACCATCTCCACCACCGTCTATCAGCTCTGGCGCACCGGCGATGATGCACTGGCCTTCCGGTGGGTGCTGGTGAATGTGGCCATTTCCGCCGTGGTGCTGCTGGCGGTGAATCTCTTGGAGCGCAAGCACCCGGATGGGAGCAAAAGGAGGCGGCGGGTATGAGTCTGCGGGTGGACATTGAAAAACGGCTGGGAGACTTTACTCTGCAGGCAAATTTTGAGACCCGGGAGCAGACGCTGGCTCTGCTGGGAGCTTCCGGCTGCGGCAAAAGCGTGACCCTCAAGTGCATTGCGGGCATTATGACGCCGGACAGGGGACGCATTGAGCTGGATGGGCAGGTCCTCTTTGATTCCGGGAAGGGAATCAACCTGCCGCCGCAGAAGCGGCGGGTGGGGTATCTTTTTCAGCAGTATGCCCTCTTTCCCAATATGACGGTTCAGCAGAATATCCGCTGCGGAATCCGCACCCGGGGTGCGGAGCGGGAGCGGCTGGTCCGGGAGCAGATGCATCGCTTTCGCCTGGAGGGATTGGAAAAGGCGTATCCCGCCCAGCTCTCCGGCGGACAGCAGCAGAGGGTGGCCCTGGCCCGGATCCTGGCCGGGGAGCCCAAGGCCATCTTGCTTGATGAGCCCTTTTCCGCCCTGGACAGCTACCTCAAGTGGAGCCTGGAGGCGGAGCTGACCCAGATGCTTGCAGCCTTTTCCGGTCCCCTGGTGTGGGTTTCCCACGATCTGGGAGAGTGCTGGCGCAACTGCCGTACAGTCTGCGTACTGGAGCAGGGGCGGACCGGACCGGTGACGGATCTGGAAACTCTGGTGCGCCGTCCGGCAACGGTGGAACAGGCCCGGCTTGCCGGTTGCCGGAACATTTATTCCGTCCGGCAGACACCGGAGGGCCTCCGGGTTCCGGGATGGGAGGCGGCGCTGCCGCTGCCTGCGCAGACCGGGACGGGATCTCTGTTGGGAATCCCGGCGGAGGCAGTGCGTGTGGACTGCGGCGGCACGCTGTGGACAGTGTGCCGGGTGGTGCGGGATATGGAGTGGACCGAGGTGCTGCTGCAGCCGGAGGGTGCAGCAGCGGATGCACCGGTGCTGTGCGCCCGCCTGGGGCCGGATCAAGCTGTGCAGGTGGGGGAAACCGTGACAGTGTCCTTTGATCCGGCGCGGCTGCTGATGCTGGAAGAGCGGACCGGGCGTTGACAAGCCCGGTCCGTCTGCATACAATGACAGAAAAGGTGTGTCCCCCGGAGTGGGAACGGCTGCTGCGGAGAGTGCCGGGCGGCGGAAGGAGGAACATATGATCGTTGTGATTCGCGGAGCGGGAGATCTGGCCACCGGCATTGCCCTGCGGCTGTACCGGAGCGGCTATCAGCTGGTGATGACGGATCTGCCGGAACCCACGGCCATCCGCCGTACGGTCTGCTTTTCTGAGGCCATCCGGCAGGGAGAGATGGAAGTGGAAGGCGTACGGGCTGTGTGCTGCACGGACGCGCAGAATGCCCGGAACCGGGTGGAACAGGGGCTGGTAGCGGTGCTGGGAGACCCGGCGGGCGCCTGTATTCCCGCGCTCAAACCCGGTGCGGTGGTGGATGCCATTTTGGCCAAGAAAAATCTGGGAACCGCCATCACCGACGCGCCGGTGGTGATCGGCGTAGGTCCGGGGTTCACCGCCGGCGTGGACTGCCACGCCGCAGTGGAGACCAAGCGGGGTCACACGCTGGGGCGGGCACTGTATACCGGTTCCCCGTTGCCCAATACGGGCGTGCCGGGCATCATCGGCGGCTATGGCGCCGAACGGGTGCTGCGCGCACCGGCGGATGGGACGTTTGTCCCCTGCATGGAGATCGGCCGGTTGGTCAAAGCCGGAGAAGTGGCGGCCACCGTGGAGGGTGTGCCCATGCTGTGCACCATTGACGGCTGCCTGCGGGGAATCTTACCGGCGGGGACGAAGGTGTTTGCCGGGATGAAGGCGGGGGATATTGATCCCCGGTGCCGCCCGGAGCACTGCATGTGTGCTTCGGACAAGTCCCTGGCGGTAGGCGGCGGCGTGCTGGAGGCGCTGCTGCATTTCGGCTGTCTGCCGGAGCGGCGGTAAGGAGGCGCACATGGAGGATTTGAAGCTGGTCCGCACGCTGCTCGAACAGCTGGAGGCAGGGCGCAACGCCGTGCTCTGCACGGTCACAGACGCCCGGGGCTCCGTCCCCCGGGGGCCGGGCGCGCGGATGGCGGTGCTTTCCGACGGCATCAGTCTGGGCACAGTGGGCGGCGGCGCCGTGGAACTGCAGGCGCAGCAGGATGCCCGGACCGTGCTGACGGATGGGACCGGTTCCGGCCCCCGGATCTATGATTTGGGGGCAGGCGGCCAGACCGGGATGGTCTGCGGCGGTGTGGTAACCATCTGCTTTACGCAGATCGACGCCGGAGCCCGGGCGGATCTTGGTAAGTGGGCGGAGCTGTTGGAGTCCCGGCGGACCGGTGTGCTGCTGCTTGGTCCGGACGGCTGCCTGCGGGTGTTGGAGCAGGATGGGCAAGCGGCATCCGGCGCGGATGCGTCCATCTACCGGGAGGACATCGGCGGGGAAGGGGTGGTCTACCTCTTCGGCGCGGGCCATGTGGGCCGGGCGTTGGTGCCGGTGCTGACGGGACTGGAGTTCCCGGTTGTGGTGTATGATGAGCGGCCCGAGGCCGTCCGCCCGGAGGATTTTCCCACCGCTTTGGCGGTGGTGCAGGGAGAATTTTCCGACCTGTCCGCCCATATCCATTTGACGGCGGCGGATTATGCCGTGGTGATGACGCCGGGCCACTGTGCGGATTTGGCGGTGGTGCGGCAGGTGCTGGCCTGGGGGCCGTCCTATGTGGGCTGCATGGGCAGCCGGAAGAAGCAGGCATTTCTTCGGACAGCTTTGGCGGAGGCCGGATTTGCTCCCGAACAAATCGATGCGGTCCATTTGCCCATCGGCCTGGAGATTGGAGCACGGACTCCGGCGGAGATTGCCGTCAGCGTGGCGGCGGAGCTGATTGCCCACCGGGCGGCGCTGCGGGGAGGCGAAAGCGGGCCCTGTCCGGCCTGAACATCCGGAAATGAAAACAAGGAGCGAAGCACTGATTTGTGCTTCGCTCCTTATTATATATAGTAGTGTTTAGATTTCGTTCAGGTTTTCCCGGGGCCTTACCATTCGGCCACGGAGCCGTCCTTGTGGCGCCAGACGGGGTTTTTCCAGCTGTGGGGCGTCTTGGACTCCTCCACAACCAGCTCCCGGTTGACTTCCACGCCCAGGCCGGGAATCTGGGGCATGCGGACCATGCCGTCCACGAAAGCGAAGTCTGCCTGGTTCTTCACATAGTCCAGCACGCTCTTGCCCACGTTGTAGTGGATGCCGATGCTCTGCTCCTGAATGGCAGCGTTGTAGCAGGTGGCGTCCACATTCAGGCAGGAAGCCAGGGCAATGGGACCCAGCGGGCAGTGGGGGGCCAGAGCCACGTCGCAGGCCTCGGCCATGGCGGCGATCTTCTTGACCTCGGTCAGGCCGCCGGCATGGGACAGATCCGGCTGGATGATATCCACGCCGCCGGTGCGCAGCAGGCGCTTGAAGTCCCAGCGGGTGTAGAGCCGTTCGCCGGTGGCGATGGGGATGTTGCAGGCCGCAGCGATTTCCGGGAAGTACTCCATGTTCTCGCACAGAACGGGCTCTTCCAGGAACATGGGATCGAATTCCTCCAGCTTCTTGGCCAGAACCTTGGCCATGGGCTTGTGGACCCGGCCGTGGAAGTCAATGGCAATGCCGAAGTGTTTGCCGCAGGTTTCCCGAATGCTGGCCACCCGCTCCAGGACCTCGTCAATCTTGGCATAGGAGTCGATGAACTGCAGCTCTTCGGTGGCGTTCATCTTGACGGCAGTGAAACCGGCGTTCTTCTTTTCCAAAGCAGCCTGGCCCACATCGGCGGGACGGTCGCCGCCGATCCAGGAGTAGACCCGGATGGAATCCCGGCACGGTCCGCCCATGAGCTGATAGACCGGGGCCTGGAAGACCTTGCCCTTGATATCCCACAGGGCCTGGTCGATACCGGCGATGGCGCTCATCAGCACGCCGCCGCCCCGGTAGAAGCCGGCACGGTAGATCGTGCTCCAGATATCCTCAATCCGGGAGGGATCGTGACCGATGAGGTAGGGCTTCATTTCCTCCACGCAGGCCTTCACGGCGTCGCAGTGGCCTTCCAGCACCGGCTCACCCCAGCCGGTAATGCCCTCATCGGTTTCCATTTCCAAAAAGCACCATCTGGGCCGTACAAGATAGAGATTCAGGTTTGTGATCTTCATGGGAAGTTCTCCTTTTTGTTATTTTACCAGATATCCGCCGTCGACCGGAATGACGGCACCGGTGATATAGTCGCTGGCAGGGGAAGCCAGGAATACGCAGATGCCCTTCATGTCGTCCGGAGTGCCCCAGCGGTGAGCGGGAATCCGGTCGGTGATCTGCTGATAGCGGGGATTGGCGGGATCCATCAGGGCAGTGTTCATATCCGTTGCCATGTAGCCGGGGGCAATGGCGTTGATCTGGATGCCCTTACCGGCCCAGTCGTTGCTCAGCGCCTTGGTCAGCTGGGCAATGCCGCCCTTGGAGGCCGCATAGGCGGGAATGGTCTGGCCGCCGAAGAAGGAGATCATGGAGGCAATGTTGATGATCTTGCCCCGGCCCTTGGGCAGCATGACCCGTCCGGCTTCCTGGCAGAGCACGAATACGGAGCTCAGGTTGACGCTGATGACATCGTCCCAGTCAGAGAGCGGGAACTCCTCCGGCTGATGACGCCGCTGGATGCCGTGGGCATTGACCAGAATATCCAGATCACCGCCCAGCAGCTCCATGCAGGAGCGGAAGCATGCCAGAGTCTGCTCCCGGCTGCCCAGATCCGCCTGGACGCCATGGCAGGCAAAGCCGCGGCTGCGGAATTCCTCCGCGACGCGGTGGACGCCCTCGGAGCTGCCGACGATGACCACTTCGCAGCCTTCTTCCAGCAGTCCTTCGGCCATGCCGTGTCCCAGTCCCCGGGTGCCGCCCGTGACGATGGCTTTCTTCCCCTTAATATCGAATCGATTCATCTTGTTTACTCCGTCCTTTCCTTATTTGTCGCAGGCCTGTTCGGCCGCATAGGTGTCCAGGTAGTAAATCGCGTCAATCAAAGTCTGGCGGGAGAAGTAGTGGGGCACGTTGGCAACGTTCCAACGCTTGCCGTAGACCTCGTCTACCAGAGCGCAGATGCTCTCGTCCCGGTTTTCCGCGGTCAGGCCCAGATCCTGGGTGCAGACCGGAAGACCGATGTCCCGGCAGAAGGAGAAAATCTCCGCAAAGCGGCTGTCATTCTGCACGATCAGCTGGATGAGCGTGCAGTATCCCACACCGGTTCCGTGCAGCAGCGGCTTGACGGGCAGCACATGGAACCCGGCCTGCAGGCCGTGGGCAATGGAGACGCCGGTGCACTCAAATCCCAGGCCGGAAAGCAGGACCGTGGCTTCCACCACATCCTCGTAGGCCGGGGTGCGCAGATGCTGCCGGGCGGCCCGGATGGCGCTGCGGCCCTTTTCCAGCAGAATGTCATAGCTCAGTTTGGCAACAGACATTGCCATGAGGGTGGGGCGGTAATCGCCGGCGCCGGCATTGCAGACATTGTTGTTGGCGAAGGAGGCCTGGGCCTCAATATAGGTAGCCAACGCGTCGCCGATGCCGGAGACCATCATCCACGCAGGGGCCTGCACCGTGATCTCCGTGTCCACCACCACATAGTCCGGGTTCTTGTAGTGGACCATGAGGCGGGGCTGCTCATGGGGATTATTGATAATGGTATGGGTGGAGGTGGGAGCATCCGTGGTCAGAGCTGTGGGAACGCTGAAAAAGGCCTTCCGGAAGGTGGCGCCCACGGCCTTGTTGATGTCGCAGGTCTGTCCGCCGCCGATGCCGATGAAGGTATCGGGGATCTGAGGAAGCGTATGGCAAAAAGCAATGAGCCGCTCCAGCGCTTCGTCGGAGGAGGCACCGGAAAATTCCACGGTCCAGGCGGTCATGCCTGCGGCCTGAAACAGCTCCGGAATTTTCACACTGTATTCCGGGTAAAAGAACGTGTCAATAATCGCCAGCGCAGTGGGGCCATAATTGGCTGCAAAGGCAGGCAGATTCCGGAGTTCGCCCGGCCCCTGTATGTAGCGGGAAGGGGATTGAAACGCGCGGGATTCTTTGGCTTTTCCGCTGGGCATGAGAGAAAACCTCCTATTGCATAATCAGATAGATATTGTGCCTGCAGGGCCCTGCTGAGAAGGCGGATGCCCAAACAGGCCAAGCTGTCTCAAGTATACAACAGGCACCAATTATTTTCAACATACGAAAACGATTTTCACAGGCTGGTTTTAAAAAATCTGAAAGCCCGCCGAAAAACCACCCCGGTTTTTGTGAAATATCCGCAAAAAACGGGGGAGGTTATTCTCCAAGCTGCGGTATTGACGCAAGGGGAGAGAAGGGCATATAGTAAAAAATACAGAATGGGTTGTCCCGCGGCTGTACCAGCCGGATATTGGCAACCCCCGAGACTATATAGAAAGTGGGACGATTGCTATGCAGTACCATCATGTATCGTATGAACAGCTGGAAACCTTTTGCCGCGAGGTGTTCAAGGGATATCATTTCACAGAGGAAGAGAGCCGTCAGATTACGGATGTTCTGCTGGCGGCGGATCTGTCGGGGATTGAATCCCACGGAATTCAGAGACTGATTCGGTACCATCAGGAAATCACCGGCGGACTGGTCAAGCTGGGCGCCAAGCCGGAAGTGGTATTTGAGACTCCGCTCTCCGCTGTCATCGAAGGCAATGACTGCATGGGTCAGACCCTGGGCATCCAGGCCATGAACATGGCTATTGACAAAGCCCGCCAGCATGGCTTCGGCATGATTACGGTGCGGAATTCCAATCACTATGGAATTGCCGGCTATTATGCCAAGATGGCTGTGAAGGAAGATATGATCGGCATGTGCATGACCAACACCGAGGCCATCATGGTGCCGACCTTTGGCCGTCAGGCCATGCTGGGCACCAACCCCATCGCCTTCGCGATGCCCGCTGATCCCGTCCCGTTCTCCTTTGACGCCGCCACCACGGTGGTGCCCAGAGGAAAGCTGGAAGTATATGTTAAGCGCGGCAACGGACTGCCCGAAGGCTGGGCGCTGGATGAGACCGGTCACGACAGCACCGATCCCAACCGCGTGCTCAAGAACATCATTGCAAAGGCCGGCGGCGGCATTCTGCCCCTGGGCGGCTCCGGCGAGCTGACCTCCGGCTATAAGGGCTACGGCTTTGCCATGCTCTGCGAGATCTGCACGGCCATCCTCTCCGGCGGCACCACGTCCAACTATATCTACAAGACGCCCGGCCGGGCCAATATCGCCCAGTGCTTTATCGCGCTGGACTATGGCATGTTTGGCGATAAGAAGGCAATCCGCGAGGCTCTGGACCGTTATCTCCAGGAGATCCGGGATTCGGATAAGGCAGAGGGACAGGAGCGGATCTTTATTCACGGCGAGAAATCCGCTGAGGCCCGGGAGCGTGTCTTGCGGGAAGGTGTGTCTTTGAATGAGAAGACTTATGAAGAGATGAAGATGATTGCCGCCTATACCGGCGCAGAGGCATATCTGCCGCCCTACCTGGATTAACTTAGCACTTATATATTCAACAAGCAAACGATTGAACAAAGCCGGAGGACTGGTCCGTTTGGACAGTCCTCCGGCTTTGGTATGGTATCGGGTTTGGCATTTCATTTTGTGGAGGCCACATTTCAATTCTAACTGTAAAAAGATGGGAGAAAAGAGAAAAGATCCTAGAAAAAAAGACGCCAATCCATTGCCCCACAAGAATTTCATCAGGATTCTGCCGGAAGGAGAGAGGCCATTTTGACGCAAAACCTGCATTGACAAAAATTCGCTTTCAAATTTAGGGAAATTTCCGAAAATGTTGGAAAAGGCTTGCTTTTAGTTTGGGGGCGTGCTACGATGCACAGAAAGGAAAAGGTCCCTGTATGAAAATTGATGAAAATGCAATAAAAGCGGGGACACTTTTTTACTGTTGCGGCATTGAAAAGGAATTCCACATCGCGGAAAGTCCGGATTTGGCCAGGTATTGAGGAGCGGCCAAATCCGGTTGTTCTTCCAGCAGGAAGCAGTGCGGCAAATCAAGATTCAGACCTCTTCGTGGGGAAGGGGATTTGAATAGAGAATTCGATTTTTTAGGAGGAAAAGCGAAATGAAGAAGAGAATTTTGTCCCTGATTCTGGCTGTTGGCATGATGACCGCGTTGGCTGCCTGCGGCGGCTCTACCGGGGATTCTACCGGTGATTCTACCGGAGGCGGCACCACTGAGGCCAAGGGTATTCCCCTGAAGGTTGCTACTTACTATGCTGATACCCATCCCACCAGCATCGCTTTGGAAGAGGTCTTCAAGCCCATGATCGATGAGGGCACGGAAGGCCGTTACACCGTGGAGCTGTACAGCAACAACGGCCTGGGCTCCGAGACCGAGTTCAACGAGGGCGTGTCCCTGGGCACCATCGAGTGCTGCGTGACCGGCAACCTGATGGCTGACCGTTATCCCGCTCTGTATGCTGCCGACTTCCCCTGGGTGTTCGACAGCGTGGAAGAGGCTTCCGCAGTCTGCAACGATCCCGAGATCCAGCAGATCTTCCAGGATGCTCTGATTCAGTCTCACTACATCCTGCGCGGCTGCAGCATCAACGGTAACCGCTGCGTGTCCAACAACGTGCGCCCCATCAACAGCCTGGCTGACCTGAAGGGCCTGAAGCTGCGTCTGCCCACCGTTTCCCACTACGTGAGAAACTTCGAGCTGCTGGGTGCTGCCCCTGTTACCATGCCCATGACCGAGATCTTCACCGCCCTGCAGCAGGGCACCATCGAGGGCCAGGAGAATCCCCCCTCCACTCTGCTGGCAAACGGCTGGTATGAGGTCCAGGATTACCTGGCTATGACCAACCACCAGATCGCCATGAACTTCGTCCTCTTCAACGAGGATTTCTACAACAGCATGTCCGCTGAGGATCAGGCTGTGGTGGATGAGGCTTGCGAGGCCTTCGTTCAGAAGCAGCTGGAGCTGTTCCTGCAGGCTATGGTGGATGACGTTGAGACTCTGCAGGAGTACGGCCTGGAAGTCACCTATCCCGATCGTGAAGAGATGAAGGCTGCCGGCAGCGGCGTTATCGACGAGTATCGTGAGGAATATCCCGAGTTCGACGACATCATGACCAAGATCGAGGCGCTCCAGGAGGAGTACAGAGCCAGCGCTGGCACTGCTGATGACGCTGCCGGTACTGCCGACACCGCTGAGACTGCCGAAACTGCTGAAGCAGCGGCCTGATGCAAGCGAAACTTCACGGTTGTTTTAGTTCAGGGAAAAATTTATGAAAAAAGTAGAAAATGTTTTGTGGCAGGCGGTGGACTGGGTCCTGTATCTGTCCATGATTATCATGGTGATCGTGACCTTCGCCAACGTCATTGGCAGATATGTGTTCAACCACAGTATTGCCGCTGCCGATGAAATTGCCCGTATGGCATTTGTCTGGCTGACCTATATCGGCTCCATCGTTGCGATGAAGGAAGGAACCCATATGCGCGTGGATATCGTGGTTTCTCTGGTTCCGCCGGCAGTCCGGAAGGTGTTTGACATTATCTCCAACCTGCTGATGGACGGCATCATGATCCTGACCATCCGGGTGACGATGAATCTGGTCATGGAGAATCTGACCTACCCGATGCCTCTGACCAAGATCCCCTATGGTGTCGTTCAGGCCATCATTCCCCTGTCCATGCTGTTTATGCTGATCATTAACATCTTCCATCTGATCCAGATGTTCCGCAAGCAGCCCGCAGAGGAAGGAGGCGAGAAAACGGCATGATTCTGGCAGTCTTTTTGATTTCCATCTTTACATTCCTGTTCCTGGGTGTACCTGTCGCGTTCTCGATCCTGCTGACGGTGCTGACCATGGCGGAAGCTTCGGGCGTTACCTCCTATGAGATCGTCCCGTCTTATCTGTACAGCGGCGTGAATAACTTCGCCCTGCTGGCCATTCCCTTCTTTGTGTTCTGCGGCGACCTGATGACGGCCGGCGACCTTTCCAAGGGTATCGTGGAATTCTGCCGGGTTCTGCTGGGACACGTCAGAGCCGGTATCGGTTATGCTGCCATCCTGGCATGCATGATTTTCGCGGCCTTGACCGGCGCGGCAGTCGTGACGATTTCCGCTATCGGTGGTATCATGCTGCCGATCATGATCAAAGAGGGATATGACGCAGCGGATTCCACCGCCTGCGTGTGCGCTGGTTCCATTACCGGCCCCATCATTCCCCCGTCCCTGCCCATGGTTATCTTCGGCGTGCTCAGCGGCGCGTCCGTTACGAGAATGTTCATCGGCGGCGTGATTCCCGGTGTGATTACCGGCCTGGTCTGCATGCTGGCATGGTACTTCATGAACAAGAACAAGAACTATGCCCTTATGCCCAAGGCCACGCCTCAGGAGGTCTGGACTGCTTTCAAGAAGGCATTCCCGGCCCTGATGATGCCCGTGATCATGATGGGCGGTATCCTCTCCGGTATCTTCACGCCGACGGAAGCTGGCGTGGTGGCTTGCGTGTATGCTTGGGTTGTGTCCACCTTCCTGTATAAGAAGATGAACATGAAGACCCTGAAGCGTGTGGCCATCGCTTCCGGTAAGTCCACTGCTGTCATCATGCTGATCGTGGCGGCCTGCCAGGCTCTGGCCATGGTGATTACGGTGGCCCGGATTCCCCAGGCGATTGCAGCGGCAATCAGCTCGGTTTCCAGCAATCCTCTGGTTGTCATGTGCCTGATCAACGTGTTCGTGCTGATCGTGGGCCTGTTTATGGACGTGACTCCCGCTCTGACCATCCTCACGCCCATCTTCCTGCCCATCGTTACCGGCATCGGCATGGATCCCATTGTCTTCGGTGTGACCATGGTGTACGGTCTGTGCATCGGCCTGATCACGCCTCCCGTGGGCAACGTGCTGTACATCGGTATCGGCATTTCCAAGATCACGTTGCTGGAACTGCTGAAGAAGATCTGGCCAATGGTGGTACTGTATATCGCGGTTTTGTTCCTGATGACGGTGGTGCCCGGACTGATTACGTTCCTGCCCAACCTGTTTGCAGGCGCATAATGATTCCCGTATGATGAGAACCCCGGCAGCGGAGGGACACTTCCGCTGCCGGGGTTCCGTGCCAGAAAAATGTGTGCCGAGCACATGGAAAAGCCTTGCACTTGCGTGCCGGGTGTGCTTTACTAGAAGTACCAAATACTATGAAAAGGGTGATAGAAATGGGCGTTGTAAAGGAACTGCTCCAGGATGTTGAGATCCCTAAGTTTTACAAAGTCGCAAACAAGATGGATGATACCCATATTGAGGATGTTGCCCAGGCGGTGCGTGACGCGCTCAAGCGCGAGGGCACTCTGGACCGTATTAAGCCCGGCAGCACGGTCTGCTTCACGGCTGCCAGCCGTGAAATCGCCAACAGCGTGCTGATTCTGCGGACATTTGCTGAGGAACTCAAGCGCATCGGTGCTACGCCGTATATCGTGCCTGCCATGGGCAGCCATGGCGGTGCCACCGCGGAAGGCCAGCGTGCCATTCTGGAACACTACGGCATTACGGAAGAGGCCTGCGGCTGCGAGATTCACGCCACCATGGAGACCAAGAAGGTGGGTGTTTCTGCCGAGGGACTGGACGTGCGTCTGGATGCCTTTGCCCTCTCTTGTGATTACATTGTGCCCGTGGCTCGCATTAAGCCCCATACGGACTTCCACGGCCCCTTTGAAAGCGGCATCATGAAGATGCTGGCCATCGGCCTGGGCAAGCAGTATGGCGCCAGCATTTGCCATATGCGCGGCTTTGACCTGATGCACATCAATGTGCCCTCCTTCGGCCGTACGGCACTGAAGAACTGCAACATTCCCTTTGCCATCGGCCTGGTGGAAAACGCTTTCCATCAGACCCATACGATCCGCGCCATTCCCAACGAGTGCATCGAGACGGAAGAGCCGGAGCTGCTGCTGCTGGCCAAGAAGCTGATGGCGACCATCCCCTTCGAGAAGGTGGACGTGCTGATGCTCGAGCAGATCGGCAAGGAAATCAGCGGCGACGGTATGGACCCCAACGTGGTGGGCCGTGCCTACAATTATCGTGAAAAGCCCTTCATTCACCGCATCGGCGTGCTGGACCTGTCTCCCAAGACCGGCGCCAACTTCAACGGTATCGGCAATGCTGACGCTACGACCCGCCGGATTCTGGAGAAGGGCTCCTTCGAGGAGACGTATCCCAACGGCATTACCTCCATCACCGTGGAGTATATGCGGATTCCTGCCATGCTGGACAACGATAAGCTGTGCGTGCAGTTCTGCATCCGGACCTGCCCCTATCTGGGCGAGCCTCTGAAGGTCATG
>ENA-UEYL01001398-UEYL01001398.1-human-gut-metagenome-genome-assembly--contig:-NODE-1398-length-20864-cov-8.327416_pt1 | contig 20864 bp, 11 predicted proteins | sample MGYA00242941_ERZ507946 | MGnify/ENA primary metagenome ERZ507946 (study PRJEB26167, sample SAMN06115482) | human gut metagenome | host: Homo sapiens | place: China:Guizhou | collected 2015-03-11...
ATAGGTAAAGCTGATAAATGGTTAACAGAAATAGAAATAAAACATGCTGATAAACAAAAACATTTAAAATAATTAGTCATTTTCAGACCAATCGTCTTCATTTTTTTCATACCTTTGTTCATTAATTCTTTAAGTGAGTTTTAATTTTAGAGAATTTTCCAGATCGGGTAATACGGCTAATATTATCCGATCTTTTTTGTTTTTCAATTCGATATACCCATAGGCTGTCTTATTTAATTAATAATTTTATTTGTCATTTCAATGATAAATGGAAACCACCCGAACTGTCACAAACAAATTTCACAGAAACCGATTCTTCAATAACATCAAGTACAGAATTTATATCCCCCCGCAAATCAAGCTTACCGGAAATAGGAATATCCGCAACCTGTTCGTCATATCTGATATTTACTCCATAATATCGTGCGACACGATTTAAAACATCTCCCGTACGGTCATTCTTCAAGTACATCAAGTTATCTTTCCAACAAATATGTTCAAAGACATCTACCTTTTTGATCGATATTTCTTTACCCTTTAACTCAAGCATATCATCAGGGCTCAGCACATTCTTACCATTATCGCCATTTTTCACCTCGACCTGTCCTTCCACTAATACAACGGAAGCCGCAGGTTCATCCCGATAAGCACACACATTGAATCGAGTGCCAAGCACTTTTACCTCGATCGTACTCGTTTTAACAATAAAAGGGCGAGAAGGGTCCGCAGCAACTTCCAAATAGACCTCTCCATCCACTAATATCTCCCGCTTATCTTTAGCAAAAACCGTAGGAAAAATCACCCGAGTCTCTGCATTAATATACATTTTAGTACCATCTGAAAATACGATATTCGCACGCCGTCCTTTCGGTACTATTATTTGATCCGGCTCATCAATTTTAGTTTCTTGCTCATTCTTTTCTATTTGGTGTTCCTCTACATTTGATTTGCCTACCGTATCATAAATTACCGTAGCTTCATCTTTCAGTTGAACCCAACCTTGATCCTTCACCAAGACAATCTCATCCCCCGGCAAGGCGCCAACATTCTTTTCCTCCAACAAGGCAAAAGGCAATGAAGATTTATCATGCCCCATTATCCAAAAATAACATCCCACGGCAAGAAGCAACATGACGGCGGCCGCTACGGAAGAAACAAGATAGCGTATACGTAAAACAGAGGTCTTACGGGGAGCATTCAAACGTTCCTCCAACTTCTGCCAAGAAGAAAGTGCCAGTCGCGAATCCACTCGCTCCTCTTCACGAACTTTACGCAACAAATCTTCTCCGGCTTGCCGAAATGAATCCTTCTCAACCATGTCCTGTTTCTTATTCACGAGATACCTGTTTACTCTTATTACGGATGGAATTCGTTTTGGTACTCACTTTTTACCGGGAAAAATAGCGAATCCGCCATTTTTTTCATTCTTACAACCTCTTTTGCCATCCCTAGGGCACGGCTGTGCCCTAGGGATGGCAAAACTATGCCACACCGATGGCACAGCTGTGCCACTTGGATGGCACGACTGTGCCATCAAGGTGAAAATTATTGGCACAATATATCTTTGATATACTGCGACATAAAGAGAGTCCAAGAATACATTAAAGCTCCAACGAGAACCACCGCCTTAACTTACGGAGTGTTCTAGACAATAAATTTTTACTGGATTGGTAATTTATGCCTAAAATACCAGCTATCTCATTATGCCCCAATTCATTTACATAATAAAGATAAATGATCTCTCGCTGATGGGGAGAAAGTTTTGTCAAGGCTTTCATCAAAAGTTTAACCCGGTCGTCCGTATCTGTCGTATCCAATGCGATACGGGAGAATAACTCATCCACTTGAAACACGTCCTCATATAAGGAGACATCCTCCATTTTCCTGTTTTTCTCGATCGTATCATACAGCTTATGTCTTAAAGCCTTAAGCAGATATCCTCTGACATTCGCCGTCGGAGAGAGGGAGGTATGGTTTTGAATCAAATTGATAAAAATATCCTGTACGCAATCTTCCACCAAGTTCTTGTCGGGAAGTAACTTGATTCCATAATTGCGCAGCAATGCGTAAAATCGGCAATAAAGCTCACGGAAGGCTTCCTTATCTCCCTTCAGACACGATTCCCATAGCTTCTCATCGGATATTTCCATATAGATCATGTAGACAATAACTCCCACAGATTTGGCGCAAACATACAAAAAAACATTCAATTTCAGTTAAGAGCAATAAAAAAATACAAAAAAGCACGTACACCACCATGAATAACGATGTACGTGCTTCTAAAAAATCACATGGGAAAATCACTTATACCGTTTGCCTTGCCACGGTATCATACCCGTCTGACGGATATGCTCCATCAAGCCATTGAACAAGTTTTTATACGTATCCGAAGATCGTTCCCCGATCGGACTTTGTTCCTTCGGATCTTCCTTTATATTAAAGAATTGGATAGGCTCCCAAGGAGTATTTTGTAAAATCTTGAAATCCCGGTATTGAGATGCGTAATATGCCTGACCTCCATATCGGGAATTACCTTCCCTTCGTACCCAATGCACCATTCGATCTCCGGTATCTTGTTCCTCACCCCGCAAAAGAGGCAAGATACTGATACCGTCGATCTCATGTGATACAGGCACGGCTGTCAGATCGCATAAGGTCGGAAACATATCCGAAAGCATGACGAAATTATCACGTACCGCCGGACGGATCTGGTTCTTCCAATAAATACCTCCGGCTACCCGGATCCCTCCCTCGTACATATCCTGCTTCGCGCCTCTGAACGGGCCGTTATTCGCACCCGCATCGTCCTGCCCTCCATTATCAGAGGTAAATATAATGATCGTATTCTCCAACTGGCCATTCTGTTCCAAGGCCTCATACACACGTCCGACGTTATAATCCAAATGCTCAATCAAGGCGACAATCTTAGCACGCTTCTCAGGAAGTGACGGTTCACGCTTTTTCACCTTTTCCAGCCATTCCTGAGGAGGTTGTATCGGGGTATGTGGGGCATTATAAGCTAAATACAAGAAGAAAGGTTCTTGTTTTTGCTTCATATCCGACAGGTAACGGATCGCCCAATCAGAGAAAATCTCTGTAGCATGCCCTTGTGGATCGATCTCTTTCAAGTTCTCACGCATATAATTATTCCCGAAACGACGATGGGTATAATAATCATCCATCATATCCCCTAAAAATCCCCGGTAGAAATCGAAACCCCTTTCCGTAGGGGTATTCGGAGACTCCAATCCTAGATTCCATTTTCCAACCATCGCATTATGATAGCCTCTTTTCTTCAACATCTGGGGTAATAATACGGCATCCTCCGACAGATACCCCCAACTATCCTCTTTATGCGTACGAATAACTCCCGGTACACCTACCATATCCGGATAACGACCGGTTAATAACGAGGCTCTACTAGGAGAGGAGACCGGACAGTTCGCATGGAAATTCGTGAAACGAACTCCTTCTTTTAATAATTTATCGATATGTGGAGTTTGAATGTCCTTGGCGGCTCCTTGACAGGACAAATCGCCATATCCCAAATCATCCACCAAAATCAGCAGGATATTCGGGCTATCCGGCAAAGCCTTTGTTTGTGCGGAAGCTGCGGAAAAAGCCAATCCGCAAGCCGCTGTTAGTATATATTTATTCATCTAATCTAGTGTTTTTAAATGTCCCATTACATCATATCACATACGGAAGGCTTGATCTTCATTCCTTTCTTATGTTTCTCACCGGCCTCGATCAGTAATTTCACGATCTCCGGATGCTTATCCGCCTGATTGAATCGCTCTGAGATATCTGTCTCCACGTTATACAACAAGGGTTCTGCCGGAGTCTCGATCTTACAGGTACGCAGATATTGGTCCTTGATCGTCTTAAAATAATACTTCCACTCCCCTTTACGGATCGCCATCAACTCGCTTCCCCACCAATAATAAACTTCATCACGGGCGGAATGCTTTTCCTCAAACAATAATCCGGTTTGATTCACGCCATCCAATACAAGATCTTTCGGTTGCTCGATACCCGCCATCGAGAGGAAAGTCGGATATAAATCCATCGAGGTCATAATCTCATCGTTGATCGCCGGATTGATTTTTCCCGGCATCCAACAAATGGCCGGAACCCGGAAGCCACCTTCCCACCAAGTACCCTTGCCATCCTTCAACGGACCTGCGGAACCACCATTCTCATGCTCCGTCAGCCAAGGGCCGTTATCGCTGGTAAAAATAACAAACGTATTCTCGTCCAAGCCATTTTCACGCAGAGTCTTCAACACCTCCCCAACGCTCCAGTCTATTTCCTCAACCACATCTCCGTACAGGCCTCGTTTGCTCGTTCCCTCGAAACGGGCATTCGTGTACAATGGGATATGCGGGAAGGTATGAGCGAAATAAAGGAAGAAAGGTTCCTTTGAATGATCCTTGATGAACGATACCGCTTTCTCCGTATAGCGACGGGTTAATTCTCCCTGATCCGGTTCCGATTCGATTTGCTTACCATCCACTATCAATGGAGTCGGAGGAAAATTCCGTGCATGCGCGCCTTTATTCTGAACGGGGCTCATATCATTGGAATAAGGTATGCCGAAATAGGTATCAAAACCATGATCCGTCGGTAAATAGGGAGAAAACGCTCCTAAATGCCATTTGCCTACACAGCCGGTCGCATACCCGTTTTGTTGTAAAACTTTGGCGATCGTAACCTCGTCTTGCCCTAACCCTGCCTTTGAGTTAGGGAAAAGTACGGCCACACGATCTCCATACAATCCATTTCGAACCGGCAAACGTCCGGTCATTAACGCGGCCCGACTTGGCGTAGAGACCCCAGCCCCCACATAAAACTGGGTCAGCTTCATTCCTTCACAAGCCATACGGTCTATATTCGGTGTGCGGATCGTGGGATTCCCATAGCAACTCAAATCCCCATATCCCATATCGTCACAGAATATGATTACAAAATTAGGCTTATTGGCCGCATCCGAGGCAGCGTTCAAACTCAAGCTGTTCGATAATACCGCCGCTGTTAAAACAGACAATGATTTCAGTGTTTTCATATGCGTATCTTTTTATTTAAGTAAACGGGGAAAAGGTTCATCTATAATACCGGCAGGACGCTGGTTCCGGCCTTCATATCCCCAATCTCCCATATCACTACGAACCTGTTCGATCCATTGATTCATCTTCGTCACTACTTCGGGATGTTTATCGATGACATTGGTTGTTTCCGACAAATCATTCGCCAAATTATATAAACGAGCTTCACCGACTTCCGTATCCGGGAAGTGAGGGCCTTTGATACGTTCCTTCAAAGGTAAATGATACTTCCAGTTTCCCCAACGTACCGCCTGTAATTGTTGTTTCTGGTAATAATAGAAAGTCTCCGTGGGCGATGCCATCGATTCTCCCTCCAAGATTCCAGACACATTATGCCCATCTATCACCCGGTCGGAAGGAACCGCATAACCGCAATAATGCGCCAATGTCGGTAAGAAATCCATCGAAGTCACCAGATTATCAGTTTCCTGTCCCGCCGGTATTTTAGCGGGCCATCTCATTATACAAGGCACCCTAAACCCACCTTCATACGTCGTACCCTTTTGGCCTCTCAACGGACGGTTCGTACCACCGAAGTGTTCATCCGCACCATTATCGGAAGTAAAGATAATCAAGGTATTTTGATCCAATCCTTCCTCCTTTAAAGTCTCAAGCAAGACTCCCATCGACCAATCCAATTCCTCGGTCGCATCTCCATAGAGTCCGTTCTGAGACTTTCCCTTGAAAGCGGGAGAAGCCGCTAACGGATTATGAGTCATATTATGGCACAAATAAATAAAGAACGGTGATTCCTTATGAGACTTTATAAACTCCACAGTCTTATTGGTATAACGAATCGTCAAGGAATCATGACCGACAGGAGCCACTATTACCTCCTCCTGTTCCATCAAGGGTAACGGACAATACGTACGATCCATATCGTTACTATAAGGAATACCATAATAATAGTCGAAACCCTGCCGGGTAGGAAGAAATGGCAATTGATCCCCTAGATGCCATTTCCCGATACAAGCCGTCGCATACCCCTGCTCCTTCATCAACTCGGCGATCGTTATCTCACCGGGATTCAAGCCTTTATGCGAAGCTGGAAATAGCACTTGCCTCCCTTTGGACATCAAAGGTGTAGGGTCCGCATTTACATGCATGGAGACTCGCCTTGGATAACACCCTGTCAATAAAGCCGATCTGGAAGGTGTGCTCACGCTCGAACCCACATAGAAATCGGTCAGTCGTATTCCCTCTTTAGCCATCTGGTCGATATGGGGAGTACGATGCTTCGTACTCCCGTAACAACCTAAATCCCCATATCCGAAATCATCGATAAATACGATGATCACATTTGGCCTTTCCGCCGCTTGAGTAGCCACGGCCGCTCCGGAAAAAGCTAATACAGATATTAGTTTAGATATAAATTTCATTTCATCCTTCTTTTAGTTGAACATTACCAACCCGGGTTCTGATCCAAATTCGGATTCAAAGAGCGCTCGCTATCAGGAATAGGCAGTAAATCGTAATATTCCAGATATCCATTCGGGAACTTCGTCTCGATCACGCTTCCTTCATGATCTTTTATAATCATAGGATAAAGCGTCTTCCCGATTTTCCAACGTTTCACGTCTGACCAATAACGGCCTTCCAACGCTAACTCAATCCGTCTCTCATGCCTTACTTTCTCACGAGCCTCTTCACGGCTCATAGATGTCGGCAGCAAAGAGATCTTAACGTCATCCCTTTCCGTACGGATCCGGTTGAGGATAGCGATCGCATCCGCTACACTTCCATTCGTCTCTATAATCGCCTCCGCTTTTGACAATAAGACATCCGCATATCTCAGTATGATATCATTGATATAAGACTGCCCGGAAGGAGGAAGCTTTGACTCATCCTGAATCCGATATTTACGGGTACTTAAATGTTTCAACCGATTACCGGCATGATTAAACGCACCTCCCGGATACAGGTAATTAGGGAAACGATAGCCCAAGAAATAAGAACCCGGAAGTACAGCCGTGAAACCTAAACGAGGATCCCGGTTCTCATAAGGATTCTCGGGATCTACAGGAGAGCCGTCGATCGTCTCATAAGCCGCTACCAAATCATCCGTAGGGACATAACGGCTTCCACGGGTCCAACTTCCGGTACCCGTTCCGCAATACTGGTCAATATAGGAACCTTGCGAATTCTCGCCTTCAATATATTGGATATCAAACAATACTTCCTTATTGTTCTCATTAGCCGGATCAAACAAACCCTCATAACTATGGAATAGACCATATTTCTTCAACGCATCAATTTGCTCGACACAAGACAGAACCTCCTTGTATTTACCTTGGTATAAGTAGGCTCGCATTTTCATACCTAAAGCCGCCCCCTTGGTAGCACGCCCCGGCTCGGGAGCATCCACTCCCAAATTGGTGATCGCAACCTCATAATCATCCAACGCCTGTTGCCAAGTCTCCTCCAAACTCGCCCGCTTCAAGCTACGAGCTTCTTCCGTGGATATATCCGTCAATATAATAGGTACCCCACCATAGGTTTCCGCTAGCACGGAATAAGCCAGTCCCCGTAGAAAATGAGTCTCACCTGAATATTTGGCTTTCGCTTCTTCCGACAAATCCACTAAATCCATGCAGGCCAACAAATAGTTTGCCCGGGAGATTATCTCGTAACATCTTTTCCAACGATACGTTACGACTCCTCCGTCACTAGAGCTCAATCGCCCGGCACCCAGCTTATTAAAAACCTCATCCGTTCCCCAGTTAAATGCGTTAGGGGTAGCTCCATCCGTTATGCCAAAGCCAAACAAGCCTTGATTATAAACCTCTTTTTCCCTCAATTGAGCATAGACACCATTTAAAAGGAGTTTGATATCCGATTCATTTTCCGGGAAACTCGCCGAAGTAATCTTATCCTCAGGATACAAATCCAAATAATTCTCCATACATCCCGTGAAAGAGACACATAGTATAATTGATAAGCAATATGCTAATAACTGTTTCATACTTTTAGAAATTAAGATTTATACCAAATGTAAATATTCTCGGAGTCGGGTAATAATTGGTACCCGAATCAAACGTATTTCTTTCCGGATCATATCCTTCATACCCTTTTTTCCACATAATCGTAAACAGGTTCTGGGCATTCGCATATACGTACAACCGTTGCATTTTTAGCTTTGAGGTAATCCATTCAGGGAACGCATAACCTAATTGTAAGTTCTTCAATTTCAAGAAATCGATACGATGCACCCAAAATGAGGAGTCATACGTGTCCCATGAAGAGTCAAACCGAAGCATCGGTATATTTGAGTCCGGATTCTCTGGGCTCCACGCATCCCGCCATTTATCAGAAATAGTCAGCCATTCGTATTGCATACGGGTCATGCCGCTCTTCGTAAACGCATTCGCCTGTCCCAAACCTTGGAATAAGATATTTAAGTCAAACCCTTTATAGCGTAAGCCGGCAGTAAGTCCATACGTAATTTTAGGAATCGTATTACCAAGTACTTGTTTATCTTGATAGTCTAATTTTCCATCGTTATTAACATCCTCGTATTTCAGATTTCCCATTTCCGGCTTAAGCCCATTGCTATGCATATGTTGAGCGGCTTCTTCGTCCGATTGATAGATGCCAACCGCTTTATAGCCATACAAAGCCTTATACGGATATCCCTCACGAATCAAATAAAGCTGGTCCGGAGAGTTTCCTCCTTGAAATTTCGTTACTTTATTATCGATATACGTAAAGTTTAGTCCTACGTTAAATCCAAGGCGATCTCTGCTCGTCTCAAGATTATCATAATTCACGACTAACTCAAAACCATTATTTTTCATTTCGCCCACATTCTCAAACGGCGCGGTCTTATCCCCTAATACATTTGGTATTGGCAATTGAACGATAATATCGGTTGTCTTTTTATTGAAGTAATCAGCTTCAATATTCAACTTATTACCTAAGAAGCCCAAATCCACGCCAATATCCAAGGAAGAGGTAGTTTCCCAAGTAATATCCTCATCCACCAAAGCGGTTACGGCAGCACCCGGAGCCAATGAGCCTCCATAATTATAACTCAAGTCATAATTTTGGGAGATCACTGTTAAATAAGGCCAATATCCTTCAATGGTTTGATTACCTAATTGTCCCCACGACGCACGTAGTTTCAAATTAGAAAACAGATTCAGGTTCTTAATAAACGCCTCTTCACTCAAACGCCATCCTGCAGAGAAGCCCGGAAAAACACCCCAACGATTTCCCCGTTTAAAACGAGAGGAGGCATCGGCACGGAGATTCATCTCAAATAAATATTTATCCGCAAAGGCATAATTCAATCGACCAAAATAAGATGCCATGCGTAGACCTTCAAAATTTCCCTCTCCCTTGATACCTTCCGTTCCCGCGTCCACTTGGGTTAATCCTTCTTTGGGTGGGTTGGTTCTTCGGGCAAATACGTTCTTTATACTGTAATTCTCCAATTGGGTACCAAGGATAGCGGCAACATAATGCTTATCCGCAAATCGCTTGCTATAGTTTAATGTCGCTTGGAAATTATTACGCATGGTCGATACTTGCTCTCTACTCAACACAATACCATCACGATTGTAATTTTTCGGTATCGTCTCTATGCCAGAATCCGTATATCCATAAAGGGTCTCATTATATTTATCAACCATTTTCCAATTGCCATTAGAGGCCCATGTTACTTGTAAGTTCAAGTCTTTCGTAAAATCCACGGTAGCGAAAGCATTTACAGCCATATAATCCTTGGATGTTTTAGTCGCCCCGTTCGAAGCGTCTATAACCGGCTGATAAGTCGTATACAATAAAGTGCCATCATCCTTAATCGCCTCTACTGAACCGAAACGGCCATCCCGGGTATATGGAGCGATGAAAGGAGCCGCGCCTTGTTGCTGTTCGAATACACGGAACAAATCAAAAGGCTCTTGGGAATTCCTACGAGTATAATTCAAACGAGCGCCAACTCTCAACCATGAATTCACTTTATACTCCACATTTGCCCGGATACCGAACCGCTCCGCCTTAGAGTTCATCAAAATACCTTCCTGACTCAAATAGTTCAAAGACAAGAAGGAAGATAGTTTCTCCGATCCACCGCGAATGGATAAATTATGCCCTGTTATTAAAGCATTCCGATAAAGAGAATCATACCAATCCGTATTCGGATATTTATAAGGATCTGTTCCGTTTGCGAAATTAGAGATCAATGTTTCCGAGAAAAGAGGGTTCTCTCCCCCATTCACCAAAGCTTGATTCGCCATAGTCATATGCTCGGCGCTATTCGTCACTAAATCAAAATGACGTCCGATCTGCTGCATTCCGACGTAAGAGTTCAACTCTACTTGGGTTTTCTCATTGTTCTTTCCCATCTTCGTCGTAACCAAAACGACACCGTTAGCGGCCTTTGATCCGTAAATAGCCGCACTAGCCGCATCCTTCAAGACTGTGATACTTTCGATGTCACTCGGATTTACTTGGCTGAATACCCCTTCTACTCCGTCAATAATCACCAACGGGTCCGAATTATTCAATGTACCCCAGCCACGAATTCTCAATTGCGCTCCATCATCTCCCGGCTTACCCGAATTCTGGCTGATCCACACGCCGGAAACCTTTCCGGAAAGTGCTTGAGAAGCATCAGTGATCGGACGATTCGCCAATTCCTCATCAAATTTGACTGAAGAAACAGAACCTGTCAAATTTACTTTCTTCTGAGTTCCATAACCAACAACCACAACCTCATCCAAAGCCTGTGTATCCTCACGAACAGTGATTATTATTTCCTTATTTCCTTGAACCGGGATATCCTGCGGCATATAACCGATATAAGATACCTGCAAGACATCATTTTCCGAGGCCTCAATCAAGAAGTTTCCACCCAAATCGGTAATTGTACCATTATTCGTACCCTTCACCATCACATTTGCCCCGATTATCGGACTACCTAAGGCATCCACCACCGTACCTGTAATTTTATGAGGCGCTTTCCCTATCGGGGAACCAGCATTCTGCTTACTGAATAAGGCGATCTGCTTATTGGTGATCTCAAACGTAAGTTTCGTGGTCTTCAGCATAGAATGCAAGGCTGACTCAATCGGTTGGTCGGATACGCTCAAACTTACTTTCTGACCCAAGTCGATTTTATTACCGTCATAGAAGAACGTGTAACCACTGGCAACCTCTATTTTTAAGATCGCCTCCTTCAACGGTATATTCGAGAATGAAACGGATATTTTCTTGCCTGCAACCTCACCGGCTAACAAACGTAAAGAAAAGAATAGAAGAAAGAATATCGCACATAAACTGTTTCTTCCTTTCATAAATTGTCTTTTATTCTTCATATATTTGCATGATATTTAAAGTTAACATCTTTACGGCTTTACACAAACGGCCAAATTTGAGATAAGCTGTAAATAGATTTTAATTTGAATCAGGGATTTCTCCCGGAAGGCTTAAGTTTCTGCTTAAGCCTTTTTCTTGCATATTATCCGGTTTATCTCATAGGCATTATTTTTTAGAAGGTTCGACATGTGTTATTTTTACGTGATCATTCCCATCGAACATATAGGAAATCGGATTGATACGGGACATGATCCGCAAGATCACTTCCAGCGATTCATCCTTGATTGTAAAGGTATAGGCTTGCGAATCCGGAATGGAAGGATCTACCTCAATCTTCACGTTATACCATTTCTCCAGATAGCGGGTGATGTATCGTAATGATTTCGCCTCAAACCTCACACTCTCGCTTGCCCAGAATGAGTCATAGAACATATCGGCTGAGGTTATATCCAAAGTTCTGTATTTCTTGCTCACGGAGGCTCGCTCGCCCGGATGCAGATAAGCCTCTTGCCCTCCGGCCTCTAAGGATACAGAACCTTGGAAAAGTGTAACCAAGATATTTTCCTCCTTTGAGTAAGAGTTTACGTTAAAGCGGGTTCCATGTACCCTCACTTTCACCCCGGAAGTTGATACGACAAAAGGATGTCGACTATCTTTTGTCACATCAAATAAGGCTTCCCCGCTTAAATCCACCTCACGATTCTCAAAGAAGTTCACCGCATATCGCAAAGAGGAACCCGAGTTTAGCCAAACCACGCTACTATCCGGCAATATAATCTTGGATTTACCACTTAAAGAGGAATAAGACAATTTGCAGGAAGAGTCCGTCCAATATTCCGTCTTGTTATATAAAAAAGAAAAAGTGAGCGAAAGCACCAATAACACTGTAGCTACAGATACCGCCATCCAAAACTTCCACAATGGCACAGATTTCGGCTTTTCATCCTTCCGCAACATCCGGCTTTCCATTTGCCTCCAATAATAATCAGTATCTGGCGTATAGGTCGAAGTCTCCTCCCTAATCTCTCGCCACAATGATTCAAGTTCCCGGAACAGGAGCGTATTCCTTTCCTCTTGAAGCCATTCGCAGAACAGCTTCTCCTCCTTTTCATCCACATCGCCTTTCAAATGAGAGATAATGAATCGCCATGGTATATCTTTATTCATAAAGCATCATTTTTATAGTATGACACTTCAAAAGAGGATAACCCTACATGCTTTTTAGTATTTTTGTTGAAAAGAGAATATCACCACAAATAATGATAGGCATCTCCCAAGTAAGCCCGGATATGTTTCAAGGCTCGCGAGATATGTCCCTCAACAGCTTTTACGCCGATATTCATTTGATCGGCTATATCCTTATTGGATAAGTTCTCCATGCGGCTCTTGTTGAAAATGTCTTGGCACTTTGGGGGAAGAGATAAAATAGCCTCTTGAATCAAACGTTGTAATTCTCGTGTTTCTAAGGTATCATCGTTCTCAAAGCGTTCTAGGGATGAGAAATCATTTGTCGGGACAAAATGCTCGTTGTCTCTCAGATAGTTTAAGGCCCTATTTCGTGCGGACTGAAAAAGATAGGCTTTTATGGTTACTTGAATTTGCAATGTCTCCCGTTTTTCCCAGAAACCAGTGAATATATCCAATACGATATCTTCCGCCGCTTCCGGCTTCTTTATATATAAATGAACGAAACGGCATAAGGGAGCGAAATATAACTCAAACAAATGCTTAAAGGCCAGCCGGTCACCTGCCCTTATCAATCTCAAAATAAACAAATCGTCTATCAAGTCATCCATTACTCCATCCACCTTGTTTATCAACCTAAATGTTCGCTACAAAAGTAATGATTTGTTTGAGATTGAGAAGAAAAAACACGTACATAATACCCTATGAGTAACGTACGTGTTTCTACCAATCTTGTACAAGACAATTACAGATTAATTATCTGCAAAGTCTCCCCTTTTGTATTCAAGGCTTTCAGTGTCATAACTTTCCCTTTTTTCGACAAGATCATGACGGTCGCATTCTCCGGTCGATTCCCCCCTCCTATCACAACTGGGAAATTATTTCCTACGGAACCTTTTGGCCAATAAGCGAAACGATGTGTATGCGCATTTATACTTACATCGAACGGAGCTTTAGCCAGCAAGCCCCCCCACAAGTCCAAACAAGGAAGATAGCTTTTCTCAGACATACCATAAAGAGGGATATGATGTATCAAGACCTTCTTCGCCGCTTTTTTATAGGCTTTTCCTGATAGCTCAGCCTTTAAAAAACCAACTTGCTCCATACGTAAACCCGCAAAATCATTCAAGTCATAATATACCCAAGTTGAATCGGGTTTATCCTCACCACAGTCCAAGATAACGAAACGAGTATCCCCCCAGTTGAAAGCTCCATATGTTTTATCACCAACGTAATCAAAAAGCTCTCTTAACTGAATCGAGTAAGCATTTCGTATTTCATGATTTCCCCGCAAATAAAAAACAGGAACATTTTCCGCCTTGACCTTCTTATTCAAATAAGAAAGAAAATGAACTACTTCCGATTCGTTTCTAGGATCATCTATACAATCCCCATTAAACATTACAAAATCGTAATCAATCCCTTCTATTTGATCTGCCAACAGGTCTAACACTTCGTTTTTCTTATGCAAGTCATTAAATATCAAAGCCGTAAAATCCGTCTCCACCGAAGTAGGTATCGTAAATGAATAAATATCCGAATAAGCGGTTTCGCCAAATTCTTTCTTATAAGCCTCATATAGTGTTATTTCACGGGAACATACCCGATAATAATAAGTTTCTCCCGGTTTAAGACCTGTCAAGCGAACCTTATGATGCTTGTTGTTGCAAATAACCTGTCCGTCAACGATCGTCTCCGCACGTTCTCCCAAATTACGATCCGTACCATACTCCACCCAGCTATGTACAGGCACATTCGTAAACCAAGAGACCGTAATCCCATTCGACAGCGGATTCTGCAAATAAGGTTTTGTCCGGAAAATATCAGCCACACCCGCTTTCAATCGCACATCTACGAAAAGAGGCAAATGATCCGAGGCGATCGGTTCGTCATAAAGCACCTGACGACGTAAGACAGAATATTGATTTCCATTATCAAATCCATAAATAAAATCGATACACCGGTTCGGACTCTGGCCCGGAATCGTGTTATCCTTGTAATTGTTCAATGGCATAAACTTCTCTTGCAAGGCATTTTGAGTAGGAGAACCTTGGATAGAGTTCATATCTCCCGCCAAGAACAAAGGTTTACGTATATCTTTCAACGCATCAAGAATAATCGGAACCGATAGCACCTGATCCTCCTTCGTCAATGAAAAATGCGAACAACACATCACATACTCCTTAAACTCTGCCACCAACAACAAACGCCGCTCTTCCCTGCCGGGAAGGGGCAACATCCAATAGCTCAAAGGTTTCTCCTTCGACAAGATGCCAATACCATACTTTCCTCCTTGGTAATCGATCGAAGGCCCATAAGTATAATACATACGAGTACGATCCGCCAACTCTTTCAGTGCGAAAACACCATTACTCCGAACCGACGCACTATCCAACTCCTGCACAGCTATCACATCCGGATCTACCCGGTTCATGATATCCGCCACACGCTGATAATCCACCACTTCATCCATACCCCGGCAATTCCGCACATTATAAGACATCACACGAAGAGAATTCTCCTCCTTTGACTCAATGGTCGTTTTCTGCGCGCTTAACGTAAACAAACAACTCACCCATAAACAGGCTGCAAACACTACTGACCTTTTCATATTATATCCTTTTTTAACGGGTTGTAAAAATACAACCCGCTTTCCATTCCTCCAATCATATACCATCATTCCAACCCGGATTCTGTGTCAAATTCGTATTCAGCAAACGTTCCTGGATAGGTATCGGATATAGATAATCCTTTTTCTCATCCCAAGTCTTCTTGATATGAGGATTCACCACAATACATCCATGATTTCCATGTTCCAACGTAACATCACTATTCAGTTTCAGATACTGGATTCCTTTTCCTCCTAAATCAGGTTTCTCATTTTCATAGATACAGACATCAATATTGCCATCTCCATCCAAATCAAAAGGACCGATATTCGGGAAATACATACCCTTAAACTGCTCCGTAAAAGTAGCACCCTCTTTCCAGCGCATCATATCATCCCAACGGAAGCTCTCCATCACCAGCTCAATCCTACGCTCCCGACGGATCTCCAAGATCACCCCCTTGTTGCCACCGTTTACATGCGGATATTGTTTTTCCAAATAAGGATCCGGGTTTGCGTTAGCCTCCGCCATATTGATAGAAGGCATATCTACCCGATCTCTAAGCAGCTTAACCGACTTATCCAAATCGGCTTGTGTCAATGTACCTAGCTCAGCCTTTGCTTCCGCATAAATCAATAAAGCTTCCGCAAAACGAAACAAAGGCATATCATTTATATCCTTATTATTCGTATCCCACTTACGTTCCGTCACGAATTTAATCATCTGATATCCAGTCACGGTTGATCCAAACTCCTGCACCAAAGTTTCGTTCTCCCCAATTCGGGTATATCCCGGCGTACGTACCGTCTGGCTTAAACGAGGATCTCTACCTTTCATCTCTTCCGTAAAAAACATCGTATCATAGCCCGGTTGATCCGTAAAACGTTTTCCGTCACGCATCAAATAACTGTTTACGAGTCGTTTCTCCAAACCCGGACGACCGAAAGAGGCAGTCATTGTATAATAATTGAGATTATGATACACTTGGAACTCATCGCTATATCCACGAGCAAGGATCACCTCATCCTTAATAGCCTCGTGCGAAGCAAAAAAGTTCAGATAATCGCTTTCCGGTTTTCCCATACTATAAATCTTATACCCGCTCTTTGTCATCAACTCGTCCGCAGCACTCACCGCCTCATTCAGAAAACGCTCGTAATCTGGCAAATTAAACTCATCGTGATATTTCCGGAAAGTACCCTCATACAAACAGATACGTGCCTTCAACGCCAAAGCCGTCCAATGCGTAACCTCATTAACCTTTTTCTCCTCAGGCAAAAAGGCAATCGCATTATCAATATCGGCCAAAATATGATCCAGTACCTCCGTACGAGATGTACGCGACATCATCAAGCTCTCCTCATCTTTATCATTTAGGGCATGTTCATACCAAGGTACATCGCCAAAACGTTTCACCTTGTCAAAATAGAAGTAGGCTCTGAAAAAACGGGCCAAAGCATCATAACGAAGTCTAGCGGCCTCATCTACACATTTGGAGGAGTTATCCAAATAGAAATTTATATTCCTTAATTCCTCCCATGTCCACCCTCCATCATTAGTCGGTACGATCCGAGTCCCGCGGATTTCATCTGCCAAATCCATCTTGATAATATTATCTACTGCCTCACCATAAATATCACTAGCACTGGGCAATGCGTCATAAAAAGAATTAGAATAAAGCCGCAAATCGTTTTCCGTATCAAAAAAGGTATCTGGAGAAACAGCATCTAACGGATACTTATCCATATCACAAGCCGTCAAGCTAAGCCCTATCGTTATTATATAAAGTAATCTCTTCATTTCGAATAAGTCTTTAATTTATTAGTTAAAATGTAATATCTAAACCTACAGAGAATGTCTTTGACATCGGATAGCTTCGTCCGTTACTATCTGCCACCGGTTGCTCCGGATCAATATAATCTGTAACAAACGGAGTCCACGTAAGCAAATTCTCTCCACTTACATATAAACGGCAATGTTGCACAAAGACTTTTTTCATCCAACGATCAGGAAGCGTATAGCCAATAACCAAGTTCTTCAAACGCAAATAACCAATATTTTGAATATATTTGTCATTCGGATCTCTCAAACATCCACCACTATTCAATGCCGTATATCCTCTCAACAATGGGAAATATGCGTCCGGATTCTCCGGAGTCCAAACCAAGTCATTAAAATTCTTCGGAGTAAACGAGAAATAAGGACGCGAATAGGGTCCCCAGAACTTATCCGCATTTGCGCTTGGATACCAATCCCTACGGCCGATGCCTTGGAAGAAAGCCGAGACATCAAAACCATTCCAACTAGCATTCAAATTAAGTCCATAATTATAGCGAGGCTCTGAGTTTCCTATGATTTCCATATCACCCGGATCATCAGCGGTCTTCTTTCCCGGAGAAATCACACCATCACCATTCAAATCACGGAACTTCAAGTCACCCGCACGCAAATGTCCCCATTCACCCGGAGCCTTTTGAATCTGTGTATTTACCAACTTTTGATCAATCTTCCAGTTTGCGGCTTCTTCGTCTGTCTTAAAGAAACCATCGATCCGGTATCCCCAAATCTCACCAAAACGCTTGCCTTCATAATGATTTGCCAACAACTTGTTAGGATTGTCATAACGAGTAATTTCAGACACCGCATCACCTAGTACAAACGATACGCCATAATTGAACGGTTTTCCTTTCAAGTCGAATTGATCTTTCCAACTGACCACCAACTCATATCCCTTGGTTCGAAGATCTCCTGCATTCTGTTGTGGAGAAGCCGCTCCATATACTGCTGGCAACGTCTTTCCTGGTACTAACATATCTGTCGTATTACGTACATACGCATCACCTGATACGTTCAACCGACTATTCAAGAAACTAAGATCTACACCAACGTTTACAGTCGTCGCCTTTTCCCAAGTCAAGTTGTCGATAATCGGGTTCGGCGAACTTACGTTTTGCGTCTTCTGTCCATCTATCAACCAACTGGATAAGCTTGTATTCATTGTTTCGATATAAGGATAATAATTCGGCTTGCTTGAATTTACTGCCTGATTACCCAATGATCCAAAAGAAGCCCTGATCTTCAAGTTATTTACCACATCTTTTGCCTTTTCAAAGAAAGATTCCTCGCTTAATCTCCATCCAGCGGATACAGATGGGAAAAAGCCGTAACGCATACCCGATTTAAAACGAGACGTTCCGTCATAGCGGCCATTCACCTCTATCAAGTACCGATCATTAAAATCATAGTTGGCACGGAAAAAGGCACCAAACAAAGCATAATCGTACGCACCTCCACCAACCAACATATCTCCAGTCGCCAATTCCAAATCACTCAACGATTCTGATATTAAATTCTTTCGGGAAGCGAAAAGACGAGAATGTTTCTTATTCTCATAGTTTACACCCGCAGTCAAACCAACCGTATGTTTCCCAAACACCTGATTGTAATTAGCATAAACATTCGCCACATGCATCGGGTCAAACCACATTGTCTTCTTCAATTGATCCGTATTATAATTAGGAACTTCCTGCACAACACCAGGCTCAATAGAGTAAGTCGCTACCGTAGATCGATACCAATCGTCCGCTATATAAAACGAATAAGTATAATCCGCATTCAATTTGATATGTTTCGCAATATCAAATTCCAAACTGGTAGTTGTCGTAAACTCATGGATACCTTTCTCTCCTTTTGTTCCTCCATCCAACAACATCGCATAAAGTCCATCACCAATGGAATAATTATTTTTCAGCGTATTATAAGTAGCCGTACCATCTGGATTCACTGGTGCATAACAGGGTAAAGCATGTACCGTTACATACACAAAGTTAGGATTGCCTCCACCCTCGCGACCATAATAGGTGTAATTCTTGTCGTAATAGGAGGTATTGTTCGTTACCTTCAAGAATGGGAACAATTGCGCATTAATCTTACTACGGAAATTATAAGAGGTAAACTTATCCGTATTAATCTTCATAATACCATCTTTCGTATAGAAATTACCGGAGAGTAAGAAATTGATCTTCTCTGTACCACCGGATAAATTGATACTATGAGATTGAGAGGGCTGGTGAGAATTGAACACTGTATTCCACCAATCATAATTACCATAATAGTTATAGATATCTTTTCCGTTCACGTTCTTCACGACCGTCCAGGGTCTGGAAGGGTCTTCCGTCTTATCATATCGGCGAGCCTCTAATTCAGCCATATCCTCATCCGTATAACGAGTATAAGTATTACCCGTGGCACGACGGAAAGCCTCATCCAACAATGAAACCGCCTCATATCCAGAAGTCATAAAGTCCGTACGAACCGTTGGCTTGGATGTCGCAAAGAAAGTTCCATAGGAAACGCTCATCTTACCAGCCTTCGCACTCTTCGTTGTCACCAAAATCACACCAAACGCACCGCGAGCACCATATACTGCCGAAGCGGCTGCATCTTTCAACACAGACACAGATTCAATATCTTTCGGGTTCACACGGTTGATATCGCCTGGAACACCATCGATCAAGACCAATGGTTCGCCTCCATTAATTGATGCCTGTCCACGAACATTAATAGAACCTCCCGCACCCGGTTCTCCCGTAGAAAAGGTAATATTTACATTTGGCATGGTTCCTTGCAATATCTGAGTCGCATTCGACACTGGCCTATTTTCTAATTCTTTAGCTGTAACTTGAGCTACAGCCCCTGTCAAATTGACTTTCTTTTGTACACCATATCCAACCACAACAACTTCATCTAAGTTCTGGGTATCCTCCACAAGCTTTATATCAACTGTTGATTGATTTTTCACCGCAATCTCCTTGGTATTATAACCTATATAAGAGATTAAAAGTATATCTGAAGAAGAGGCTTCTATACTATAGTTTCCATCTAAATCTGTAATGGTGCCAGTGGTAGAACCTTTTACTATAACATTAGCTCCAATAATAGGTTCTCCATTCTGATCTGTTACTTGACCTGTTATTTTTTTTGACTGCTGATTAATCGGCTTATTCTCTATACGGTTAAACAAATAAATTTTTCCGCCATTCACCTCATAACCCAACAGCGTTCCTTCCGTCAATTTATCCAAGACCTGGGTAAGTTCCGCATTAGTAAAATTCAGACTTACCCTTCGATCTACATCCACAACTTGTTTACTATAAGCGACATTAAAACCCGTTTGATCTGTAATAGCCGCCAAAACTTTCTCCACTTTCGCATTCTCTAATGTTATAGAAACCCGCTGAGCCGAGGCGGTAGCCGTGAAACTCAGCAAGGATATGACTAAAAATAGAAAGGTTAACTTCATGGCATTCGGTATTTTCTCAATTAATATTAAAAGGCACCTACGCCGAGGGCTTTCTTGCTTTTCTTTCATATATTTGTATTGATTTTAATAGTTGGTATTAGAAATTTATTTTTAATACGACCGGCAGCCGAAAAGGGTAGGAGCTTTTCGGCTGTTCTTATGTTATCTATTTATGAGGAATCCATACGCATATCTATTTTAAGGTTAACACTCTGTTTCCTGCTCTCCTATCAAATAGACACACGACAAATCTAAAAGGATGAGTCGTTATAGCTAATTTTTTTATTTTTTCATCCGGACTTCTATCTTGCCCCCTTTTTCCTCGAATAGTACAGGCGTGATTTT
>ENA-UEYL01001401-UEYL01001401.1-human-gut-metagenome-genome-assembly--contig:-NODE-1401-length-20825-cov-4.454598_pt1 | contig 20825 bp, 18 predicted proteins | sample MGYA00242941_ERZ507946 | MGnify/ENA primary metagenome ERZ507946 (study PRJEB26167, sample SAMN06115482) | human gut metagenome | host: Homo sapiens | place: China:Guizhou | collected 2015-03-11...
GGTTAGACTGGTGCTCCTTAAAGCTGGTATTCGAGCTGGGAGAGTCTGGCTGGCTGCTGGTAGGTGTAGTACACGGTGAGTGGACCATCTAAAGTCCGCTTCTCTGTCTCTATATGTTCTGAAAAACATTCCCTCCTGCTCTGGTGAAAGCAGAGTATGATATCATACGCGAAAGGATATTTTACATGAAAATCATCATTGTAGGCAGCGGAAAAGTCGGCTTCACGCTGGCAGAACAGCTGGTCCGGGAGCAGCACGACGTCACCATCGTGGATCTGCGGGAGGAGTCTCTGCGCCGGGCCTCCGATATGCTGGACGTCATGGTTATCCACGGGAACGGTGTCTCCACCTCCACTCTGCGGGAGGCCGGGGCGGATACCGCCGACCTGCTGGTCGCGGCCACCAATTCAGATGAGGTCAATATGGTCTGCTGCCTGACCGCAAAAAACATGGGCACCGGCTACACCATCGCCCGTATCCGTGACCTGGAGTATTCTAATAGCCTGGTAGAGTTGCGCCGGAATCTGAAGATCGACATGGTCATCAATCCAGAGAACGCCACCGCCATTGAGATTTCCCGCCTGCTCCGTTTCCCTCCCGCCGCCAACATTGAAACGTTCTTTCGGGGCCGTGTGGAGCTGATGGGCTTTCGCCTGCAGGAGGGGGACTTCCTGGTCAACCAGCCCCTCCACGCCCTGTCTGCCCAGGTCAAGCAGCTCTCCCTGCTGGTGTGTGCCGTAGACCGGGACGGCGAGGTCACCATCCCCAACGGCTCCTTTGTGCCCCAAGTGGGGGACAAGCTTTATCTCATCGGTCGCCCCACCAGCCTGGACCAGTTCTTCCGCCTGCTGGGCCGGTACAGCCCCAAGGTAAAGACGGTATTCATTGTGGGCGGCGGCAAGATCTCGGTGTACCTCACCGCCATTCTGGAAAAGATGAAGATGCGGGTCAAGATCGTGGAGCTGAGCGAAAAGCGCTGCCGTCTGGTCAGCGAGATGATGCCCCGCACCACCGTTATCTGCGGCGACGGCACCGACCAGGAGCTGCTGGAGTCTGAGCGCATGTCCGCCGCCGACGCCTTTGTCGCCCTCACCGACCGGGATGAGGACAACCTGATCATCTCCCTGTACGCCATGCAGCAGGGCATGCACAAGGTGGTCACCAAGTGTAACCGCCAAAACTATACCGGCATTGCCCGGGCCGTGGGTCTGGACAGCGTCATCTCCCCCAAGCTTATCACCGCCGCCCAGATCCTTCAGCTGGTACGCGGCATGCAGAACTCCCAGGGCAGCGTGATGAACACCCTCTACCGCATTGCCGACGGTAAGACTGAGGCCATGGAGTTTACCGTTGGCCCCTCCACCCGTCATCTCAATGTGCCCCTGCGGGATCTGCACCTGCACAAGGGCATCCTCATCGCCGTCATCATGCGGGACGGCGAGATCATCATCCCCGAAGGTTCCTCCTGCATCCAGGAGGGTGATTCGGTCATCATCATCTCCCGTGACCGGCCCATCCAGGATCTCAATGACATCTATGCCGAGGAGGAAGGAAGTTTTCTCCTGACTGGAGGCAAGGATGAACATTAAGCTGGTTTTTAAGCTGCTGGGCCGGATTTTGTCCATGGAGGCCGCCGTGCTGGTGCTGCCCATGGCAGTAGCTCTGCTCTACCACGAAAGCCCCATGCCCTTTGTCTGGAGCATTCTGGTCATTTTGTGCATCAGCCTTCCCCTGTCCTTTCTGCCCGCAGAGCGGCACTTCCACGTGCGGGAGGGCTTTGTGTCGGTGGGACTGCTGTGGCTGCTCACCGGCGTGGTTGGCGGACTTCCCTTCTATTTTTCCGGCTATTTCAACTCCTTTATCGACTGCGTGTTTGAGGCCTCTTCCGGCTTCACCACCACCGGAGCTACCATTCTCACCAACATTGAGGCCCTGCCCTACGGCATCCTCTTCTGGCGCGCCTTCACCCACTGGCTGGGCGGCATGGGCGTGCTGGTGCTGGTCACCGCCATCGTCCCCTCCCTGGGGGTGCGTCCCCACTACCTCACCCAGGCGGAGACCCCCGGTCCGGTCTTTTCCAAGCTGGTGCCCAAGCAGTCTCAGACCTCCAAGATCCTCTATCAGATGTACTTCGCCCTCACGCTGGCAGAGGTCATTTTGCTGAAGATCTGCGGTCTGCCTCTGTATGACGCCCTCATTCACTCCTTTTCCACCGCCGGCACCGGCGGCTTCTCCAACCGCAATCTCAGTGTGGGCGCCTACGGCAATCCCACTGCCGAAATCATCATCGCCATCTTCGCCCTGCTCTTCTCACTGAACTTTGGCCTGTATTTCCTTCTGCTTCAGCGCCGGTTCAAGGAGGCGCTCAAGAGCGATGAGGCCCGGTTCTTCCTGCTGCTGGTGGCGGGCTCTACCGCGCTGATCACCATCAATATCATGCCCATCTATGAGAACGTGTGGGACAGCCTGCGCTACGCCTTCTTCCAGGTGGCGTCCATCATTTCTACCACCGGCTTTGCCACGGCGGACTTTGTGCTCTGGCCCCACTTCTCCCAGATGATTCTGGTAATCCTCATGTTCTGCGGTGCCTGTGCCGGCTCCACCGGCGGCGGCATCAAGTGCTCCCGGGTGGTCATGCTGCTGCGCTCCATCCGCCGGGAGCTGCACCGCATCGCCCATCCCCGCTCGGTGGAAGTGGTGCGTCTGGACGGAAAGCCGGTGGATGAGAGCACTCTGCACTCCGTGCTGGTGTTTATCGGCTTTTATATCCTGATCATCCTCACTGCCGCTTTGGTGGTCTCTCTGGATAACGTCCCCTTTGACGTCTCCTTCTCTGCCGCCCTCACCTGCGTGAGCAACGTAGGTCCCGGTTTGGCAACCATCGGCCCCTCCGGCAATTTTGCCGCCTTCTCCCCGCTGAGCAAGGTGGTCCTCTCCCTGTGCATGATCATCGGCCGGTTGGAGATCTTCCCCATCCTGGTTCTGTTCAGCCGCCACACCTGGCGCCGCAATTAGCATTTCGCCTGTTTCTGCCCGCAGTGTTCTGCTGCGGGCATTTTTTATACCTCGAGACTGTGTTTTGCAGAATCCGCCCTTGCATTCTATCCCTGGTATGGTAAAATGATGATAAGAAGCCTGTAATTTTCTATATTTTTTGGTTGTTTCAAACAAGCGCAGGCTTCTATATCCAAAGAAAGGGCGTGTTTTCATGGAGAACCTGTACTGGCTGGGCTTTGCGGGCGCACTGGCTGCCCTCCTTTTTGCTCTGCAGCAAAAGGGGCGGGTCATGTCCTATTCGGAAGGGACCCCCACTATGCAAAAAATTGCCGGGGCTATCCGCTCCGGCGCCAATGCCTACCTCAAGCACCAGTACGCCACGGTGGCCAAGGTCTTTGCTGTGGTCTTTGTTCTGCTTCTGGTCATGGCCTTCGGCACGGGCGGACAGATGCTCTCCCGATTCACTCCCTTTGCCTTTCTGACCGGCGGCATCTGGTCCATGCTGGCCGGTCTGGTGGGCATGAAAATTGCCACCAATGCCAACGCACGCACCGCCCAGGCCGCCAGCGAGAGCCTGAACCGGGGACTGCGGGTGGCCTTCTCCTCGGGCTGTGTCATGGGCTTTACTGTGGTGGGCCTGGGACTGCTGGACATCTCCCTGTGGTTTGTCATCCTGCGCCTGGGGGCCGGGATCGACAACCCGGTGACTCTGGGCAATATCATGGTGATGAACGGCATGGGCGCCTCCTTTATGGCTCTGTTCGCCCGGGTGGGCGGAGGCATCTACACCAAAGCTGCCGACGTAGGCGCTGACCTGGTGGGCAAGGTGGAGGCGGGCATCCCGGAGGACGACCCCCGCAACCCCGCCACCATTGCGGACAACGTGGGCGACAACGTGGGCGACGTGGCCGGCATGGGCGCTGACCTGTACGAGTCCTATGTGGGCTCCATCCTGGCCACTTTCGCTCTGGGCGCCAGCGCCGGCTACGGCTGGAATGGGCTGATTTTGCCCATCCTGCTGGCGGTGTGCGGCATTTTGTGCTCCATCGTGGGCAGCTTCTTCGTAAAAACCGAAGAGAACGCCTCCCAGAAATCCCTGCTGCGCTCCCTGCGCACCGGCACCTATCTGGCGGCTACTCTCTCTGCCATCGCCGCCGCTCCCCTCACCTATTTCCTGCTGGGCCACTGGGGCGTCTATGTGGCCATTCTGGCCGGACTGGCCGGGGGCTGCGCCATCGGCTACTTCACCGAATATTACACCTCCGACACCTATAAGCCCACCCAGCGGCTGGCTGCCGCCTCCGAGACCGGCGCGGCCACCGTGATTATCGGCGGCATCTCTCTGGGAATGCTGTCCACCATTGCCTCCATCTTGGTGGTGGCTATCGCCATCCTGGTCAGCTTCTACGCCGCCGGGGGAGCCTCCTCCTTTAACCAGGGGCTCTACGGCATCGGAATCGCCGCCGTGGGCATGCTGTCCACCCTGGGTATCACCCTGGCCACTGACGCCTACGGCCCCGTGGCCGACAACGCGGGCGGCATTGCCGAGATGTCCGGCCTGCCCGAGTCCGTCCGGGAGCGTACCGACGCTCTGGACTCTCTGGGCAACACCACCGCCGCCACCGGCAAGGGCTTTGCCATCGGCTCGGCCTCTCTCACCGCCCTAGCCCTGCTGGTGTCCTATGTGAATATCGTACAGACCAAGACTCCCGAGGTGCTGGACCTCACCCTCACCAATCCGCTGATGCTGGTGGGGCTCTTCATCGGAGCCATGCTTACCTTTGTCTTCTCCGCCCTCACCATGAACGCGGTGCAGACTGCCGCCCAGTCCATTGTGGTGGAGGTACGCCGCCAGTTTAAGGAGATCGCGGGCATCATGGAACACGAGACCGACCCGGACTACGCCTCCTGCGTGGCCCTGTGCACCAAGGGCGCGCTGCGGGAGATGGTGGTCCCCGCCCTGCTGGCCATTGTAGTGCCCATCCTCACCGGCCTTATCCTAGGCCCCATCGGCGTGGTGGGTCTGCTGGGCGGCGTGTCGGTGACCGGCTTTGCCATGGCGGTATTCATGTCCAACGCGGGCGGTGCCTGGGACAACGCCAAGAAGTACATCGAGGCGGGCCACCACGGGGGCAAGGGCTCCGACTGCCACAAGGCCGCCGTGGTGGGCGACACGGTGGGCGACCCCTTTAAGGACACCTCCGGTCCCTCCCTGAACATCCTCATCAAGCTGGTGTCCACGGTGTCCATCGTGTTCTCCGGATTGGTGGTGGCCTTTCACATTTTGTAATGTTTCTCCCTGATATCACAAAGAGGACCCGGCTCAGGCCGGGTCCTCTTCTGTTTCCTCACTGATCCAGTTAATGGAGGCCTGGGCTGTCTGGAAACTTCCTGATCTCCAAATTCCAAGCTTTTCATACTCTTCCGCCGTCATCAGGGGGTAGTTCCAAAATCCCACCTGGTGCGTATAATTCATCCAGGACTGCAAAATCTTGCTGTCCTCCCCGGTACTCATGGGATAGGTGAGATAGCCCCGGCAGTTCTCCCCACCCAGCGGGATAGAAAACAGCGCCATGAACAAGTGCTTTTCTGTCGGGCTCCAGAAGATAGAATTTGTAGTGAACACTTCCTCCTCCAGGCGGTAGTAGTCCCCCAGATAGGTCGTTCCATCCTTGTCATAGAGCAGCCGCCCGGTGACGGTTCCCTCCATGTGAACACCCTCTACGCCTGTGTGTGCCGCAGACTTGAGAGCAATGCACTCGGTGGTGCGGTACTTGGGCTGGACCTGCCACTGGAAGTGGTGGATGATCTTCCACTGCCTGCCCGGAAGCTCCACCGCCAGGTTGGTCACCTTCAGCTCTTTTACTACATATTCGCTGTAATAGACCCCCGTGGAGGTGTACATCATCTTCCCATTGTTAAAGGGCGCTTCAGTTACCTCCGCCTCCACTCTCAGGGCCCCCTCCAAGCTGGACAAGTCCTCCGCTGACAGGTCGTCCGCCACCTGCTCCGGCACCCCCAGCTCCACCAGGTGGGAGCGGATCTCCTCCAGGCCCGCCTGCTCCCCCTCCGGCCTTGGCGACCACTCCATGGGATAGCGGCTAAAAAGGAGGGTGGCCGCCGAAATGCACACCAGCAGAGCAGCGAACCAAGTGATCCAGATACTTCGGTCAGACACCCGCACCGGGGCAGGCTGCACCTGATAACCTGCCTCGTCCAGCAGATGGGCAAACTTACTCAGGCTGCGCATGATCAGGATATAGACCACCAGGAGAGCTCCTACAACAATCAGCCCCTGGACATTCAGCAGAGCAAATGCAGCCAGCACCAGATAGAACCAGATGAGCGCGCCGGCGGCTCTCGCCTCGGCCGGCTGTCCCGCCCGGCAGCGTACTTCTATGATGCCCTGCCACAGGCAGATATACTGGATCAGCGGAAGCATCAGTCCAGAATAGGACAGCCAACGAAGGTCAAGTTCTGAGCCCCAGATGGTGGCATTGAGTATCAAACCAGCAAACTGAAATGCCGCCTGGATCAAACTGATGACCCAGCAGGCAGTAAAGCACCGATTCTCCCGCCGCAATGCCCGAAGCCCCAGCCACAGCAGCACCGTACCCACAGCCAGCATCAGATACTTTACGATCCAAACATTCAAGGTACACGTGGTCAGTCCGATGCCCCAGACAATGCGGTATATTGCCCGCTTCCAGGGCGTGATCGCCTCATCCACCACCGGGGGAGGGGGCAGCTCCCCCGCCTCCTGAGTCAGCAAAACGTCCAGCTTGTCCTCCTCACGCATCAAACTCACCTCCCAGCGCCTTCTGCAGCTTTTTGCGCAGGCGGTACAGCTTGCCCTCCACCGCCCGCTCGCTGGTACCCAGCTCCGCGGCGATCTGCCGGGTGGACTGCAAGTAGTAATATTTCCGGTAAAACAATATCTGCTCCTGGTGGGACAAATTGCGGATCGCCTGCTGAAGCCGCTCCCGCTCCTCGGCTTTCAAAAGCTGCTCCTCCGGGCCGTCCCCGGGGTGGGGCAGCTTCTCATCCCACTCCGCTCGCCCTGCCTCCCGGCGGCGCTGTGCTCTTTTTCGGTTGAGGGCCGCGTTCCGTGCCAGGGTGGTAAGCCAGGTGGTGAAGCTGCCCCGTTTCGCGTCAAACTGTTCCCGTGCCTGCCACACCTGGTGGAGCACGTCGGCCAGGCACTCCTCCCGCTCCTGCTTATCTTCCAGAATGGCAAAAATCACATAGTTCAAAAGCGGTGTATAGGCCGCCGACACCGCATCCAGGGCATCCGGCTCCCCGGCTGCCAGACGGCGTACCGCCTCCTCTCCCTTCATGGCCCTCACCTCCTCCTGTGCGCCTTTATTTTATTATACACGGCCCGCCCGGTTACCCCACGGCGTTTTTCCAAAATATTCGTTTCTCGCCTCCATTTTCTTGGTTCTTTTTCCTCTTGTTATTTTCCTACTAATTTTGTAGGATAATAGTACCGAATGGCACTCCGAAAAACGGGCAACACTACTGCCAACTGGAAAGGAGCGTTTATACTATGATCAACGTACGAAAGGCCGCGGTGATCGGCTGCGGTTTTGTGGGAGCCTCTATCGCTTTCAGTCTGATGCAGAAGGGCATTTTCTCCGAGCTGGTGCTCATCGACGCCAACCGGGAGAAGGCGGAAGGCGAGGCCATGGACCTGAGCCACGGTCTGCCCTACACTGCCTCCATGCGCATCTACGCCGGAGACTACGACGACGTGGCCGACTGCGCCATGGTCATCGTCACCGCCGGAGCCAACCAGAAGCCCGGCGAGACCCGCCTGGACCTGATTGGCAAGAACGTAGCGATTTTGAAAAGCATTATTCCCCAGCTCACCAGCCGGAATTTCAAGGGCATCCTGATGATCGTGTCCAATCCGGTGGATGTGCTCACCTACGCCGCCTGGCGGCTGTCCGGACTGCCTGCCCACCGGGTGATCGGCTCGGGCACTGTGCTGGACACTGCCCGCCTCAAGTATCTGCTCAGCCAGGAGTTGGGGGTAGACAGCCGCAATGTCCACGCCGCCATCATCGGCGAGCACGGGGACAGCGAGCTGGCCGTGTGGAGCAGCGCCAACATTTCCAGCGTGGATCTGGCCCAGTTCTGCACCCTGCGTGGTATCCAGGACCAAGCCGCCCTGCGGGACAAGATCTACCACGAGGTGCGGGACAGCGCCTATGAGATCATCCAGCGCAAGGGTGCCACCTACTACGGCATCGCCATGGCGGTCTCCCGCATCGCCGAGTGCGTGATGAAGGACGAGCACGCCATGCTCCCTGTGTCGGTGCTGCTGGAGGGCCAGTACGGCCTGGACGGCCTGTGCCTGAGCGTCCCCTCCATCGTGGGAGAGAACGGCGTGGAAACCGTGCTGGAGATTCCTCTGGACGAGAAGGAGCACCAGGCCCTTCTGTCCTCCGCCCAGCAGCTCAAAGAGGTCATTGCCACCCTGGATCTGCCCTGATTTTCATGAAAAAGCCGGAGAGCGACGTGCTCTCCGGCTTTTTTGATTATAGATTCTGGATGTCCGCCACCAGGGCGTCCACATCCTCCTCCCGGGTGGCCCAGCTGGTGCAGAAGCGCACCGCCGCCCGGTCCTCATCCATCGTCTGCCAGAAGGAGAAGGCGTACTTCTCGCCCAGCTTGTCCCGCTGGGCCTGGGTCAGGATGGGGAACTGCTGGTTGGTTGGAGATTTATGGAGCATGGAGATGCCCTTTGCCTCAAACGCTGCCGCCAGCTTCTGGGCCAGAGCCACGGTGCGGCGGCCCAGCTGTTCATAGAGTCCGTCCTGGAACAGGACCTCAAACTGGATTCCCAGCAGCCGGCCCTTGGCCAGCATACCGCCCATGCGCTTGATCATATAGCGGAAATCTTTCTGAATGGCCGGGTCGGGGATGACCACCGCCTCCCCGAACAAGGCGCCCACCTTGGTGCCGCCGATGTAGAAGACATTGGCCAGACGGGCCAAATCGGCCAGGGTCACGTCGTTCTCTGCTGCACCCAGGCCATAGCCGCACCGGGCTCCGTCGATGTACAGGGGAAGGTGGTACTCATCGCAAGCCGCACGGATGTCCTCCAATTCGGAGAGGGTGTAGAGGGTACCCTCCTCGGTAGGCTGGGAGAGATAGACCAGACCGGGCTGGACGATATGTTCATGGGTGGCGTCCTCCCAGTGGTCCCGACAGGCGCGGCGGATTTCCTGAGCGGTGATTTTCCCCTCCTTGGCAGGCAGAGGCAGCACCTTGTGTCCGCTGGCCTCAATGGCTCCTGTCTCGTGGACATTGATATGTCCCGTCTGGGCGCACAGGGCGCCCTGGTAGGGCCGCAGGATGGCGGCAATCACGGTGGCGTTGGCCTGGGTACCGCCCACCAAAAATTCCACCGCCGCATCCGGGGCCTGGCAGGCCTGGCGGATAAGTTCCCGGGCGTGATCGCAGTGGGGGTCCAGGCCGTAGCCCGCCGTCTGCTCCAGATTGGTCTGGGTCAGGGCCTCCAGAATTTTGGGGTGAGCCCCCTCCCCGTAGTCACATTCAAAGCGTATCATGTTCTTGCTCCCTTCCCGCCCTTTGGAAAGGGCGCTTGTTTTTTCTTATCATACCGCGCCCGCCACAACGGCGCAAGAATCCGCCCCTCATTTTTTGTAATTTTGCATATTTTCTTTGTTCCCTCTTCCTTTTTTGTGGACAATCTGCTACAATAAGGTCAGCAAATTGTATGACAAAAGACACGGGTCCGGACTCTCTGCCCTTCTGTGCGGAGGCCCGGCCTTTCTGCGCCTGAGGCAGAGATACCATCAGAGGAGGAATTACCATGGACGAACTTCTGGAGCAGCTGATCGAGGAGAATCGCCATTATACCAAGGAAGGGCGCTTGGCCAATTACATCCCTGAGCTTGCCAAGGCCAACCAGGATGACCTGGGCATCTACGTAGTCTCCAGCGACGGCAAGACCAGCTTCGCCGGGGACTTTCAGAAGCGGTTTACCATCCAGAGCATTGTAAAGCCGCTCTTTTTACTCCTGGCCCTGATGGACAACGGGGAGGAGATGGTCCACGCCCACGTGGGTGTGGAGGCCACGGGAAAGCCTTTTGACGCCATCAACTACACCGACCAGGCCCTGCTCAGCGAGCATCTTAACCCCATGGTCAATATGGGCGCCATTCTGCTGTGCACCCTTATCAAGGGTGAGACCTATGAAACGCGCTTTCAGCGTCTGCTGGAACTGACCCGGAAGGTAGCGGGCAACCCGGACATCGACATCAGCCAGGCCGTCTATGAGTCGGAGAAGCGTACCGGCAGCCGCAACCGTGCCCTGGCCTTCCTGCTCAAGAGCCATGGCCTTATCCAGGATGACGTGGAGGAGGTGCTGGACTGCTACTTCAAGGCCTGCTCCATCCTGGTAAACTGCAAGGACCTGGCCAACATCGCCTTCGTCTTTGCCAACCGGGGCCGCCGCCCGGTGTCGGAGGAGCGTGTGTTCTCCAGCCGCTACGCCCACTATGTCAATGCCATTCTCATGACCTGCGGCATGTACAACGGCGCGGGCGACTTTGCCATCAAGGTGGGACTGCCCGCCAAGAGCGGCGTAGGCGGTGGCATTATGGCTGTCTCCCCCACCCGTATGGGCATCGGCATCTACTCCCCCGGTCTGGATGACAAGGGCAACAGCCTGGCTGGAATCCACGTACTGGAGGACCTGAGCCGCAAGCTCTACCTCAGTGTATTTTAACAGCAAAAAATTGCCGCCTGCATAGGCGGCAATTTTTTATGCTTCTTTAGTCCAGGGCCTGCTCCAGGGCGTGGATGACGATTTTCATCGCTTTGATGCGGGCGTAGCGCTTGTCCACCGACTCCAGGATATGCCAGGGGGCATTCTCCGTGTTGGTGCGGGCAAGCATCTCGTTGACCGCCACCTGATAGGCATCCCACTTCTCCCGGTTGCGCCAGTCCTCGTCGGTGATCTTCCAGCGCTTCTCCGGGGTGTTCTCCCGGGCCTGGAAGCGCTGGAGCTGGGTATCCTTGTCGATCTGCACCCAGAACTTCAGCACCACCGCGCCTGCGTCGGTGAGCTCCCGCTCAAACTCATTGATCTCATCATAGGCCCGCTGCCAGTCCTCAATCGTACAAAAACCCTCCAGACGCTCCACCATCACTCGGCCGTACCAGCTGCGGTCAAAGATGGCGATGTGGCCCGTCTTGGGCAGCTTGCGCCAGAAGCGCCAGAGATAATGGCGGTGCTTTTCATCCGGGGTTGGGCTGGCGATGGGCACCACTTCATAGCCCCGGGGGTCCAGGGCGGAGGCCAAGCGCTTGATGTTGCCCCCCTTTCCGGCGGCGTCCCATCCCTCGTAGGCGATGACCACGGGAATCTTCTTGCTGTAGAGCTGGTTGTGCAGGTCCTCCAGCTTCTCCCGGCATGCCTCCAGCTCCCGCTGGTACTTCTCCTTATCCAGCGACTTGTCCAGCTTCACCTTCTCCAGGGACTGGATGTCCACCAGAGGCCAGCGGTGCACCGGCGGCTCCGCTGTGGGCGGACAGCGCAGGGCGGCGGTAATCTGCTGGTACAGCCAGTCGGCCGCCGCCAGCTGGGCACAGGGACCGGAGGTGGCGTCGATCACCTTCCAGGGAGCCCAGTCGGTGTGGGTGGCCTGCATGAAGTCGTCAAAGGCCTCCTGGGTGCGGCGGTAGTTCTTGTTCTGCCGCCAGTCGTTCTCCCCCGCCCGCCAGGCGGTGTCCTTATGCTTTTCCAGCTTCTCCAGGCGCTTGCGCTGGGTGTCCTGCTCAATGTGCAGAAACAGCTTTACCAGCAGGTAGCCTCCTGCCGCCAGCTGCCGTTCAAAGAGGTTCACACTCTCCAGCCGCCGCTGGTACTCCCCGTCGGACAGGTCGCCCCGCAGCCGCTCCCGCACCGTCTCGTCCATCCACCCGGAGTCCAGGAATAAAATTTTCCCCTGCTCCGGGATGGCCTCAAAGTGGCGCTTGAGGAAGGGCCAGCGCCGCTCCTCCTGGGTGGGCATGGTCACGCTGCGCACCAGAAACCCCCGGGGATCCAGCTCCCGGATGAGGGAGCGGATCATGCTGCCCTTGCCGGAGGCTCCCCAGCCCTCGATGAGCACGATCACCGGCAGTCCTGCCCCCTTGATGGGCTGCTGCAAACCGGCCAGATCCAGCCGCCGGGCCTTCAGGCGGACTTTGCACTCCGCCTCGTCCAACTTTTTCCGGTCAAATTTCCACTCCTGCAGCATAAAAAGCGCCCCCTTTGTTTTTTCTTTAGTGTATACGCACAGGCTGAAAATTACAATGAAAAAACGCGCCAAAAAGAGGTGATTTTCCTCTTTTTGACGCGCAGCTGGGCTTAGCCGCCCAGATAGGCTTTTTTGATCTCGGGGCTGCGGATGAGCTCCTCGCCGGTACCGGTGGTGACGATCTTTCCCGTCTCCAGTACATAGCCGCGGTGAGCCACGGACAGAGCCATCTGGGCGTTCTGCTCCACCAGCAGAATGGTGGAGCCCTGCTTATTCAGGTTCTTGATGATCTCAAAGATCTGCTCCACCAGCAGGGGGGCAAGGCCCATGGAGGGCTCGTCCAGCATCAGCAGCTTGGGGTGGGACATCATAGCCCGGCCCATGGCCAGCATCTGCTGCTCGCCGCCGGACAGGGTGCCCGCCACCTGGTTGCGCCGCTCCTTCAGCCGGGGGAACAGCTCAAAGACCATCTCCAGATCCTTGGGCACTCCGGCCTGAGGCTGGGTGTAGGCTCCCATCTCCAGGTTCTCCTGCACCGACATCTGCAAAAAGACCCGCCGTCCCTCGGGAACCTGAGCCAGGCCCCGGGAGACCAGCTTGTCCGCCCGGATGTTGGTGATGTTCTGGCCCTGGAAGGTAATGCTTCCGGTGCGGGTATGCAGCAGGCCGGAAATGGTCTGCAAGGTGGTGGTCTTGCCCGCGCCGTTGGCGCCGATCAGGGTGACGATCTCCCCCTGATTTACCTCAAAGGAGATGTCCTTGATGGCGTGGATGGCGCCGTAGTAGACGTTGATCCCCTCAACTTTCAAAATGGTCTCCATGGATCACGCCTCCTTCTGCTTGCCCAGGTAGGCCTCAATGACCACCGGGTCGTTCTTGATCTCATCGGGGGTACCCTTGGCAATGATCTGACCGAAGTTGAGTACCGCGATGCCCTCGCAGATACCCATGACCAGGTTCATATCGTGCTCGATGAGCAGGATGGCAATGCCAAAGGTGTCCCGGATCTTGACTATGTTCTCCATCAGCTCCGCCGTCTCAGAGGGGTTCATGCCGGCCGCCGGCTCGTCCAGCAGCAGCAGGCTGGGGTTGGTGGCCAGGGCGCGGACGATCTCCAGGCGGCGCTGGGCGCCGTAGGGCAGGGAGCCCGCCTTGTACTTGGCCAGATAGCCCATATCAAAGATGGACAGCAGCTCCATGGCCCGGTCGTGGGCCACCTTCTCCTCTTTCCAGTAGTTGGGCAGACGGAAAATGCCGCTCCACATCCCGTAGTTGATGTGGTTATGAAGGCCCAGCTTTACGTTGTCCTCCACGGTGAGGTTATCAAACAGGCGGATATTCTGGAAGGTACGGGCGATGCCCGCCTTGTTCACCTGGACGGTATTCATGTTGTGGGTGTCCACACCGTCCACCAGGATGGTGCCACGGGTGGGCTGGTACACCTTGGTAAGCAGGTTGAAGACGGTGGTCTTGCCCGCGCCGTTGGGGCCGATGAGGCCGGCGATCTCGGTGCGGCCGATGGCCATGTTGAAGTCCTTTACCGCGGCCAGACCGCCAAAGTCGATGCCCAGGTGGCGGCACTCCAGAATGGGGCTTTTATCAATATCACGCTCGGGAATCTTGTTGGTGCTGGGCACCTCTACAAGCTTCACCGGCTCTTTGGGAATTCGGCTCATTGTGCCCCTCCTTTCTTCTCCGCCGCGCGGCTGCGCAGCCGGGCAAAGAAGCCCTGAATACTGGGGTTATTGGTGGCCAGCATGACCAGAATGAGGACGATGGCGTACACCAGCATACGGTAGTCGGCAAACTGGCGCAGGGCCTCGGGCAGGATGGTCAGCGCGGCGGCAGCGATCACCGAGCCCCACATGTTGCCCAGACCGCCCAGAACCACGAACACCAGGATCAGGATGGAGGTGTTGAAGTCAAACTTGGTGGCGGTGAAGGTAACCTGGCTGCATCCATACAGGGTACCGGCGGCACCGGCCAGAGCAGCAGAGGTAACAAAGGCGATCATCTTGTACTTGGTCACGCTGATGCCCACGCTCTCGGCAGCGATGCGGTTGTCCCGGGCGGCCATGATGGCCCGGCCGGTGCGGCTGTTGACCAGATTGAAAATAATGATCAGGGTGATCATCACCAGGATAAAACCAGCAATAAAGGAGGAAATCCGGGCGGTGTTCATCACGCCCATGGGACCCTTAATGAGCTGGATGCCGCCCTCGCCCAGGGTGTTCTTATCGCTGAGGAAGCTGAACTGGAAGCCGTCCTTATCCACACCCAGATAGACGTTGGTCAGCAGGCTCTTGATGATCTCGCCGAAGGCCAGGGTAACAATAGCCAGATAGTCGCCGTTGAGGCGCAGCACGGGGATACCGATGAGGAAGCCGAAGAAACCGGCCAGGGCGGCGCCCACCAGCATGGCCACGGCCAGGCGCAGGGGAGCAAAGGGGATCACGCCGGCCAGAGCACTGGCGGCGGAGCAGCCCATAAAGGCGCCGATGCTCATAAATCCGGCGTGGCCCAGGCTCAGCTCGCCGGACACGCCAACCACCAGGTTCAGGGCCAGAGCCATGGTGACGTAGGCACAGATGGGGATCAGCTGTCCCTCCAGCACAGAGCCGATGCCAACGGTACCCCGCAGCACCTGGATGATCAGGAAGGCCACAATGACCAGAGCATAGGTAAATAGGCTGGACCGGGTGGTCTTGTTCATATTTGCAAGTCGAATCATTCCTACCACCTCACACTTTCTCGCGCACGGTCTTGCCCAGCAGACCAGCGGGCTTGACCAGCAGCACCACGATCAGCACGCCGAACACCACGGCGGTGGACAGCTGGGTGGAGATATAGGCGCTGGCAAAGATCTCGATAATGCCCAGCAGCAGACCGCCCAGCAAAGCGCCGGGGATGGAGCCGATGCCGCCGAAGACGGCGGCGGTGAAGGCCTTGATACCAGGCATGGAACCGGTGGTGGGGGTCAGGGTGGGATAGGCGGAGCACAGCAGCACGCCGGCGATGGCCGCCAGGGCGGAACCGATGGCAAAGGTCATGGAGATGGTGCGGTTGACATTGATACCCATGAGCTGAGCCGCGCCCTTGTCCTCAGACACGGCGCGCATGGCCTTGCCCATCTTGGTCTTGCCGGTGAACAGGGTCAGGCACACCATGATCACGATACAGGCCACAATGGTCACCAAAGTCACGTAGGAGATGTTCAGCGGGCCTACCTGGAGCTGTCCGCTGCCTACAATGGGGGAGAAAATCTTGGGGCTGGAGGACCAAAGCAGCAGGGCGGCGTTCTGCAAAAAGTAGCTCACGCCGATGGCGGTAATCAGCACGGCCAGGGAGGGCGCCTGACGCAGGGGCTTGTAGGCCAGCCCCTCAATGACCACGCCCAGGGCGGTACACACTACCATGGACAGCACCACGCCAGCCAGGGCGGGAACCACCATGGCAGCCACGCTGCCCTCCTCAAACATGGGGCTCATGCCCGTCACCGTAAAGAAGCAGGCGTAGGCGCCTACCATGATCACGTCTCCGTGGGCAAAGTTGAGCATTTTTGCAATGCCATACACCATGGTGTAGCCCAGGGCGATGATGGCATAGATGCTGCCCAGACTCAGCCCTCGGATCAGATAATCCAACAGGGTCAAGAAATCCATAATTCACTCACCTTTTCTCTCTTTTTGGGCGCATGGGAAAATTGCCGGGCCCTTCCGGCCCCTTTCCCATGCGTCCCCTTCTCACTTCAGAAATGGGTATCCCAGGGGGCTGCCGCGCAGCCCCCTGGGGATCGCTTTACGTTTTGACTGGGCTTAGTCCATGCCGACGTAAGCGCCGTCCTTGATGACCATGCCCTTGGGGCTCTTGGACACCGCACCAGTGGAATCCCAGGTGATGCCCGCGCCGTCGCCGGTCAGGCCGGTGAAGGTGATGGTGGGGAAGGTCTCCTTCAACTTGGCATTGATATCAGCCGCGCTCATATCGGGGGTGCAGCCAGCAGTCTCCAGAGCCTGCTTGTAGGCGTAGACGCAGTCGTAGGCGTCAGCGGCAAACTGGATGGGAGTCTCGTTGTACTTCTCCTGATAAGCCTTGACAAAGTGCTGGGTGGCCTCATCCTCGTCATCGGCGTTGAAGGGGGTCAGCAGCATGACGCCCTCGGCCAGGGAGGTATCAAAATTCGCCTGGGTCAGGATACCGTCCATGCCGTCCACGCCGAAGAACTTGGGGGCATAGCCCATGGCGTTGGCCTGGGTCAGGATCAGGGAAGCAGCATCATAGTAGATGGGCAGGAACAGCAGGTCGGCCCCGGCCTGCTTGGCCTGGGTCAGCTGCACGGTAAAATCGTTCTTGCTGTCCGCGGTGAAGGTCGCATTGCCCACTACGTTCAGGCCAAGAGTCTCAGCCTCAGCCACAAACTTATCCTTGATGCCGGTGGAGTAGTTGTCGTCGCTCTTCCAGATGATAAAGACCTTCTCGCCCAGCTTCTGCTCGGAGATGTATTTGGCGGAAGCGGTGCCCTGGTTGGGGTCGGAGAAGCACATCTGATAGACGTTATCCTTGCCGGAGATGACGTCGGGGGAGGAGGCGGAGGGGGTCAGAGCAAAGATGCTGTCGGCAAAGTTGTAGCTGGAGGTAGCGATACAGGGCTGGGTGGTGACGGAGCCCAGGGAGATCTGCATGCCCCACTCCTTCAGTGCGTTGTAGGCGTTGACAGCCTTCTCAGGGTCGTTGACGTCGTCCTCGTACTTCAGCTCGAACTGGATGGCGCCGCCCTCGGCATTGATCTCCTCCACAGCGATCTGGGCGCCGCGCTGGGCAGCCAGGCCGTAGATGGAGGCGTCGCCGGTCAGGGGGCCGGTGCCGCCCAGCTTGAACGCGGCGCTGCCGGAGCCGTCAGCGCTGGTATTGGAGCCGGAACTGGAACCGCCGCCGCAGGCAGCCAGAGACAGCGTCATCGCTGCCGCCATGGTGAAGGCAAGAAACTTTTTCATAACAATCTCTCCTTACAGTTGGATTTCATATTGCGTATGATATATAAAAAGCGGCTTCGTTCCTGGGAACGCAGCCGCTTTTTAACCCGTTACACCCCACCTGATGGTGGAGAAAGCTGCGTTCGCTGAACCATCACGCCCAGAATGACCAATACCGCCAGCAGGGCGGCCAAAATAATTCGAGTGCTGAGCAGTACGGTTACACCCAGCAAAATAGCAAAAATGGACACCAGCAGAATGGTGTCCATCATGGCGTGATTCAGGAAAAAGCGCGCAAAGGAACCAGCCTCACGCTGGGGAGCAGCGTGGGACATGCACTGATATCGAGCTGCACAGCACTGCATCATCATAATCACGCACTCCTTTCCTTTCGCACTTCATCCGGATAAATCATTTTCCTTATTTTATGACAGCCCCGCACGTTCGTCAATGGGGCTTTCGTACAGAAACAGCACAGGTATCACTGTATATCCTGTCTCTTATGCACAACTTTCGACCTTTAAGCTTCTTTCAGGGGCACCGGGGCGGGTACCTTCTCCGGGTCGCTGTCCAAATACTCCTGGGATACGGCTTCCAGAGCCACCTCCTGCTCCCCCAGCATCTGGTTGAGCTGGTCCAGGCACCGGCCGGCTTTGCTCAGCTCATCGGCGGCGTGGGAGACGGTGGATTCCACCTGGCTGCGCAGCTGCTCATACTCCTGCTGCACCTGGCGCAGCCACTGCTCCGTCTGCCGGCGGACCTGGCGGGCCTGCTGATCGGCCTGCTCCTGTACCGCGTGAGCCCGGCAGTGGGCCTGCAGCTCCATGCCCGCGGTGCGGTCCTTCACCGCCGCATAGGCGGCAGCGTCGGGCTCCAGCGCGGCCACCCGGGCACGCAGACGGTCCCGCTCCTGGCGCAGCTGGGTCAGCTCCTCACTCTGGGTCTTTTCCCGCTGCCGGATGTCCTGAAGCACCCCCTTGGTCTGCTCCAGCTCCCGGGACATGCTTTCCCGCTCCCGGCTGAAGATGGCCTCCCGCTCCTCCAGCTCGCCGGAGCGGCGGCGCAGCTGCTCCAGCTCCTGCTTCTGCTGCTCCAGCTGCTTTTCCAGCTCCTGCTGCTTCTGCGCATTCTCCGCAGCGGTCTTTTCCAAATAATCCAGCACGTCCTGGCGGTTAAATCCGCCTACGGCGGCACTTCGGAAGGGATGATCCATGGGGCACCTCGTCTCTGCCCCAAAATCCGGGGCGTTTTGTCAGTTTCCGTGTTATTCTACCACACTTCCAAAAGAATTACAATTCTTTCTGGCCATTTGACCGTTGCTTTTCATTGACGGCCCAAATTCGGGATGGTATACTATATTAGTTTTAAATGAGACGAGAGGGGTAACTTTATGTGGGTTTCCGACCAATGGAAGGACTATGAGCTCATTGACTGCGGGCGCGGCGAAAAGCTGGAGCGCTGGGGGGATCAGCTGCTGGTGCGGCCCGATCCTCAGGCCATCTGGAACACGCCCCGCACCCACCGCGGCTGGAAGGTGAACGCCGGGCGGTATGCCCGCTCCTCCACCGGAGGCGGCCAGTGGCAGAACAAGTCCATGCCCCAGCGCTGGACCGTGTCCTACCGGGACCTTACCTTTAATATTAAACCCATGAACTTCAAGCACACCGGCCTGTTCCCGGAGCAGGCCGCCAACTGGGACTGGGCTCGGGAGCAGATTCAGAAGGCGGGCCGTCCCATCAGCGTGCTGAACCTGTTTGCCTACACCGGCGGAGCCACCGTGGCCTGCGCGGCGGCGGGCGCCAAGGTGTGCCACGTGGACGCGGCCAAGGGCATGGTCCAGTGGGCCCGGGAAAATGCCAAGAGTTCCGGGCTGGAGGATGCCCCTATCCGCTGGATTGTGGACGACTGCGGCAAGTTTGTAGAGCGGGAGATCCGCCGGGGCCGGAAGTACGACGCCATCATCATGGACCCCCCCTCCTACGGCCGGGGTCCCTCCGGCGAGATCTGGAAGCTGGAGGAGAACCTCTTCCCTTTTGTGGAACTGGTAGCCGGGGTGCTCTCGGACGAACCCCTGTTTTTCCTCATTAACTCCTATACTACGGGGCTAGCCCCCTCGGTACTGACCTACCTGCTGGAGACTCTGGTAGCCCGCCGGTACGGCGGCCGCACCGAGAGCCAGGAGCTGGGCCTGCCCGTCACCGCCACCGGCCTGGCCCTCCCCTGCGGGGCTTCGGGCCGCTGGACCGCCGAATAAGGAGTGATGTGCTATATGAACCATGCAATCATTCAAACAGAGGGGCTCCGCTTCGCCTATGCGGAGGAGGGGGCGGTCAACCCCTTTGTGCTGGACGGGGTAAGCCTGGACATCGAGGAGGGCTCCTTCGTGGCTGTGCTGGGGCACAACGGCTCCGGCAAGTCCACCCTGGCCAAGACCCTCAACGGCGTGCTGCTGCCCTGCGGCGGCCGGGTGCTGGTGGAGGGAATGGACACCCGGGACGAGGAAAAGCTCCTGGCCATCCGCCAGCGCGTGGGCATGGTGTTCCAGAACCCGGACAACCAGATCGTGGCCAATGTGGTGGAAGAGGACGTGGCCTTTGCCCCGGAAAACCTGGGCGTTCCCACAGAGGAGATCCGCCGCCGGGTGGACGATGCCCTGGCCGCCGTGGGCATGAGCGAGTTCGTGCGCCACGCGCCGCACCTGCTCTCCGGCGGACAAAAGCAGCGCATCGCCATTGCCGGCGTGCTGGCCATGGAGCCGGCGTGTATCGTGCTGGACGAGGCCACCGCCATGCTGGACCCGGTGGGACGGCGGGAGGTGCTCTCCACCGTCCACCGCCTCAACCGGGAAAAGGGCATCACCGTGGTGCTCATCACCCACCATATGGACGAGGCCGAGGAGGCCGACCGGGTGGTGGTCATGGATGACGGCAAGGTGGCCATGGACGGCACGCCCCGGGAGGTATTCACCCAGGTGGACGCCCTGCGGTCCATGGGGCTGACCGTGCCGGACACGGTGGACCTTTTGGACCGGCTGCGCCGTGACGGGGTGGACGTGCCCCTGGACGCGCTGACGGTGGAGGCCTGCGCCGACGCCATTTTCGCGGCCATGAAGAAACAATGACGGAAAGGGACGGACGAGGATTGGAACCGATTCTTAGTATCAAGCACCTGACCCATACCTATGGGATCGGCACGCCCTTTTGCCGCAGCGCGGTGGAGGATGTGTCCTTTGACGTGATGGACGGGGAATTCCTGGGCATCATCGGCCATACCGGCTCCGGCAAGTCCACGCTCATCCAGCACCTGAACGGACTGCTGCGGCCCACCTCCGGTCAGATCCTTCTGAACGGACGGGACATCTGGGCGGAGCCCAAAAAGATCCGGAACGTGCGGTTCCAGGTGGGACTGGTGTTCCAGTATCCGGAGTACCAGCTCTTTGAGGAGACGGTATATAAGGACATCGCCTACGGCCCTGCCAACATGGGAAAGACGGGGGAGGAGCTGGACCGCTGCGTGCGGGAGAGCGCGAAGCTGGTGGGCATCCGGGATGATCAGCTGGATAAATCCCCCTTTGAGC